>Ga0137401_10000269_pt1 | contig 19012 bp, 21 predicted proteins | sample CZOMad1_1_16fung_FD_108286 | JGI IMG/M metagenome (GOLD analysis project Ga0137401, IMG submission 108286) | Vadose zone soil fungal communities from Angelo Coast Range Reserve, California, USA - CZOMad1_1_16fungal (Illumina Assembly) | ecosystem: Environmental > Terrestrial > Soil > Vadose...
CATTTCCCGATCTGATCACTTCCCCTTTCAGCTAAATGCAAAGGATATTCATCGGGAAATCGATGAGACTCTGAGAAAGTCAGATAAGGCATTAAAATATATTTAATTTATCTAATATATCCAATTATGATACATGGTCTGGTAAGGTCAGATAAAGGACAGTAGTGTTGACGAATTCTGCCAAGTGCACAAGAAAGTTGGCGGTGACAATGCTCCGGCAGAATTAGAGTACACTACAATCAATGCAAGGTCAACCAGAGAGGCTTCTATGGCAATATACCGCAAGTGCGAGCTTTGTGGACCAGAAAATGAAGGTTGTTTAATGTGGCCAATAAACAACCGAAGGACTGATCTTGACTGCAGTAAAAGGAATTGTGGCCTTGACGGGCTTCACCAGTGCTGTCTAAGTAGTAGTGTGTGACAAGAGGTTATCAGAGTGTTTGATCTGAGCGGTATTATTATACTGACATAATGTATAACCATGTATCATAGGGATGGGCCTTTGTCAACTGATTTAATGAAGCTGCAAACTGATAGTGTATTGTCCGATAGACGCAAACGGTCAACATTATCATTGGTACAAAAAAAGTCAAGGAATCAATATGATGAATTCATCTTGAGCATGCAAACAAGGACGACGAGATGTGTGCCACATGTTACTGGAATTATGAATATTGTTACGTCTTTCAGACTGATGCTACACAACAATGGCCTATCGGAATGACTAGAAACGACACACACACAAGTAGTAGCAGTACCAAGGAATCCTGTCAGAAGTTCTAACAGTATTACATCACATTCTGTTTAATGGGTCTACGAAAGCTCCTCGGCTTCTGCCAGAGCCCGCTTCTTCAACGCCCGCTTCTCCTTCATTATCGCACGTGCACCATCTTTGGCAGGAGTGCGCTGTGCAGATGAGTAGCCAGGAAAGATTTGTCTGTGTAGCAGACCATTAGCTCATAAATTAAAACAGCAACATTTCTTCAAACAAACATACCGATTCCACCATCCGAGAAGCTTGTCGACCTCCTCCTTCTCATCAACATCTTCAAAATACTGCAAAACGCTGTTGTAAAATCGTTCCGAGTCGGTGGCCATGTCCGTTCTGGAAAAAACGGACGAGGAACTGAGCGCAAAGCGGACCTGTACAAGGGTGTGAGCGAAGACGATGAGGACATTCAAATTTCATACCTGAGTAGCAATGTACGCGATCGATGCTGGAGTGACGCGCGTCATACCATGTATCCGAGCATTCCCCGAACGAGTAGCCTTATTCATGTTGTCCACCGAGCTCGGCGATGTGAACACGTGCTTATAAGCCTACGCCAGTTTCAGACGGATGCACTGTATAATAAAGTTTCATCCGACTGACCGAGACCAGGATTGAATTCATAAACAGACCCTTCCACGGATCCTCGGGGTCGAAATTTTGTCCAGCATATAAAAATGCTGGCCACTGATCTCCTGGGATAACTAATTCACCACTTCGTAGCTTGGCCTTGATTCTTTGGCCCGAATGTAAAAAGTAAAAGGGAATTACGAGTAAGAGATGCCTACTCTGAATCCGACCAGTCCATCCCGGCGGGGCATAGCAGCATACCAGTGCGCTCGTGGTGGAAACCACGGTCCATTTTCACATTCCGTGAAAGAGGAGGGGTGAGGGACTGGCCAGGTGGCACGATCCAATCGAGTATGTTACCTTTCAAAGTCTTTGTGTCGTCGGACCTGGCGCTGGATGCCCCTTTCTGAAGCTACAAACATTAAGGTGAATTTAGCATCAGAGCGTGAACGAGCGGCTTACCATCACAGCGACTGACAAGATGTCTTCTTCGGAGCCTTCGATTAGCCGGTCTTCAAGTCCTGGGACCATCTGCAAAAGCACACGAAACACGCCGTGTTCCCGCCTCTGTCTGTAGTTCCTTGAAGATATTATACAATTTAAACATTGAATTATCTTACTCATAAGTGAATGCCTCCTCTGGCTCCTCTGCTAGCTCACCCAATCGTAGCAAACCATTTGTCAGTAGGGTCTGAATATTACACAAGGCGTGAATCGTGCGGCCGAAGTGACGGCCATGGGAGACTAGTGGGTCGGAATGACAACTGTGAGGTATATCGCGTTTAAGTATCTCAAATGCAAGACAGTGGGAGTTAGAAGAAAACGGACGCTTTCTTTCGAGGCCCGAGATGAAGGGCATCTTCCCGAGAGCGTCGACCAGTGCTTGGCAGAGGATTGTCTGACATGTATTGAGACAGATGATAAGTAAAGGAACAGAATTAATGTCTGATGGCAGCACTTATTATAAGTAGTACTTATAGTAAGATGAGGCTGTGGCGTGGGGAGGGTTATACGGCATCATTATGATAAAGGGACTTATCAGATAAAACGTAACGCACATGATTATGATCGTGAGCTATATAATCACGAACTGCGAATGGCATCTGTAGAAAACATATAAGATCGGGAACAATATGTCATGGCGTGTACGATTGTGGGCAGCGGAGGCACGAATTGCGAATGGCATCTGTAGAAAACATAGTTAAGATCGGGAACAATAAGTCATGGCATGTATAATTGAGCTGCAGAGGAATTGGGTCCGCAGGAGACCTATAGTATAAGAAGGCCAAAAATGCAGACTCGAACTCACCCAGATCCACCCTATATCCTTCGTATACTATGAGCAATCACTTGGAAGGACTTCAAGCGAAAGCAAAGAACTCTTTGCATTCGGTACTCCAGTACAACCCAGACACTAACCGGCTGAAGCTATGGTTATGGTGAGCAATATTGTGAGCTCGGCGGTCCATAGAAACGCTGATTAGTACTCTGAGGCCATCCACAATACATGCACGTATACATCCCAGCGATCTCGATGAATATTGTGCTACGCATCAGATGCTCGGCCCATGTTGCTTATGCCCGCTGGTGGACGTCAACGGACCACACTTTGTGGAGTCAGTAATCCGTATGGTTGGCCCGGGCTCGAGTTTTGCGGGAGAGTATGCAGCTACGTGCAAACTTCAACGATGCGGGTACTTCGGTGAGCCAGCCAATGCGTAATTTGCTCAACATTTTGCTGATATACGGAATATAGTGCCAGTAGAGCGCCTGTACAGCCGATCTGGTCTGCCCATCAAACAATATCCTCTTCGAGGTACGTTTTGAGCATCTGAATCGGATGTTGCTAACGAAACCGTAGCAGCCAGTTCACGAGTCCCACCTCAAGGTATTTGCGTCTCGGACGACAGGGAGGCCACACCTACAAGGGCCCCGAAAAGAACGTACGCGATGCTCGGTAAAGTCAAAATTCATATAATGCTTCATACGTGACTCACAAATTTGGAAAGACATCAAAGAAGGGCGTATCCTGAGGTGCCGTGCACCCTCACTTGCTCATGGAGGTATGAGGCGGTCCAGCTTGATGGCGCTATTGGGATCCCACTCATATCTCGGGGTGACGGAGTCGGAATTCTGCAAGCTTTTTGCAAAATGTGATTGTGGCTTGATAACCACCAAGGAGGCCTTCTCGAGACACAGGTGCCACCACGAGATGGACTTGACTGATGAAGATTAAATACGCATTCGTTACTTGTTCTCGTTGGTTTCTGCCATTTCTGACTCAAAATGAAGAATCTCGTCATGAATGACGGTTATAAGATGATCTCGTCGACAGCAAAGTTATGATAATTCATTAGATTTTGTATCACATATTCTCGTCTCGAATGACGGTGATCCTGAGGGCAATTCTCGTCGACGACGATGGCGTGATGGGTATGAAGGTGATCTCGTGAAGTTAAGACTGTTTCCTACTATCATTAAGTTCCGGATTAGTGGTACAAATTAGATCTCGTCAAGTTGAACAACGGCAATCTTGAGCGATCTTCATCGCCAACTTGAATGGTGATGGTTATCTCGCCGATAGCGAGGCTGCGACGGTTCGTTCAGCGTGGACTACCTAAAATTCCCGCTTTAAAGGATAGATCTCGAAGGTGGTTCACGACGGGGTAGGCAGTATAGTAGGTGACAAGAAGTTTCAAGTTCAACTTCTGAGTTAAAGAGTCAGCATTTTCAGTCGGAGATTAAAATGGGTCATTCCGATGTTGCGACTTGACAACAGCCCACGGCCACATTGCACTGCAGCAATCAAGCAACTTTACGACTATATATTCTTTGGAAAAATGAGATAGTTTCTATTACGTCCCGCAGATTCGGAGTCAACATTGAACACCACGCTACAAATACCACACTGCACAACGCCACCGTGAACGACAGCTGATGTGCCCTTATGTGATGAACTAAATTAGCCACTACGTCGTCGTCGAAGTGGCGCACAGCTCCTGCAAGGATTGCCGGTAACCATACTTACGTCACGGGGTCAGATTAATCCTGCCATGGCATGTGACCCTTTCGTCGCATGTAGCCATCATAGTCATGTCGAGCTTTGGCGTGTGCAGACGGCGGACCTGGTTGTGAGGCAGGTATAGTAGCATTTCGAGTACGTGATGAATTGCCAGGTGCATAAAAAGTACCAGGGTTCTGGTGAAACATGGGACGTGTTGATGGACGTGATGGACGTGTTGATGGACGTGTTGGACGTGTTGATGGACGTGTTGATGAACCTGGCAGTGAAAACCGGGGGGCAGGTGAGATACCTGGCGGTGACCTGGTGATGTGGGCATCTAGAGGATGGTCGATTACACGTGAAGGCACATAGTATGGCACCGGGCGGTGTGGTTGCGCTGAAATGGGCATCCGGTGGTTGTAAGCAGGTGTAGATCGCTGAGGATGCAGGCCACACTCAATGGCATTCTGATTTGGCTGCTCAACAAAAGTACCTGCAGAGTGCGGCCGATATGGTGTGAGTGTGAGAACAGACAACAATGATTGTGGGGCTGGCATAGTATGCCCAAGATCCAAACCATCCCATCCTAGCATGGCTATCTTTGCCTCGTGAAGAGACTCAAATCCAACCACAAATGATACACAGTGTGATGATGGAAGGATAGCACTAGACGAAATCGAAACACCACAACCACCTTCACGGGGTGGAGCTCTGAGTTTTTCCGCGATGTCGTCGATAGTAGTGTCCACAGGTAGGTTCCGAAATACAACGCAAAGCGTCTCAAGGGCCTGACCAGATACGTCTAGAGAGTCAGCAGTGTTGGATTGTGATGGTGAAGGGACCTTGCTGACTGGCATTTCATTATCAGGCCACGCATGCATAACGTTTTCGCCACTGATGCGGTTCCCCACTCGAGCAGGTGAAGATTGATAGTCTGCTTGTGTGGCTCGTGGAGGAGTCTCGTAGTGTTCTGTTGACACTTGCATAGGGCACTGTCCGCTGCAAGGTGGAATAAATAACAATGTTAGAATTACTGCGTTTATATTGTCGATCTGAAATAACTCACTCTGGAGGTACGGCTGAGGTATTTGATTGAGGAAATTTGATCTCGGCCGTATTGTTAAGCGAGGAAAAAGAAGGTGCGACGGTTTTCGTAGGTGACGTATACGAATCTGGGGGAGTGACTCGGACGAAGGAAGGTGGTTTCAAGGACTGAGTTGTGCTAAAGAGGCTTGTAACATCTTTTTTTGTCTGCAAAGGTGGGTCTACGTCCATTAGCTTTGGCAGACGATCGCTGTTATCTGAAACATGCTCGGGACTCGACGGCATAATAGGGGGTTCCTCTACTTCAGAAGCCAGACGAGCGCTGCGGGAACATGGAATTGATAGAGTCATGGTAGTCGTCATTGACTTAGGAGAGTGATGGGTGCCAACCACACCCGACGAGCTAATATCATCAGTAAGACTTGATGGATTGGTAGGAGCATTTGCTCCTGAAGCCGGACGAGCGCTATGGGTACGCGCAGTGGATGGAGTCATGATAGTTGTCATGGACTTAGGGGAAGCAGGGTAATGCACGCCAACCATACCAGACGAGCTAGTATCTGGGGTAAGACTTGATGGGTTGGTGGGATGAGCATTTGCTGCTGAAGCCGGACGAACGCTGTGGGTACGGGTGGTTAATGGAGTCATCATGGACTTAGGGGAAGCGGGGTCGTGCGTGCCAACCACACCCGACGAGCTAGGATCTGGGGTAAGACCTGATGGGTTGGTGGGAGGAGCATCTGCTCCCGAAGCCGGACGAGCGTTGCGGGTATGCACTGTTGATGGAGTCATAATAGTCGCCGTGGACACAGAAGAAGCAGAGTGATGCTTGCCAGCCGCATTCGATGAGCTAGTATCAGGGATTGTATTCATCTTCTTTGGAGTGGATGTAATTGTCATCGAAGGAAGCCCAGATGATGCGGACGGGCGTACAGCAGAATGATACGTATCCTCTACCAAATTAACCGCGATAAGTTAGCAAAGGGCAGAAGATAGTATCATGTATAAGGACAGGACTCACCGGGATCTGCTGATGCAGGCACATCGATGTGAGGATGGTAAAAGCCATAGTCATCCTCGTCCTCGTTTTCGTCATCTTTCTTGTAAGGGTCCGAGGGTGGGATAGGGGGCTCATAAATGGCCAATTCGGCAGCGAGTGGAAGTGGGGGTTCTTTCCCGATATCACTGGGTGTTGGTTCTGCACTATAGTACATCCACTCGGAACGAGCAATAGTCTTCGGACCAGTTTTGCCACGGCTGGCATCTACAAAGTGGTAAAAAGGGACAGGACGACCAAACGCCTTGTCTGAAACGAGACCTGGCACCTTTGACAAGGACTCAAAATAGAGCTGACGTTTATTCTTGCGGTCATAGAAAGGACCATAAAGAGTACCATCTCCCTTGAAGTTCTTGCCACGCTGCTGCATAACATCACGACCATTTAATGCATGTGTTGCCACCTCCAGTGTTTCGACCGAAAAGCGGAGCCAAGGCCCTTTCTGGTTGGTTACAGCGATAGGAGGTGGCCTGAGCCAAGGAATGCGATCGGGAAAGACGACGGCGGAAGGCCAGACTATGTCTTCATCTGCAGGTTCTGGCTGCTGGAATATATGAATTTGGCGTCGGGAGTAACCATGGTAGTGAGAGGATGAGCATGCGAGCTGCTCGGCTGAGGCGGTAATGTTTCGACCACAAGGCGTCGGGTGTTCCGTGGACCAAGGAGAGTGATTACGGACAGCCACGGTTTCGTAAGCGTTCACATCGTCCCGGAGATGCCAGATATCAGAGGGGCAGAATGAAGTGCTGGAACAACGGCTCCGGCATTCGGAAACGCCGTGGCCAAAATCTACACCATTACGATATTCGTGTATTATATAGCAAGGAACACCTGTGCGCAGGAACCACTGGATGACATCCTCATCACCACCGTTGATCCAAGCCCCTAACACACCCTCAGTGACGGGGACGATATGGCCCTGGCGATCTGCAGGAACTCCCATTATCCAATCTGTAGATCTGAGCGTTGCCATCATTCGCAACCAACCAGCCTTCTCCCTCAAAAGACGCTGAATGTGGGTGATATCATCTACGCATGTGTCCCAGTCAAGATCATCACCAAATTTCTGGATCTCCGACTGCGTAGGGGCATCGGATACGAGAGTGGCAAGATCGCGCAGGTTAGGCGGGAGTTTGGAGACCGCGTCGAGGCGACTCTTCTCCAACATTGCTGCCCGTTCGCACAAACGGGAAATAAACTCGCGGTCAAGACGCCCCGTAGATGGCTTGGGCAAGGAATGCCAAACAGCAGTGAGGTACGTAAATTCGGGCTGAGTGTGATTAACACGTTCAGGGTCGAGGATGAATGGATGGTGCAGAACCTTGCGATCGAGATGCTGTGGTATCAGTGTCCAATCAAACCGGCCGCCTGAGCCGTCAGTACGACGATGAGTTAATGGTGGCACAAGCGAGAAGCCAGCGGGTCTTGTGCCAGGATAAACAGGAGTTTTAGATGAATTCGGGCTCCACAGCTCGAAACGTCGCTGTTGGTGACATACATCTCGACCATAGTATGAGAAAGGACCGGGAATGCGAACGCGGAGGGACGTATCGAAGCCACGGATGCCATCAAAGTCAAAGTCTGCGTGGACGCGGGGGTGAGTGAAAAGACGCGTGTCGCTGACCATGACACGGATTTGCAGCACTCGTTAGCAGGTTGGCTTTCTCGTCGCAAATGACGGTTCTCCAAATGGTCCACTGGACTCGTCGCAGTGACTTGGAATGCAGACGGTGTTTTGAAACGTAGTATTAGGTGCCAATTTCTCGTCGCGAATGACGCGGACGGCGGATAGTACTTTCTCGGATTCGTTCCGGTACTCCTACTAGTAAGGTCTCAGTGAACACTCCGACTCCTTCCATGCGGCCAATCAAAAAGTTAGTGAAGCGATTTGTAGTATTACTAATACTAAACTTGGTTTCCTGTCCGAGTCCGAGTTTATGTGGCACTGCCACCACTATCAGATACCGTTACACTGTACAAGCCAAGTCTGTCATCCCATCGAAAAGCGAGAACAGGTGCATAAGTAAATAGATGGACGACATTTGATGTGGACTCCGCGTTTTGGGACATGACTAATAGTTTGAAGTTCCGAATAAAAATAGTATGTACTGAATGAGAGGCACAATACCAGCTATTCATACTGGAGAGGCGAAATAGTATACAACATTGAACAATGAAATATAGCACAAAGAAGAAAAGAGAATAGAATAGAATAAAAAGGGGCAATGACATGTGAATCGAACAGTGCAGATGCAATGGGGTCGTCCGTTCTGACTTCTATCAGGCCCGTATGAGCTGTCGTGATGCGAGACATAACGACTCTTATCTTGCGTGAACTTCGATGCCGGGATAAGAGACGAGAAAAACGCCGCAAGGACGGAAGACTCAGGCAAAGGAGGAGGGTGGAGGACCGGCAGGTACCTTCGGCTCCTTGGCGAGCTCTAGTACAATGTGGGATGTCAAGTTGCTTGAAGTAAAATTCAACGCAGAGTTTGGAGGTGAATGGTGGGACAGTTTGAGGCGCATTGTTCCTGTGCACCATCTTCACCAGGAGGATGCCTCCGGAAGTGCGTGATCGGCGGAGTATTGAGTCGAGTATGAAGCCCTTGGTAGCCGACGGTCGAGAGTGAAATCGGAGACGGAAGCGGAGACTAAAGTTGATTTTTGTAGGTTTGATAGTGAGGGGGTGGGTGACTCGCCACACTGAACTCCAGTCACTGGCACGGGACGATGTCAAGGTGTTCGGGCTATCTTGAGAGGGTATGTCGCATAACAATTTTACTGCTTGGTTTAAAATATTCCAGTGAACGCCAAGTTCACGAGCGCAGCTAACTCGGCGCTGCAGCCCAAAATTCGGACTCGCCAAAAAGAGCTATGATAAACTTCTTTCTTGGACATCGCGATTGGGTATCTCCCTCAAGGTATAGTATAATGATGTCGAGCCTTTTTAGATATGGAGAGCAGCTTAAGCGCAGTCGGGGATGTTGATGATGCAGATGATGCGGGAGAATACAGCGCCGGCAGGAGAGGAACAGGCAGGACTCGATAAATCTGGTGATTGTTTTACAAATAAATTAGTAATGATGAACAGAGGATGATAGCAGATGTTAGGACATACAACAGTGATGTTAATGGTATTACAACAAATAAGGAGGAAAGCTAAGCGGGCACGGAAGCGATGGATCCACTAGAAGCGATGGATCCACTAGTAAGAGAGTCGACATCATTGTGCTCGGTATCAGATTCGTAGCCCACAGGTTGCCTTCCGACTGTAGACGCAGGCGGTACGCTCATGGTTTCCCAGAACCGCTGCATAGCAGTACTTCCCCCTTGGACCTTCTGGACAACCATGTCCGCCTGCTGCAACTCATTCTTCAGAGCTTCCAATTTATGCTCGTGGTCGTTGATCTGTCGGGCCACGACATCCCTTCGGGCGATCTGTTCAGCTTGTGCATTATTAATGGCAGATTGTGTTTCCTGCGATATTTCATCGATATGACTCATGGACGGATTTGACAGCTGAGGCTAGGGGGAGATATATCAGTGACATTATAGGATGTGAAAACGTGTTCCGCGATACCATCATGACAGGCGGCTTTGCCTTCATATCTAGGTTGGCAGGCAAACCTAGCGTATCATCGTGCATACTGCCCCCCGCAATACACAGGGTGTCGGATAGTACTTGCCGTTCAGGTTGTGACGACTGGCCAACATTGAGTTGTAGGGTATTGCCGTCAGGTGTTGTAGAGGTCGGAGGAGGTCGACGCAAGCGAGACTTCCATCCCCGTAAAATATGTCGAGTCTGATGAACATATGAATGCAACTTTGAGTTTGTCGGCATGGCAGTTCTTCAGCGAGCTGTTTCAAGTCGACCTTATTGCCGCTCAAAGTTCCGATGACTCACGCTACTATCGAAGACAGGGAAATACAAAATCTCAAATATATATATCACGTATATCTCTGTAAATACCTCACTTTATCCCTTCGGCTTTATTACAGTATGTTATCGTAGGTCTTGGCTGCACATTTATGATTTTATTTGCATTTATTTTGGAGCTGTTGAGTCATCGGAATGAAACCGTCTTGAAAAGTGCCCAAAACCATAGTAATGCAAATAATAATAATGGTTTCCATAAAGGGGAGTGCTTAACGCAAATCTGCTTCTCCACATCCTCCCCTTGCGTCCACAACACTAGAAACAATCGGAATTGATGTTTTTATACCACAATGGTTGTTGTATCATTTCCTGTATTTTTTGTGGCTTGAGCTGACCTTCAGCAGAGCTCCGAGATGCATTTTGGTCAACTTTTGGATCTGTAATACATTTTTCCATTGGTCTATCTCGTGCGCTCCCTTCCCCCAAAAAATTATAGAAGGAATCTGTGCACTTAGGAGAGTTAATATGCAAATTTACAGGGAGAACGGAGCTATGTGTGTGCTCCAAAAAAGCATATTGTATTACTATGGGCATTGTATGCTGGTGGCTATGATAGTAATACCGCAGCAGTAGTAGTAAAATATAAATTGCAAGAAATTTTGGTTTTATCTATCTATACGCAAGAAACAAGTGTTCATCATCTCCGAGTTCTTGTTCATCTTCAAAATCATCTTCCTCATCAAATAGGTCATCCTCATGGTTTTCCAGGCTGAACTCCGGATTATCAAGATCTGGGGCGTCATCCTCCTGTTCCAGCAGGTCTGCGGGATTACCAGAGGTCATATCAGACTCCAAATCTCTGATTGTATCCTCATCATGAGTTGTGCTGACTGAAGGTTGCGTCTGCGAGATATTTCGAACAGGATGGGTATAAACGTGCCCAGCAGCTAAGCCCCAATGGAAGCGCATGACCATATCACGATCAACAAACCTGGGTGCAGCACGGAAGTTAATACCAGGATTCAAATTTAAATAATGGAAAAGAACATACCTATTGACACGATACTCAGACCAGTCTTCTGAGTCGCCTGCCAGCCTTGAAAGGCCTATCCCATCTGCTCGGGCCTTCCCTCTTGCGAAGGCAGGAACAATATGGCAGCCTCGCACCACGTTATTGGGATCTACAAAATCGAATGCGCCTTCATATGCCATTGGTGGGAAACGAATTGGATCGAGTTTGAAATCTGTCTGCACATTGTTGTCATAGTCGAACCACCGCACCCACAGAAACTCCACTCTGCGTGGAGTGTAGTCCGCAGAGCCCCCCCCAATATAAATAACATTGACATGATAAATTCCGAGTACGCGCGCATATAAAAACCGGTGATTTGATTCGCTGTCACTGTCGGGATTGCTAGCCAAGACCATGATATCACGATGCGTCGTTCCGGGGTTAATCACGTCTTGTGATCTCCTGACATCGTACGTCGTGTAGTTGAATCGCCCCAAATTATGTCGATAAATGCGGTCACCTTTGAATAATATTGAATTGTCGTCCGCACAAAGTTCCGAAATTGCTGACAAGCCAGCACGTGGAGAGTTTGAATCCGCCTCTCCCTCTGCACTCTCTTGATACAGTATCTGTCTAATGCGGGGAAGTATGTGTCTTTTGAGCTTCGGGACAAAGTCCTGACCAATAAACCATCTTAATAGAGAGCTTTCGGTGATATCGAGGGACATTACTTTTATGGCTGGATCTTCTCGGTTCTTGTGTAGAAACATAGGGATGTGCTCGGGAAAGTTTTGGGAAATTCCAATTACGTGGTGTGCTTCTGGAGAAGTAGCGACGTCTTCGTCTATGGTCTTCCCGGCCTTTTGAAACTTAGCTCGAATACGGCGCATACGGGCTTGACGGCGCTCGATTTGCGTCATCTGCTTAAGAAACCCTTTACGGTTTGTACGAGTATATCTAGACTTCGGTGTACGATGCTCCAGTTCGCCCTAGTGCCACAAGGTCAGTGGTAGTTGAAGGTGAAAATTGGTCACAAACCGGCTCTGTCGAGTAGGAATCTGAAGTTCCGTACATCCTGATGGTATTGCTGTAATCGCCGAGAGAATGACCTTTGAAGGTGTTTAGGTTAAGAGTTTTGGCACGTCGGCCAGACGTTCCATACGGACGACCAGTATGAGTCACCGTAGGTAATGTTGTAGCCTGAGGATTCAAAGTGGTTTGCGCTACCCCAATCGTCTCGGAGCCATAAGTTGCGTGATTATTGGAGGCATTGGATGCAGCCTTTTTGGCTTCGCGACGAAGTCGAGCATTGTATTCTTTGTGAAGCTCCTTGGTCGCAAAGGCTGGACAGGTATTCTCGGTGAAAGCACGAAGCTTCTTGCCGAGAGAGACTGTAACTGCGTCCATGACGGCAAGTGTGAGATCATTATGCATTCGTAGTTTTGCCATAGCATGCCAATGAGCCATAACGAACAACAGTTCTGCGATAGTTTGATTGTGGGGTTCCGGGAGAAGGCCATCAAACACGGTAACGGCGCACTAGAAACGCGGAAAGCTTCAGAAACAAACAATAGACACAGCCATATACACGTACTTGTAAGAGGTTTTCAAAATCATGAGCTGCTAGTTTTTTCATCTCGGAGCAGTTGGCTGAGAAACGCCGAACAGTATCCCGTCCGAAAGAAGGTATTTCCCGGTAACTAACACTTCATAGTCAGATTCTAAATACACATCACATAAAGGTCGGACTTACCGCCGATCCAACTCCACAACAAGGCGATTGTCGACGGATTCAAGAATTCGAATAAGATGGATGAAGACAGCCTTCCAAATGCCTAATTCGAACTCATGCATCAAATCTGGAACCAACATCCGGTACAGGTCAAAGCCAAGCGGTGACAATCTATCAGAGAATGCGTTCTAAAATGGTAAAAAATCAATAAAAAGTTGTTGTTATTCCAACTTATGCGTACCAGATTCGGGACCCAAGACTCTGTCTGGAGCATCCGTTCTACAGCCTTACTATTTACCTGATACTGTTTCTCATAAATAACTCTTCTCGCCGCAAAGACTTTATTACGGCGGTGGATATCATCCACACGTAAAAGGGATTTTCGCTGACGCATGTCTGTCGCTGTGCCGATATTATGAACACGGCTCTTGGGAATCAGGCACCGCGGGCAGGGGCATACGCCTAGATTTCTAATGCCGGCAATCAAGATTCTGATCATATGTCAATGAGCAAAACCCCACAAGTTCAGCCAGCGCACTCACTTTTCCGGGTAATCAGCTGAATATGTGAATATTCTAGGATAAAATCGGCGTTTAATTCCATCACAACAAAGGATCACTATTCCGTGCTGCCAAGCCTCAATTAAATCATCATCTAAGATAATTTTCCATTGCTGGTGGAAAAATTCACGATGGCAGTGCGTCATGAATGCGGAGCTGGGAGCTTTACCTCCTGCAGTTTGACTGCTAGCAAAGTCCTTAAACCCTGCTGGCAGCTGTAGCAAATTAATTGGCGGATTGAGCAGGAAGATATGTCGTCCAACTTACCGCTTGAAAGTAAGCAACATGCTCGCACAGATGACATGTTGGCTTACATCGGCGATATTTCGATTCGTTTCCGAAGAATGTATAAAGGGGCCACAATTTGGCGTTGCCAAAAGATGCAAGCTGGGTAGCGTCTGACCAAAACATCAATGCGACGACGACTCGGGGAAGGTCGCACCCAGGCTCCCCAGGGGAATCTTGCAGTTCCTGGTGGGCAGTGAGAAAGACAGGTGATGTGTACAGCTCGCCTTGAGTTCGTACGGGATCCGCGTCGTCACTTCGTTGCCAGTGCTGCTCATACGGATCAAAGTGAAACTGGTGGCCATCTTTGAGACCTGATATCTTCTCTTTAATAATGGAAACCAAGCTTCGGTGGCGAAAATCGTTGACGGTGTAATTTCGGGGATCAGCACCTGGCCGTGAAGGAACGCCGCGGCGGGATTGATAAGGAACTGATAGAGTGACTGGCGTATGGATCCAGCCAGCATCCTCGTCTAACCACTCCATATCATCACCTTCGGTGCCAAGTTCTTCATTGATTCGATCCCAGTTAACGTCTCGAATATCCGTCGTCAAAAACTCAGGGTTGCTGATGATGTCCGTCAGATTGCGGAAGCTTGTGCGAGACTTTTGTTCTCCACCATTCCAATGCCATTCAGCCAAAAGAAATGCACTTCGATTTGGGAAAGGATAGTACAACTCATCGGCTTCAGTTGGATCTGCGCAAACTGGAACATCGGACAGATCTTGCAATGAGACCTGCTCTTCGGGATCGTAGGGTGGTAGCGCTGTCGATATGTACTGACGTGAAAGACCGAAGATGTTCCGAGGAGTCCTGAAAAGGCGACGGAGTCCTGAACCTATGCGGGCAGAAACGGTATCTGGTGTCCTTTGTGCAGGTACTGGCAGGCCATTTCCAGACATGTCGGGCTCCTCAGGCCGTGCCAATTGGAGGGATGGAGGTGTCTGTGGTATCACGTCTCGGAAGCGCATTGGAAGGCGTCTATTCAGCCGCCGAGTCCATGGCCTACGCTCCGCCAGTGACAAGTGCGAGTCGTCGACACTGTCTGGAGTAAGATCAACTTCAGGCTGGGCATCGTGAGGCTATATCAATCAATATAGTGTTAACTTGATTAGTATACATGGGCTATCACACACCTCAGTGGTTTCTGGAATGCGAGACAAACCAGCCATACAAGGCTCTTGGCTGACAGAGGGCTCTGCAGTTATATCAACTCTCCGACGTTTGGCACTACTTCCTGTCCACTTTTCCCTTGCTTGCTGCAATGCGCTTGAGAGGCGCTTCTTCGTTTTTGAACATGTCCGATTGTGTTTGCTGTATGCGCTTGGTTGGTCAAATGTTCTGCCACATGAACAAGTTTGCCAGCTGTTTTCGGAGAAGTGCTGCATCGCGGAATAGGATAGAAACGATGTAAGTTCTTAGGACTCGAATAATGATATATACCGCGACTAACTTGAAGTAGTCCCGCGACTCGGAGTCGGTACGAAGGTAACAAAACCCGAAGTTGACACGACGCGATGATAAGATAAGATATGAGGGTTGAGTGTAAGATTATTGACTGCGCATGGTATAGTGGGCGCGATTGAGGCGAATAACGCCTCGATGACCTGGGCGGGACCAGTATTGGTGGGACTCGGTGCCTATGTACAATATATATAAAGCGTACTGCCAGTGGAAAGATATGTAGCAAAAGTTATCTTCTTCAAGGTATGTATTGAATGCACGAATTGGCCATTGCTGACGAAACCGTAGCGGATAATGAGCGAGTTCCACCTCGAGCCATTCATGCCTCGAGTCATTCATGCCTCGAACGACAGGGAGACTGGGATCGCGGCTGCGAGGCCCTTGAAAAGAACGTACGCAATGCTTGGTAAGGTCAAATGATGATTGAATATTCTACGTGACTCACAAATTTGGACAGACATCAATGAAGGGGTTATCCAGAAGCGCCGTGCACCCTCGCCTGCTCGTGTAGGTATGAGGCAGTCCAGCTTGATGGAGCTGTTGGAATCCCGCCCGTATCCCGGGGTGACAGAGTTGGAATTCTACAAGCTTTTTGCAAAATGTGATTGTGGTTTGATAACCACGAAGAAGGCATTCTCGAAACACAGGTGCCAGAACGAGGTGATTGACTTGACCGGTGAAGATTAAATACATGAATAATTCGTTACTAGTTCCACTGGTTCGATAATTGTTCTTCTGTTTTTGACCTGGAATGAATTGGGCGGAGATTCTCGTCCTGAATGAGTGACGGTTATGAAAATCTCGTCGACAGCAAAGGTGCACACTGCAACGGCTCATATTATTGCTGTCTTCGTGTTTCTCGTCAACGAACAGTGTGTGACGGTAGAAAGAGGTCTCGTCGACAACAATGGTGCGACGGTTCATAGTGGGAGCCCAAAGTACTCGATTAACGGTCGACAAGTTAGTAAAGACCCGATTTCGGTAGCTTTGCACGGCGTGGCAGAGCGGACATTGAATATAACCCTACTTAACCCAAGCTGTTGATCCAACCTAAAGAACGATACAACCGAGCTGATTGAGCAAAATAAAAATTATAGAGCTACAGGATACTTTAAAATAGACTAAGTATATTTATATATATAAATTCCCTTGATTAACAGCAGCTTATAAGAAACTTTATCTAATAGTTGCGCGACAGATACTATGTGTGCCACTCAATTCCCCAATAGGAATTATGTTCAATCTCCGCTCTGCATCATGCGACGTGTCGTTCAACGTCTGACTCCACGCTCTGGCTACTCTTCCGCCGTGCCCTCCCTTGAAACCGTTGATCAATTGCAGGTGCAATTTGTCATCAACGAGAGCTTCCTCGTTATAGAGAAAACTGAGAAAACTGCCTCCTCGTCATAGAGAGAACTGCCTCCTCGTTATAGAGAGAACTGCCTCCTCGTTATAGAGAGAACTGCCTCCTCATTATAGAGAGAACTGCCTCCTCATTATAGAGAGAACCTCCTCGTCGTGGAGAGAACCGCCTTGCTCGTCATAGAGAGAACTTGCATATAATCGTTCGAAGACGAGAAGGTTCTATTTCACTAGGAAGATGCTAAAATCGAAATTGCAACTGATTGAGAGGGCTCTCAAGAATTTGTCATCGGCGAGAACGTCTTTATAACCGTTTTAAACGAGAACCTCCTTTAGTGGAGAGATTCTGGCCTAGACCAGTGGCCCTATATGTTATCGATGAGAATCTTCGCCCAAAGGACTCAGCCTACACGTAAATTTCTGTGCTGTAGTAACTGATAGGGGGACTTCTTTCCTGCATCCTCGCGATCTATGTCGTCATGTGTCACGAGAATGTCCGTTCAATCGCCATCACACCTTCGCTGTTGATGAGAACATATGGTATGTAGTAATGGACCATCGATCACAATGCTATCGATGAGAAACTCATTCTAGAGGTCTACTATACGCGCCGAAATGGACTGGTTCTTGGTACCGGGATCCTTATCGTCCTATGTCGTAGCTCTGCCGCCTATGCTGAACCCCTCTGCTCGTTGGTCCCGCTATTTCGGCACAATCCTGCGGATTTATCGGTGGGATCGGATTCCTATAAATCAACATAGCCCACAGTGGTTCAACATCCGCTTTCTATCCCATCCCATGGATCCCAGCGCATTCTTGAACACTGATCCATCAACTTGGTCCTACAACCCCCCAGACTTGACGTCTTGGGACTTCGCAAAGCTGTCATGTAAGTACTTTTTGTGTGTGTGTGTGTTTGATTGCGCTGATCCTTCTGCATGCAGCGAGTGTGCCCTCGGACCCACCTCAGACACTTTCGCCTCCACCCAGCCGTAAGTTTTATCAAACTCCTTTATCTGAACAGGACACTTAACTTGTATTTTAGATGGCCCGGCCTACGTGTCGCAATCTACATTCCGTTCAGGTATTTCTCAATTTCTCGGACAGCGAGAGGACCCTTTTGCGTTTGGTGCGGCCCCCGCTACGCACACAGCGGAGGCGCTCATGGCACAACTGGCCAGTACCAACAAAACGTCTCAAGAGTTTATCACTTTCTTGTCAAATATTGGCGTCGACCCAACCTCCCCAGTATTTGCGCCAATGACGATGGGGATTTTCATTGCAACCTTTCCCGTATGGGGCAATCTTGTTCTCAGTGCTGTTTTTGCGGTTACAATATCCATGGTTTTTTACGATAATAATTACCGGTGGATCTACACTCAAAAGCCTGGTGTAGTCCATAATCTCTGTGATTACGTATATCTAGCCATTGATGTGGTTTTACGTGCACATAGAGAGGACTACCCCAATAGTCCCGCTGAGCCAGGTGAGTTCAGTTTTAATTTAAAATATGATCCAACTGGAAATGACATATAATTAGGCGCACTCCGACATCTACCATTTATCATCCAAAGCGTGATAGATGAGACTGTTGCATACCGCAACGCTGTCAAGTTATTTGGCCGCGTATGGGCATGTTGGTATGGTTTCAAAACCCCCATTGTGCACTACCAAAGCAATCTGAACCTCTTCAAACAATTGACGCGGGACTCAGCTTACCTACACTACGCACTGAGTGAGGTAAGTCCTATCATCTTGACTGGTTTTTCTGTCCTAGTATGCCCATACCTCAACAGGCTGATAGATTTTGGCTAACTTGTCCGGCAATTCTCATGACGATGCAAGGTGCCTTTTATGGCATGCCAAATTCGGCTGCTCGTCGCATGCACAAGGCATTAAATATTTCGTATCGGTCGCTTGCGAAGCACTTACAAAATCTCGAAAATCCCTTTCTGCGAGACCTTTCTTGGCGCAAAGCTCCTATTGGATCTTGGACTTCCAGCGCTGGCATGGTACGGCACGGAATCGGGGAATTTTCCACCGGAGAATTCATACCTCGAGATGTTGGGAAGACTGATGCTGTACGACATGGACTTCTTGCAAGCCTTGTTAAAGGATTACCCCCGGTTGATCTTGCCCATTTGCACGACTTGTGCAACAAGACGGCTCCCAAGTGATTCTCACCCCCCCCCCCCCCCCCCCCCCACCCTCTTATTTATTATGTGTATTTTTATACCTTACACCATAACAAGCAAGGTCGGAAGGGAAGAATATA
>Ga0137401_10000270_pt1 | contig 19009 bp, 21 predicted proteins | sample CZOMad1_1_16fung_FD_108286 | JGI IMG/M metagenome (GOLD analysis project Ga0137401, IMG submission 108286) | Vadose zone soil fungal communities from Angelo Coast Range Reserve, California, USA - CZOMad1_1_16fungal (Illumina Assembly) | ecosystem: Environmental > Terrestrial > Soil > Vadose...
AAATGTTTGTGAAGGATGTCATTCACAATAAAACCGACGACATAATGGACGTGATTGTCGTCAATGCAATGAGCTGCGGAGCCAACATTGGCGGGACTTGCGCAGCCGGCGGAAATCAGGGCGCTGGGGGAGGCGGATCTGGAACGGGTGGCACCGTGACCGCGGGCGGCGCGGGATTTGCTCCCGTACGCCTGGTTCATCCTTAGCAGACGGAGTCCCCGCGTGGTGCGGAGTAGGCGGTAAGGCGAGCAGAAACAGCCATGAACGAATCAGACATCGCATTTCGTGCAGGCGTGGGAACCGAGGACCTGGCGATTCCGGTAGCCTCGGAAGTTTGCGCATCGACGGCCGTTCTGGCGCCGTCCGCTGTTGTGGCGGGCGCGGCAGAATCGTTTTCGCTGCTGAAGCATCTCCTCTCGTTTCCAGCCATGCTGGGAACGATGCTCGTCGGGGCCGTTTTTGTCGCAGGGCGCATGTTCGCGGTGGACCCCGATGTGTGGTGGCATGTCAAGAATGGGCAGAATATCCTCGCGACGCATCATTGGCCGACGGCGGACCCATATTCCTTCACTGTTGCAGGTACTCCCTGGTTGTCCTACGAATGGCTTGGCGATGTGCTGTTCGGGGCGGTGGCCCGCTTCGCCGGCTTGCAAGGGCTGGACGCCCTGCTCATCATTTTGGGCAGCGCCATTCTAATCGCTCTCTACGCCTACGCCACGCTGCGCTCGGGAAATTCGAAAGCAGGGTTCGTGACTGCTGCAGGGTTGTACGTGCTGGTGACTCCCTCACTTTCGCTCCGCCCCCAGATGCTGGGCTATCTCTTCATTATCCTGACGCTCATCGTGCTTGAGTATTTTCGTCAGGGCAAGCCGCGGAGTCTATGGTTTCTTCCGCCGCTGTTTCTCGTGTGGATAAACACGCATGGTTCGTGGGTGATCGGACTGGCAGTGCTTTTCGTTTTCCTGGCAGGCGGCCTGATAGATTTTCGTATCGGGAGCATCGAGGCGCGGCGCTGGAGCGCAAAAGAGCGCGTCCATCTCGAAGTCGCGTTTCTTCTTTGCCTCGCCGCGATTCCGCTAACCCCATACGGCACGCGGCTTGCCGCCTACCCGTTCACCGTGGCGTCTTCCTTGCCTGTCAATTTGGCGAACGTACTTGAGTGGCAGCCAATGCCGTTTAACTTGCTCGGTGGAAAATTATTCCTCGCGTTGTTGCTCGGATTTTTCCTCGCACAGATGGCCTTGCGTTTCCCGTGCAGGCTGGATGAGCTCGCGCTGTTCGTGGGTGGCACGGCGATGGCGTGCCTTCATCTGCGTTTCGTGCTGCTCTTCGTGCCATTTTTCTCGGCGCCTCTCGTCACGCTCTTAGCGCGTTGGGTCCCGCCGTACGATCGACGTAAAGATCAGTACGCTGCCAACGCTGTTCTGATGGCCACAGTAATCGCAGCGATGGTGTGGTACTTCCCAACTCGCACGAGCATGCAGGAGATGGTCTCCCGGAAATTCCCGGTGCGTGCGGTCGAATACCTGCGCCAGCACGCCGTCCCTGGCCCCATGTACAACACGTATGGTTACGGCGGATATTTGATTTGGTCACTTCCCGAGCAAAAAGTGTTCATCGATGGTCGCGGCGATCTCTATGAGGCCGGCGGCGCTTTCTCCGACTATTTGGAAGCCGCTAATCTGAAGCCCGCGGCGTTCGCTGTCCTCCGCGCCTACCGAATCCAATCGTGTCTTCTCGACCGCAGCGAACCGCTCGCGACGGTCCTCAGCAATCACGCGGATTGGCGTCAAGAGTACTCCGACGATGTGAGCGTCTTGTTCGTAAAGCGAAATGCAGCTATGTCTGCGAGTGCGATGGGCGGATCGGCAGCACTCGGACGAAAGGAGTGAATGTGAGCCAGCCATTCTTGGAGCGCCCGCGAGGGTCGGCACAAATCGGTTCGACCTTTCCGGGTGAGCGGCGGATGCTCCTCTCCGTGGTGATTCCCTGCATGAACGAAGAGGAAGTATTGCGGGAGACAAACCGCAGGCTGGTGGCGGTGCTTGAGGGAATTTCTTTGAATCTCGAGATTGTATACGTCGATGATGGCAGCACGGATTCGACTCCTGCGCTGCTGCGTGAATTGCGGGCGCATGATTCACGCATTCGGGTAATCCGGTTTTCCCGGAATTTTGGGCATCAAGTCGCCATTACCGCCGGCTTGGAGCACGCCTCCGGCGACGCCGTGGCGATCATTGATGCCGATTTGCAAGATCCGCCGGAAGTCATTCTCGATTTTGTAGCGAAGTGGCTGGATGGGTATGACGTGGTCTACGGGGTCCGCACCGAGCGCGAAGGAGAAACAGTATTTAAGCTTTGGACCGCCAAGCTTTTTTACCGCTTCATTAGTCACCTTTCGGATACGCGCATTCCCCTGGACACCGGCGATTTTCGTCTGATGGACCGGCGGGTTGTGGACGCGTTGCTTTCAATGCCGGAGCGTGACCGGTTTGTGCGCGGGATGGTGAGCTGGCTAGGATTTTCGCAGACCGCAGTGGAGTACCGGCGCGCGCCGCGGCTGGCGGGTGTCACCAAATTTTCATTGTTCAAGATGGTTAGGTTCGCGCTCGACGGAATTTTCTCTTTCTCGACTCTCCCTCTTCGCCTAGCCACATGGACGGGATTTGCGGCTTCCGGTCTGGCTATATTTGGAATCGTCGTCGTTTTACTGGAGAGGTTCTTTGGGGTCGTGGGTCTGGTCAGAGGTTGGTCGAGTGCGATGATCGCAGAATTGTTTATCGGAGGAGTCCAGCTGATCTGCATGGGACTCATCGGCGAGTACGTGGGGCGCATTTATGGAGAATCGAAGCGCCGTCCTCTGTACATCGTGCAGGAAAGAATGGGCTTCGAGGCGCGAAATCCAGCGACTGTGCCGAGACAGCAGGCAGTTGCAGCGGGAGGCAAACGCTGACACTGATTCCCCGTGAGCCGATGCTCCCGATGACAACCGAGACCCTAATTCAACAACGAGAGGCGGCATTCCACGATGCCTGGGCCAGCAGCACGCGCGTAGAGGATGTCCTGGTTCGCGAGTGTTTCGAGGCTCCCACCGCTCTCGAAAACCAGTTCATCTTGCGCCTCATGGGCCCTTTGTCAGGAAAAAGTCTTCTGGACATCGGCGCGGGCCTGGGAGAGTCGTCCGTATACTTTGCGCTGCAAGGCGCGCGCGTGACCGTCGTCGACATTTCTCCGCACATGGTAGAAACAGCGCTGAGTCTCGGCAAACGCCATGGGGTGGAGCTGCGAGGCATCGTTTCAGGCGCCGAAAATCTCAATTTACCCAGGGACGCGTACGACATCATTTACGTGGCGAACACCATTCATCATGTGCAGGATCGCGCCTTGCTGTTCGAGCAGATGAGCCGTGCGCTGAAACCCGGCGGGATGTTCTTTTCGTACGACCCGCTTGCTTACAATCCTGTGATTAACCTTTACCGAAGAATGGCCACGGGGGTGCGCACGCCGGACGAATCGCCGCTGACCACCAACGACATCAAGCTGGCGCGGAAGTATTTCCATCGCGTCCAGCATCAGGAATTCTGGATTGCCACGCTCCTCCTGTTCGTGAAGTACTACCTGAAGGACGGTGTGCACCCTAATAAAGATCGCTACTGGAAGAGAATCCTGCGTGAAACGCCGGAACGCCTGCGTTGGTGGATGCCGCTTAGATACTTTGACAGTGTCCTTACCCGCATTCCGCTGGTTCGCTGGCTAGCGTGGAATGTCGTGCTTTGGGGCGAAAAGACCCCATAAATGTTACGGAAATCAGCCATCCGGCCGTTTGTCATCGCTTTGGCTTTCTTGCTTTTCTTCTTATCGTTATGCGGAGCACTTCTCGGTATCCCACTCGCCATGCGCGGCACGGTTGATTTTCGCCAGCTCTATACGGCCGGCTATATGGTGCGGACTGGCCATAGAAGCGAACTGTACGATTACGACCGGACCGAGGTGTTCCAAAACCAAGTAGTTAGCCCTGCTGATGGGGCTTTGCCGTTCAATCATTTGGCGTACGAATCGCTTCTATACGCACCTTTGTCCATCTTTAAGTATCGAACTGCGTATGCGCTGTTCTTCGGGATCAATTTAGGGATACTTGCCGGATCATTTTGGGTGTTGCGACGATACCTCTCCTCACTACGGGAGCTTTGGACGCCCCTGCCGATCGCTATTTTCGCATGCTTCCTTCCTGTCACATTTGCTCTGGTTCACGGCCAGGATTCGATCATCCTGCTGGCGCTTATGATTTCCGCGGCCGTGATGGTCGATCGAGGAAAGGATCTCAGAGGTGGAATACTTCTCGGTCTGACGTTGTTCAAATTCCAGTACGCATTGCCGATAGTTCTTTTGTTTATAGTTTGGCGACGCTGGCGCTTCATCTCCGGTTTTGCTCTTTCTGCAGCGGTAGTCATCAGCGTCTCTCTATGGATTACAGGATTGGGAGGATTTGTTACCTATGCGCACTCGCTGGTCGAGATGAGCGCGAAGTTTTCGTCTGTCTACATCGACCGGTACGGAATTCGCCCACAATTCATGCCGAATGTTAGAGGACTTGCGTATATGGTTGCAAACGGCTCTTCTCTCGCCACCCACGCTATCGTACTGGTATTGTCTGGGCTCGTGTTGGCATGGACCGCGAGTCGGCGACCTTCCTTGCCTCTCGCGTTGCTGGCCGCTCTCCTGGTGAGCTATCACCAGTTAATCTCAGATATGAGCCTGATGGTTCTTCCTCTCGGCTGGGCCTTGTCGGGGGCAATAGTGGAAAATGGTAGAAATTCGGTTTGGACAACTGCAATTGCGAGCATCATCTTCGGCGGCCCGGCGGTCCTTTTGTTAGCGGGAGACCGATTTTACCTTCTGGCACTGCCTGTAATGGCGCTAATCGTTATTTGGAACGGCCAGCGGTCTCCGTTAATGGCGTCACCAAAACTATCTATCTGAAGGGATGGTGTGTCAACAAACGGTAACGCTTTCTGGATGGAGCGCTGCCACGGGCGAGTCGAGACTGTTGGGAGCCTCGCAAATCCAATGGCTAGAAGCATTTAACAAATGCGAGGCGGATGAATCGAATGGCGGCGCGGGTGCTTATTGTATCGAGAAGACCGGGTGGCAGTCTTGAAACCGCCTGTCTCATTTACCTTGAGAGGGAATTCATGAAAAACCTTCTGATGCGGCTTTGGAAAGAAGAGGAAGGCCAGGACCTGACAGAATACGCATTACTGTTGGTCCTGCTCTCCTTGGCGGCAATCGGCTCGATCGGTGGTCTTGCGACAGCTATCAATAAGACTTTCTCGAACGCAGCCGTTAATTTGGGCACCTAAGGGGCTGATTTGGAGTCGGGCTCGAGCTAATAACCTTGACGGTCAAAGGCCGCTGTGAAGACGGTCCATCCTTCAAACGGCCTAAGCCTGTCGTGGTGCAGAACGTAAGGTCGTAAGTTGTATAAAGTCCACGGAGGGACGAACATGAAACTGCTTCTTGCAAGATTGTGGAAGGAAGAAGAAGGCCAGGACCTGACAGAGTATGCATTGCTGCTGGTTCTGCTTTCTCTCGCGGCGGTCGGTTCGATCGGTGGTCTCGCGACTGCGATCAATAAGACCTTCTCGAACGCAGCCGTTAATCTGGGCACCTAAAGGCCTGCTTCGAGTCCAGGGCTAAGAACTTCGACGGTCCAAGGCCGCTGTGAAGACGGTCAAGACTTCGAGCGGCCAAGGCCTGTCGTGATGCAGAACATTAAGGTCGTAAATTAGCCAAAGTCCATGGAGAAATGAACATGAAACTACTTCTTGCAAGATTGTGGAAGGAAGAAGAAGGCCAGGACCTGACAGAGTATGCATTGCTGCTGGTTCTGCTTTCTCTAGCGGCGATCGGTTCGATCGGTGGTCTCGCGACTGCTATCAATAACACGTTCAGCAACGCAGCTGCTAACTTAGGCACGTAAGCCCGCGTTTGGAGAGCGGAGGTTTTGCTCTTTGAGGGTTGGTGTGTCTTCAAACAGGGAATCTATGACTGCTATCAAAAATAAGACGCACAGGACCCGAAGCGCTGCATGATCACACAACAGACCATCTGGATGTTCGCGCTCGGCGTCACGCTACTCGCCGGCTGGGTGGATTTTCGCACACGTAAGATTCCCAATTGGCTGACCGTCCCAGCCCTCCTGCTCGGCATCGGCATGCACATCGTGGTGGCAGGCTGGCCCGGAGCCAAAACCTCGCTTGAAGGAGCAGGTCTGGCGCTGGTCCTCCTGCTGCCGCTTGTCTTATTGCGGGGACTGGGCGCCGGGGATTGGAAACTGATGGGTGCGGTAGGCGCTTTTCTAGGTCCCGCGATGTTCTTATTTGTATTGGTTGGCAGCCTTTTGGTTTCAGGTTTGATGGCGATTGTGGCCATGCTGCGAGCCCAACGGGTGGGAGAAACACTCCGTAATATGTGGATCCTTGTCCGGGGTTTTTTTTCGTTTGGACTGCGTGTAAACCCCAAGATTTCATTGGATAACTCGACGCTTTTGAAGGTGCCTTTTGGCGTGGCCGTAGCGGTATCCACACTGGTTTGTTTCTGCGCGGCACGATGGGCACTGTGAGCTCCATGAGATAGGCGGTTTCCGAGGTCAGCGACGCGAGGGAGATCGAAGTCATGAACCAGAATCGAATGATCATCGGATTGGCAGTGGCCATCTTAGTTGGCCTGCTGTTCAGCAGCTACATTTACCGCCAATTCCAACGGGCGACAAATGTTAAAGCGATTACGATGCAACACATCGTGGTGGCGGCCGCGCCTCTTCAGCTTGGAACGCGAATCGATACCAATAACCTCCGGCTAATTTCGTGGCCTGCGGATGAGCCGGTTACAGGGATGTTTACGCGCGTCGAGGATTGCGCGAACCGGGCGCTGATTACTCCGGTTGCCGCCAACGAGCTCATCCTTGAGAACAAGCTGGCTCCCAGGGAAGCGGGCGCGGGTTTGCCGGCGACCATTCCGGAAGGAATGCGCGCTCTTTCCGTGGCCGTGAATGAAGTTGTAGGCGTGGCGGGCTTCGTCATCCCCGGAACGATGGTCGATGTTCTCGTGACCGGAAGGCTTCCCGGCACGACTCACGGCGGTGACGACAACATCACGCGCACGATCCTGGAAAATGTTCGCGTCTTGGCTGCCGGTCAAAAGGTGGAGCAGGATCGGGAAGGTAAACCGCAGACGGTTCCGGTGATTACCTTGCTGGTTTCGCCTGGCGATGCCGGAAAGTTAGCGATGGCCAGTACCGAAGGAAAAATCCAACTGGCCTTGCGAAATACGATCGACTCGAAAAGGGTCGATCCGCCCGCGGTGCTTGAGGCCGTACTCTTTGCTGGCCCGGCACCGGCCCCAAAGCGCATGGGTCCCGCGAAATCGCCGGTACTACCGCCGCCTCTGTACATCATTGAAGTTATCTCGGGAAATAAGCGCGAGAACAAGAGTTTCCCAACTCCATGAACAGATTACAGAAAAAACCAATGTTCGAACGTAACGTGAGGCAAAATCAGTTGCTGGTGTTTGCGGCTTTCGTTGGTCTGTTCATCGGAGTGCCGGCAATCGCTGGGCAACAACCCGCACCTTCGCAGGTACCAGCTCCCCCGACGCAGGGAGCGCCGCCTGTCGCGCCATCAACCCAAGCTGGCCGACCGGAAGAAGCCGAGGCGCCGCAGACTTTGCACCTGTTGGTGGGGCGCTCGATTGTGATTTCGTCGCCGACGCGAATCAAGAGAGTGTCCCTGGCGGACCCAAATATCGCGGAAGCCATCGTCGTCAGCCCTACTCAAGTTCTTGTTAACGGAAAGACGCCGGGAGGTGTATCCCTTCTGCTCTGGGACGAAGCCGATCAGAGTCAGGCCTTTGAAGTCTCCGTCGATATCGATGTCCTGGGGTTAAGCCAGAAGATTCATGAAGTATTCCCATCTGAAGATATACACATAGAAACGTCGAAGGACGTCATCATGCTTTCCGGCCGGATCTCGTCCGCTGCTGTGGCAGACAAGATTCTTGAAGTGGTGAAAAACAGTTCTCCCAAGGTCACGAGTCTGATGGAAGTCCCTGTTGCGCCCACCACCGGCGAGATCATGTTGGAAGTCAAGTTTGCGGAACTGGACCGGAGTGTGTTGAGCCAATTAGGCGTCAATCTGCTTTCCACGGGATTGGGAAAGACCATCGGCAGCACGACGACAGGGCAATTCGGCGGCTTCGGACAACAACAAATTAGGGATATCTTTCCCGTCAACGGTGCGCAGCCCCCGAAAAGCGAGCAGTTTAGCACCACTCAAACAATAAGCGACGTTTTGAACGTATTCCTATTCAACCCCAATATACACCTCGGGGCAATTATCAAGGCGTTGCAGCAGCAGAATTTGTTGCAAATCCTGGCGGAGCCAAACCTGCTGACCGAAACAGACAAGGAGGCGAGCTTCCTGGCGGGGGGAGAATTTCCGTTCCCGATAGTTCAGCCCGGGGCAGGGTTCACTGCTGTCACCATTACTTTCAAGGAATTCGGCGTCCGCCTGAATTTCAAGCCCACTCTCACCGTGGACGGGAAGATTCATCTCCACGTACGGCCGGAGGTGAGCTCCCTGGACTTCTCAAACGCATTGACCATCAGCGGCTTCGTGATTCCCGCGCTGTCCACGCGCCGCGTTGAAACCGACGTGATACTGGAAGACGGACAAAGCTTTGCAATCGCCGGTCTGGTGGATGACCGGGTCACTCGGACCCTGCAGAAAGTTCCGGGAATCGGTGATATCCCGATCCTGGGGAAGCTCTTTCAGAGCCGTGCGTTGAATAAGAGCAAGAACGAGCTGCTCGTCCTTGTCACTCCACGAATCGTGCATCCTGTGTCGGCGGACAAGGCACCCAAGGGGCCAACGTTTCCGCAGCCCTTCCTTGAACCACCCACTGCTCCGGCAGGACAAAAACCTTCTGCCCCGAAATGAGGCGCGCAGGCCAGAAACAATACACAGAGTTGAAATAAGAGAGCGGAGAGGCGAGGAAACACGAGGGATGCTAACAGTAGGTATAGCGAGCGGCGACACAGCCAGTTCAGCGCAACTCGTGGCGAGCTTGCAGCAAACGGGTTGCGTCAAGTCCATCAAGCAATGGACTATTCCCTGCGAAAAACTTACGGACGCCGAGGACTCGTTGCCGGACGTGGTGTTTCTGGACCTGTCGCGTGATCCGGAAGGCTATTTTAGCTTCGGCTTACAGCTTCGCCGAATTCGCCCATCGGTGAAACTGGTGGCCTGTTCGTCGTCACCAGCGCCGAACCACCAACTCCTGCTGGAGGCGATGCGCAGCGGCGTGCAGGATTTTCTGCCGAAACCGGTGAGCCTGGAAGCCCTGAACGAAATATTGTCGCGGTTTACCCAAGAGTTGGAGACGAAGGACCGCTCGTCGCTGGAAAAAGTGATTGTGGTGATGGGCTCGAAGGGCGGAGTAGGGACGACAACGGTAGCTGTCAATCTTGGTGTACAACTCGCTACCTGCACGCAAAAGCGCATCGCCCTGCTGGACTTCGCGCGCCCGCTTGGAAATGTTCACCTCCTGCTGGATCTCCATGCGAAATTCGGCATTCGCGATGCCGTGGAAAATATGGACCGGCTCGATGGCCATTTCTTTTCAGGGCTGCTGACACGTCACAAGACGAAGTTGGAAATTCTCTGCGGGGCCATGCAGCCCGAAGAATGGCAAACCATTGCGGTTCCACCGCTCGAACGGATAGTAAACGTTGCGCAAAGTACCTTTGACATCGTGCTCGTGGACCTCGGATCGCAATTCTCATCGGAGTGGAGCCAGGTGTTGCGTATGGCGAGGATGATTTTGCTGATTGCAGAGGCAAACGTGCCTGCACTGTGGACGCTGGAGCGTCGGCTGCTGGCCCTAAAAGGGTTTGGGATTGAGCCGGATCGCGCGCGCATCATCATTAACCGGTGGCATAAGGGCGATGACGAAGCCTTGAAGAGCGTTCAGAAGGACATCAACCGTCCGGTTTTCGCGTGTTTGCCAAACGATTTCCGGAAGGCCAGCGAAGCAGAAAACATGGGCACGCCGATTCAACTGAATCACAACAACGTGCTCAGCAACCGCTACCGTCAAATCGCTTGTCAGTTGGCCGGAATCGACGGAAACGCCGTGGCCAAAAAAGGCTCGCTAGGCGGACTTTTCTCATTTCCAACGAAAGGGTGAATTAGAAGATGCTACCCATGAGCACCCCTATCGCGCGCACAGATTTCGGCGGAGTGAAAGCGGCGATTCACCGCAAGCTAATCCAAAAACTGAATCTCGACCGCCTGAACGAAATCAACAGAGAGGATGTGCGCCGTGAGGTGAGCCAGATTCTGGAAGCCCTAGTGGTCGGGGAATCCGCTCCGATGAACCTGCAAGAGAGAGAGAGACTTGCGCAGGAAGTGCTGAACGAAGTGTTTGGTCTGGGGCCCCTCGAACCACTTCTGGCCGACCCCACCATTTCGGACATTCTCGTCAACACCTACAAGCATGTGTACATCGAACGCAGGGGCATGCTGGAAGCGACCTCTGTTCAGTTTCGCGACGACGTCCATTTGATGGGCATCATTGACCGCATTGTCTCCGCCATCGGCCGAAGAGTGGACGAATCCTCGCCAATGGTCGATGCACGCCTCGCGGACGGTTCGCGTGTAAATGCCATCATTCCTCCGCTAGCCGTCGATGGTCCTTGCCTTTCGATACGCAGGTTTGGCCGCGATCCTCTGACCGCGGACGATCTACTCAGCAACAACAGTCTAACGGGTCCGATGCTGGACTTGATGAGGGGATGCGTGAAGGCGCGCTTGAATGTCCTCATTTCTGGGGGCACGGGCGCGGGCAAGACGACCTTTCTCAACGTCCTTTCATCGTTCATTTCCAACCGCGAGCGCATTGTAACGATCGAAGACGCAGCCGAGCTGCAACTGCATCAAGAACACGTTGTTCGCCTCGAAACGCGCCCCCCTAACATCGAAGGCAAAGGCGCAATTCACCAGCGGCAGTTGGTCATCAACTCTCTTCGCATGCGCCCAGACCGCATTATCGTCGGTGAAGTTCGCAGCGAGGAAGCGCTGGACATGCTACAGGCGATGAACACAGGCCACGACGGCTCTCTTACCACCATCCATGCGAACACTCCCCGTGACGCTCTGGGCCGGTTGGAGACCATGGTGGCTATGGCCAGTTTGAATATTCCGGAGAGTGCCATCCGCAGGCAGATTTCCTCGGCCATCGACGTGGTTGTCCAAGTGAGCCGTCTCAGCGACGGTACACGCAAAGTGGTCAGTCTAGCTGAGATTACCGGGATGGAAGGGGAGATCGTGACCATGCAGGACATCTTCGTCTTCCGCAAGCGCGGAATCCGCGAGAATGGCGAAGTGATCGGCGAATTTGCAGCCACTGGGGTCCGCCCGAAATTTGCAGAGAAGCTGCTCGTGACCGGCATTCAACTTCCTGCTTCCATGTTCGAAGGTCCGCACTTCAACTAGGAGTATGTGCGTGTCGAGTTCATTGGGCGTGTACAGAAGGGATCAGTTATGGGGATTTTGATTTTCGTCCTGACATTTTTCACGGTCACGCTACTTCTCTTGGCCGTGTGGATGATCATGAGTACGGACAACAGCCAGGAAGTAGTCCGCAAGCGAATGGAGGCCGTTCGCAAGGCGGAGCGCCGCGGGGATGTCACTCTGGGCTTGCAATTGGTTCGGGATGAGATGTTGAGCAGCGTTCCGCTCGTTCACCGGCTAATGATGCAATGGTCGTGGTCAGTGCGGCTTCAAGAGTACATCTCGCAGGCAGGGCTCAAGACGAAGGCTGGCAAGCTGGTCCTACTGAGCGCGGTTCTGGGGCTGGGTGCGTACCTTCTTTCGGGTCGTTTTTTTCCTCAATTCTGGATTCAATCCGTTTCGGGCCTGAGCCTGGCAGGCGCGCCATTCGCCTTTATCGCTTGGAAACGTCGGCGTCGCCTGCGGCAATTTGAGGAGCATTTTCCCGAGGCACTGGACTTGTTGGGGCGCGCGGTGCGTGCGGGTCACGCGTTCACGACCGGCCTCGAGATGATAGCCAAAGAGTCCGCCGAGCCAATCGCTGGCGAATTTCGGGCTACGTTTGAAGAGCAGAATTTCGGCCTGCCGGTTCGCGATGCATTACTCAACCTGACCGAGCGTATTCCCATCGTTGACGTGCGTTTTTTCGTCACTGCTCTGCTGGTCCAAAAGGAAACGGGCGGCAACCTTGCGGAAATCCTGGATGGGCTCGCCCGTGTGGTTCGTGATCGCTTTCGCATATACCGCGAAGTTCGGGTTCGTACGGCGCAGGGCCGGTTGACTGCCGGAATCCTTATCGCCCTGCCTATTTTCATGCTTGGTGTCTTGAGCATATTAAACCCTACTTACATACGCGTGTTGTTTGTGGACCCCAAGGGGCCAATGGTTCTGGCGATTGCGGCGACCATGCAGGTGGTCGGGTCAGGGCTTCTTTGGAAGATTATTCACATCGAGGTATAGCAAGGAGGAGGCAACAAAATGGTCTGGGGCATCACCGCGGTGACTTTTCTGGGAACCGTTGCCATTTTGGCGGCGCTGTTCTACGCCTTCGCACCGAACGTATTGGGAGTGGGCCAGCGTCTCTCGCGCTTGGCGAATGCTTCGGCGCCCGCGTATGAAGCTCGCTTCGCAGACAGGCAGAAGGGGCGCGTGCGGGACACACTCGCGGGCCTTGGCAAGCTTATGCCCGGTGATCCGGCGATGACGCCTCGCGGGCAGCTATTGATGGTTCGCGCGGGTTACCGCAGCCCGCAAGCGGTGCTGGCGATGCGGGGGTTAAAGCTAGCTGTACCCGTCGTTCTCGTTATCTTGGTTTTTACCACCGGATTCTATCGCCTGAACCCCTACATGTTTCCGGTGCTAGCCGCGGTTGTGGGTTACCTCGTTCCCGAAGCATGGCTTGTTTGGAGAGTTCACGCTCGCCAGCATCGGCTGCGCCGCGCTCTTCCTGACTGTCTGGACCTTCTGGTGATCTGCGTAGAAGCGGGCCTTGGCTTGGACCAAGCGCTGCTGAAAGTGGCCCAAGAGATGCGAGTGACTCATCGCGAGCTCAGCGAGGAGCTTCAACTGGTCAATCTGGAGATGCGTATCGGGAAAGGCCGCATCGACGCGTTGCGCGAACTCGCCAGGCGCACGGGTCTCGATGATATTAAGTCCCTGGTTGCGATGCTGATCCAGACGGAGCGTTTTGGCACCAGTGTTGCTCAGTCGCTCCGCGTCTACTCGGATGACTTGCGCGTAAAACGGCGGCAGCGCGCCGAGGAAGCGAGCGCAAAGACAACGGTAAAGATGGTTCCTCCGCTTGTCTTTTTTATTTTTCCGGCTTTGATGGTGGTTATCTTGGGCCCCGCTGTAATTACCCTGCTCCGGCAGTTGATGCCGGCTCTGCAGAAGTAATCGCAGCTACCGCGAACTCACCGATGACGTGAGGCGGAGCAATAAAAAAGGAGAATGATATGGATAGCGTAACGTTGATTCGAGTCGTGGCAGGTGCACTGGCAGTCGCGGTTGCTTTCATTATCTTTTACCGGCGTCGGCGCAAGAGTGTCGAGTAAGAGGCCGCGCGATAGGGCGGAGCGTCAGTTTTAATACAATCTGGAGCAGGGTGCGTTGCACAATGTCCCTTAATGGTCAAAATCGTCCGCTATACGTGTATAACAAGACGCGCCAAACGTTTTTGGCCACTGAGGCAGCTCTTGCCGACAGCTATCTGCTTCGGCTCGTCGGCCTGCTCGGAAAGACCAAGCGGTGGGCGCAGTTGGGTCGAGGTCTGTGGATCGTTCCGTCCAGCGGTGTGCATACGATCGGGATGCTTTTCCCGATTGACTTGATTTTCCTTGGCAAGGAAAAGGAGGTTGTGCACGTCGAAGAACACGTTCGGCCCTTCCGAATCTCCAAGGTCTCCTGGAGGGCCTCGAGCGTGCTGGAGCTGCCAGTGCATACCATTTATCGCTCGGGGACTCAGGTTGGTGACCGGCTCGAGATTGCGCCCGTTCGTTGAGCCTCGAGACACGGCTTCGAAGGGAGATCCTATGAAGGCGGTTATCGTCTCTCTTATCATCTGGATCTTTATTGTTCCTTGCGCAGTCGCAATCTACTTGGTCTTAGCGTTTATCACCGCGCGTGCGCCGAACTTCTATTTCGTCTGCGCGTGCTTCGCGATTACTCTTGCACCCTTGGCGATCATATGGGGGTCCTTCTGGGTGCTCAACCCATCCGGGGAAAGTTCCGCGTGGTCTCCAATAAATCATCAACGATCAACTTCATTTCCGGGAAAGAATCATGAGAAGTATCTCGACGCCAGCCGACCTTCCTAGACTCAGTCTCAATTGAGGGAGGGCGTGCCCCTTTCGCTTCAAACGGCGCGATTCTGTGGGTGGTCTTGCGCGAAACGCTGGTCCTGACATTGGCGGGCCTGGCGGTTGGAGTACCCAGCGCACTCGCGGCTGTCGCGGTTGCCCTCGCCGCCGTGGCGACTCTCGCTGGATACGTTCCCGCACGCCGCGCGTGGATCCCTGGTCGCCCTCCGATACGAATAAGATCGTGCGTCGGTTTGAAGGAATGAGATGAAAGCTGCGGCGGCTTTTCCATTATTCACATCCACTTCGCATGGCCTCGCGGAACGTGCTAGGGTTTGTTGAAGAACAGGAGGGAGTATGCGAGCGCCGATCGAGCTCGATGTGAACGGCAAGAGATACCCCGTTCAATACCCTCCGGGCACTTCCCTGTTGACGGTGCTCCGCGATGAACTTGGCCTGACCGGAAGCAAATATGGCTGCGGAGAAGGGCACTGCGGCGCATGCACTGTCCTGATTGGTGGCGCGCCGCGCCGCTCGTGCCAAGTCCCAGTCAGCGCTGCAGTGGGAAAATCAATTACGACCATCGAAGGGCTGGAAAAAGAAGGCCTCCTGCATCCCGTGCAGCAGGCTTTTCTCGACGCGGGCGCTTTCCAATGCGCTTTCTGCACACCAGGAATGATCATGAGCAGTGTTGCGCTCCTGCACGCGAAACCCAATCCAACATCCTCTGAAATTATCCAATTCCTGCAAGGGAATATCTGCCGTTGCGGAGCGCATCCGCGTATCATCGACGCGGTTCGTCAAGCCGCAAAAACGATGCAAGAGGGTCGGCCATGAGCGACTCCACGAACAAACTCTTCCTGGAACCGGAGCGCTACGAATTCCACGCGGCACCCATCCATCACTTCGAATTGGCTCGCCGTGATTTTTTCAAGCTCCTCGGCGCGGGCATCGCCGTTTTCGCCGTTGCGAAAAATTCCTCCGCGATGCAGGAAACGGCTCCCGGAGCACGGTCTTTCCACAGCGAAGAGCTTCCCAAGGAGATCACCTCCTGGTTGCACGTCGGCGAGGACGGCACGGTGACTGGATTCACCGGGAAAGTCGAGATCGGCCAGAACATCCGCACGTCCCTGGCGCAAACCATTGCCGATGAGCTGCGCGTTCCTTTCGAAAGCGTACGCATGGTGACGGCGGACACCGCACTCACCCCGTTTGACGCCGGCACCTTCGGCAGCCGGACGACGCCCACGATGACCCCGCAGTTTCGCCGCGTGGCTGCCGCCGCGCGCGATTTGTTGATCGGCGTTGCGGCGAAGGAATGGAACGTTGCACCTGAGGGGCTAATCGCCGCTGATGCAAAAGTCAGCGATCGCGCTTCCGGTCGTTCGCTGCGATATGCGGAGCTCGCGCGTGGCAAGACGTTGGCGCAAAATCTGCCTGCGGAAGATCCCGTCACACCGGCGGCGCAATGGAAAATCGCCGGCAAAGCGGTTCCCAAGGTCGATGGCCGCGCCTTCGTTACCGGCCGCCACCAATACACGCCGGACCTGCACCCGGCCGGGATGCTCTATGGCAAAATCCTGCGCCCGTCTTCGTTCGGCGCAACGCTCCTTTCTTGTGATGACAGCGCCGCAAAAGCAATGGCAGGCGTGGTGATCGTCCGGGATGGCGATTTCATTGGGGCAGCCGCGCCCACTGAGCGCGAAGCACAAAACGCCGTTGTTGCCATTAGCGCACAATGGAAAGAAGTCCCGCAGATTTCGAACAAGGAACTCTTCACTTATCTCAAGGAAAAGGCCTCCGGCAGTTCTGACGATCGTCATCGCCATCAGAAAGGCTCCGTGGAGGAAAGCCTCGCGACCGCCGCGCACCGTTTGGACGCGACGTACACCGTTGCCTATATCGCACACGCCCCGCTCGAACCGCGTGCCGCTGTTGCTGAATGGACCGGCGGGAAACTGACGGTTTGGACGGGAACGCAGCGGCCCTTTGCCGTCCGTGACGACCTGGCTGCCGTATTCCGTATTCCCGAAAGTAGCGTGCGCGTGATTGTGCCGGACACCGGTTCCGCGTATGGCGGAAAGCACACCAGCGACGCCGCGCTGGAGGCCGCTCGCATGTCCCGCGCGGCGGGACATCCCGTGAAAATTGTTTGGACGCGTGAAGAAGAATTCACCTGGGCCTACTTTCGCCCCGCCGGCGTCATCGAGGTCAAGAGCAGCTTAGCGGCCGACGGCAAGCTCGCGGCGTGGGAATTTCACAACTTCCATTCCGGCTCGTCGGGAATTGATACGCCCTACGACGTCCCGAATCAGCGAACCGAATACCATCCGGTTCCTCTGGTCTTGCGGAGCGGCTCCTACCGCGGGTTGGCCGCCACGGCGAATCATTTCGCTCGCGAAACACATATGGACGCGCTCGCGCGCGTCGCCCGGGTGGATCCGCTCGAATTCCGCCGAAAGAATCTTTCCGACCCGCGTCTACGCGCCGTCCTGGACGCCGCTGCGAAATCGTTCGGCTGGGATCCGAAGAAGGAAGTTCCGTGGGGCAAAGGCCGCGGTTTTGCATGTGGCAACGAGAAAGGCAGTTACGTTGCCACCTGTGCGGAAGTAGCCGTCGACCGCATATCCGGCGCCGTGCGCGTCGTTCGCCTGGTGGAAGCATTCGAATGCGGAGCCATCGTCAATCCCGACGGGCTGCGCAATCAGGTCGTTGGCGCGATGATACAAGGTCTGGGCGGCGCGCTCTTCGAATCCATTGAATTCGAAAACGGCCGCATCAAAAATCCGCATTTCGCGAACTATCGGGTGCCGCGATTCCGCGATGTTCCTGAAATCGATGCCGTCTTGCTCGATCGCAAGGATCTGCTGTCCGCTGGCGCCGGAGAAACGCCCATCATGACCGTGGCACCCGCCATCGGCAACGCCATCTTCGACGCCACCGGCGTTCGCCTGAACAGTTTGCCCCTAGTCCCGAATGGATTGCGTCGAGCCTGAAATCCTCTCGCAAGGGACGCCCACAATCAGACCGTCTTGTCTTTCGAATAGCAGAGCGATTCGAGGTTGCACTCCGTGCACTTCGGCTTGCGCGCGTGGCACACCCGCCGTCCGTGCCAGATCAACTGGTGGGAGAATTGAATCCACTTTTCCCGCGGAATAACTTGCATCAAATCCTGCTCCACCTTTTTCGGATCGTCATTGCGCGTCAAATCCAGCCGCTCCGATAGCCGAAGCACATGCGTATCCACCACGATGCCGCTCGTGATCCCATAAGCTGTTCCGAGCACGACGTTGCCCGTCTTCCGCGCCACGCCCGGCAGCGTCAATATTTCTTCCATCGTGCGCGGCACTTCTCCGCCGAATCTCTCAAGGATCGCCTTGCTCGCCCCCATCACGGACTTCGTCTTGTTCCGGAAAAATCCCGTTGGCCGGATCTCCATTTCCAGCTCGCTCGGCGTGGCATATGCGAAGGCCTTCGCATCGGGGTATTTCTTGTAAAGCGTTTCCGCTACCTGATTCACGCGAACGTCCGTGCATTGCGCTGAGAGAATTGTGGAAATCAGCAACTGAAATGGATTCTCGTGCCTCAGCTCGCAGTTCGCGTCCGGATACGCATCATCCAGCTTCGCAAGGATCGCTGCCACTCGTTTAGGATCGGTCCCCGTGCCGCGCCCGGTCTTGCCTGCCTTTGCTTTCCGCTCGGGTTTCGGGGCTTTTCGTTTCGCCGATGCAGTCCGCTTCTTAACAGCTGTTTTTTCCTTCGTTTTGGGTGTCATGGGCCAAAACTATAACACGGAGGAAATAGCGCCGAGCAACCTGCGGAAAGCTTTCCCGCGATGACTGAATTGATTTTTCTTTTCCGCGGAGAGCTCCGCGAACGTTTTCTCCAGGGCAGGGAAGTAGAAGACCGGGTCATAACCGAATCCTCCCGTACCGCGCGGCGATTCCAATATATCTCCGTCAACGCGATCCGTCACGACGGCGATCGCCCGCCCCTTTTCCGCCAGCGCAATCGCGCAAACAAAATAGGCCGCGCCTTCATTCCCGGTCTTGCTTCGCATCTCGCCTAAGAGTTTCTCGATCCGCTGCACATTCGTTGCGTCCGGCCCTGCATATCTAGCGGAATGCACCCCGGGCGCGCCACCAAGTGCCGGCACCACCAGCCCCGAGTCATCCGCAAACACCATCCCGTCCCGAAGCCGCGAATAATGCAGCGCTTTTCCCGCCGCGTTTTCCGCAAAAGTCGGAGCGTTCTCCTCAAAGGCAGGCAGTTCATCGAACCCCAGCAGCGCTTCCAATTCAACGCGAAGGGACCGCTGCGCAGCCGCAGCTGCGAGCACGCGATATTCCCCAAGTTTTCCTGGATTCGACGATGCCAGGTGCAGCTTAACGGGCGCGCGCACTGAATTTCGCCGGCAGAATCACGCGCTGTTCATCCGTCAAGCGGCGGATGCCCGCGGCGGCCAGCGCCAGCAAGTCCTGCATCTCGCTTCCCGTGAACGCGCGTCCTTCCGCGGTAGCCTGAATCTCCACGAAATGCCCGCTGCCCGTCATGACCACATTCATGTCCACTTCCGCGCGCGAATCTTCCTCGTACGCCAAA
>Ga0137401_10000271_pt1 | contig 18954 bp, 23 predicted proteins | sample CZOMad1_1_16fung_FD_108286 | JGI IMG/M metagenome (GOLD analysis project Ga0137401, IMG submission 108286) | Vadose zone soil fungal communities from Angelo Coast Range Reserve, California, USA - CZOMad1_1_16fungal (Illumina Assembly) | ecosystem: Environmental > Terrestrial > Soil > Vadose...
AGACATGTCCATCCCGTAAACCTTCACCAGGACACGGCGGCTGAAACGCCTCGCCGTCATGCGCGTCTCCTTCGGGTACAGCACGGAGGCGGGGGCGGTAGCGGGGGGGGGGTTCATTCGGGCGGTGGAGGAGGTGGGGGCGGTAAGGGAGGTGGGGGCGGCACAGGGGGTGGCGCTGGAGGCGGCAAGGGTGGCAGCGGCGGAGGTGGCGGTACTGGCGGCAGCCGCGGTGGCGGAAGTGGTTCTGGTGTGAATAATGCCAACTACTTCAACAACCCTTACAATCAGCCTCGGCAGATCATCCCGCAGTTCCCGCCGAGCGCTTCGACCAACCAGCAGATCCTTTATCAGCTGGCCGAGGGTACGGGTGGGTTCGTCATTGTCAACACGAACGACTTGCTCGCTGGACTCGAGAAAATTGCTCGCGAACAGACCCAATACTACGTTCTCGGATACACACCAGCGATCTCGCCAGAAGGCCGCTGCCACGCACTCAAGGTGAAGGTCGACCGCGGCGGAACCATCGTTCGTTCGCGCAGTGGCTATTGCAACGTACGCCCGGTGGATCCACTCGCCGGCAAACCCATCGAGAAGGATCTTGAGAGCCGCGCCAACGGATCGCAGGCTGGCAATGTTTCCGCCGCCATGGCTCTTCCGTTTTTTTACAAGTCGGCTAACACCGCGCGCGTGAACCTCGCGATGGAGATTCCTTCCAACTCCATCAGGTTCGAGAAGGAAAAAGGCAAGCAACATTCCGAAGTTAACATTCTTGGCATTGCCTACAAACCCGATGGCTCGGTAGCTGCCCGCTTCAGCGACACCGTCAATCTTGACTTCGATGGGAAGAAAGAAGTTCAGGAATTTCAAAAGCAACCGCTCCATTACGAAAACCAGTTCGATGTAGCTTGCGGGCAATACACACTGAAGGTAGCGTTCAGCTCCGGCGACGTTTTCGGAAAGATCGAAGGACCGTTGGTTGTGGACGCCTACGATGGCAAACAATTCGGTGTCAGCGGCGTGGCGCTAAGTCGCGACGTACATCGAGTCTCCGACATGGCGACCGGACTCGATGACGTCCTGCTCGCCGATCACACTCCTCTGGTCGTGCAGGGGATGCAGGTGGTACCCACCGGCGGTACCCACTTCACCAAAACCGACAATGCCGTGATGTATTTCGAGATCTACGAGCCACTCATGGTTAACGCGCCTGCGACTCCGCTAAAAGTCGGGGTCGCTTACGTGGTCGTTGACCGGAAGAGCGGCGAAAAAAAAGTTGACGACTCGGGTCTCGTCAACCTCGAAAAATCGGCAAAGGCGGGCAATCCAGTCATCCCGCTCGGTTTCAGGATCCCGGTCGATAAGCTGCCGCCCGGCTCGTATCGGGCGGAACTGAAGGCAATGGATTCGGCGGGCAATTCATGGAAACCGCGCGTCGTCGAGTTCGATGTGGATTAGCCATGAGCGAGCTCTAACGGGGGCATCTTGTTCGCCGGACGTCGAGATTGAGGGAGGGCAGAGGGAGCCCCTTTTCTGGGCCCCGTTCCGGGTAAACACTCGGACATTTCAGCGACGGCCGCCAACCGGAACCTCCGGCGACCGGGGCATCTCGCTGCCCCGAGCTGGCATCCATTTCTTGGATTGCCGCTTCGGGAGGAGAACCTCTTCTCGCTAGAATCGCCTAATATTGGACCTTGCTGATGCTGCCCGGTGTCAGTGCCGTTCGAGATCGACGGACGATGCGTTTCGTGCGTCCAGGATTGGCCGTCAACTGCGCTCTGGCGCTGTCGTTCTGTGCCGGCCTGCTCACGGTTGCCAAGCGTGCTTCAGCCCAGAGCGACCCCCCCGACACCCTTGTGCCCGCGCGCAGCGCCTTTGCCATTGCTGGAGTCGTGGTGAACTCGGTGACTGGCGAGCCTGTCCGGCGCGCTCTGGTGCAGGTTGCGAATCTTCCCGTCGCATCGCCCGCCACCCTCACCGATTCCGAAGGCCGTTTTCAATTCGCGGATCTGCCTGAGGCCGAAATCGCCCTCGCCGTTCGCAAGCCTGGCTTCTTCAATGAGCAGGAATTGCACCCCGAGAGCGCCCGTCCGTCCATGTTTTTTCACGTTGGCGCAAACACACCTTCGATCATTCTCAAACTTGTCCCGGAAGCTACGATCTCTGGCCACGTGTTAACCATGAAAGGGGAGCCGCTCGAGGACGCGCCTGTGCGTATCCTTGAGCAACGGATCTTCGACGGCCGCAGACGGTGGGAGCAGCGCGGCCAGGCTTCCACTGACGAAAACGGCCAGTTCCGCGTTGCCAACCTGGCCCCGGGTTTGTACCTGCTGGCAGCCGGGCCTGTCTTTGGAGCGGTGGGGGCCGGGGCAGGCATCTCGCGGGAAGAGGCGATCGGAGCGATGTTCTACCCGGGCGTCTCCGAGCTTGAATCAGCGACTCCGATTGCTATTTCACCCGGACAGCAGGCTCTGGCCGACTTTGCGCTAAAGCCTGAGCCGCTCTTCAAAGTTTCTGGTGCCGTGGTCGGGTTGGCGTCGGGGATGGGGACTGCCCCGCAGTTCACCACCAAGTCCGGTGGGCCCGTGACCTCTCCCATAAGGTTCGACGCACAGACTGGAAAGTTCGAGGCCAAGGTTCCGGCCGGCCCGTATGTCCTGATGATTCGTACGCCCGACCAGAACGGTGCAATTCTGGCAGCCGATCTGCCACTGGTGGTCAATTCTGACATCGCCGGTGTCACACTTGCCGTTGGCTTGCCCATTCGCCTTCCGATCACGGTCGAAGCACGGCATGCCGCAACGTCTGCCCCACCGGAGCAAACCGGCGCCAACCAAGTTGTCGAGGGCAAGGGGCCGGAGCAAGACCTAAATTCGGCGGCCATCAGCGTCCAGCAACATGCTCTTGCACGGGTCCGTCTAATTTCCACCGAGACACGACTGGAGTTACCGGAATTCCAGGCTGACGAACAGAACTCCATCCTTGCAGTCCGAAACATTACTCCGGGAAGGTATTCGGTCGAACTCTCGCCGAATTCGCCCTGGTACGTGCAATCGGCGAGGTGTGGCCAGACCGACGTTTTGCGGGAAGACCTCGTCTTCGCTCCTGGCCGGCGTCCTGATCCGCTGGAGGTGGTTCTGCGCGACGATGGTGCGCGTCTTTCCGGGAGTGTGCATTCCGACAATCAGGCTGCAGCCGCCGCCGTCGTTCTCATTCCGGAGCAGGGATCGCTGAACCAGGCGAAGCTCACGCAAAGCAGCCCCGCAGGACAGTTTCAATTTGATTCGCTGGCTCCGGGGGATTACCGACTCTTCGCGTTCGATACCGTCGAGGGTCTGGAATTCCGAAACCCGGAAGTGCTCGCATCCTATCTCTCAAGAGCTGTTCGCCTCACTCTCTCACCGAATGAGCAGGCCAGCGCCAGCGTCGAACTTATCCAGGCGGGGAAGTGAAGAATGAGCGCCCGGCCGCGTCGTCGCCTCATCCTCTGGGTTCTTGTTTTGCTAAGCGCGCATCTGGTTTCAGCGCAGACCGCGAGCGTTCCGAAGCCAATCCAGAACTTCCGCATCAGCGGTACCATCGTCAACCTTGTGGATGGGCAACCCGTGGCTGGTGCAGAGGTCATCATCACCTCTACCCAGCGTCGCGATGAGACGAAGCAGGTTCTCACCGCAGCCGATGGTCGCTTTGCCTTCGACCATGTCTTGCCCGGCAAGTACAGTCTCGCGGCGCACCGCCAGGGATACGTCGCCCAGGCCTATCAGCAGCATGATCAGTACTCCACCGCCGTCGCGGTAGGTCCTGGCCTCATCTCGGAAGACTTGACCTTCCCCCTTACTCCGGATGGCTCGATCTCAGGCACTGTGTTCGACGAGGAGAACGAACTGGTCCGCGCCGGCGAAGCCATCCTTTTCACACGCACCACCGGGACCGGCGCCAATGGATTTCATCTTCAGGCGCGTGGCCCCTTGGACGAACAGGGCCGCTATCATTTCGGCCATTTGGGTCCTGGGACCTATCTGGTCGCAGTCTCGGCTCAACCCTGGTACGCGCAGGATCCTCAGGCTAGTCCGCAGGAGGCAGTGTCATTCTCCCCGGACGGACAGTCCAACTCACACGTAGCCCTGGACTCATCGGAACGACCGGACTCCCAAGCGCCTGCGCCCCTCGACGTCACCTACCCGACCACCTACTATCCGAACGTCACCGACTCCGAAAACGCCGCGCCCATCCAACTTCATCCCGGAGAACGTGCCACCGCCGACGTGAATCTTCGGGCTGTTCCGGCGCTTCACCTCCGCATTCGCAACGCCAGTTCCGACCCCACCCGTCCCCTGACGGCGTTCGTGGAACAGCGCCTTTTGGATACTCCAATCCAGGTTCAAGCGCGTAGCCAGCAGATCAACTCGGGTGTCATCGCTCTTACGGGTATTCCACCCGGCCATTTCACACTCAGCATTCGCAACTTCACGGGCAAGGAGTGGATCAGCCTGAACAAGGAAGTCGACGTGGCGAGCGACACCGAGATCGACGCCGCCGAAAATAGTGTCGGCACCGTGAGCGTCAAGGGCGTCGTGCGTCTACAAGGCAACACCCCGTTGCCTGCCGGAGCGTTTGTCCGTTTCTCCAATCGCCAGTCCGGAGAAACCTTTGGTGCCCAGGTCAGCGGCAAGGGAGAATTCGACGTCCAGACGACCGTTACCGCCCAGAGCGACTACAGCGTCGCAGTATTCAATGTTCCCAGGTTCATCGTGCAAAGCATCTCCGCCAATGGCGCCCGCGTTATCGGGCACACCGTTTCATTGCCTCGCGGCGGAGTCGTTCAACTTGACGTGACCATGTCCGAAGGGCTGGCACGAGTGAATGGCACCGTTCTGCGGGACGACAAACCGGCTTCCGAAAGCATGGTCCTGCTCGTTCCTGAGCACTTTGAAAATGATGTCACACTGTTTCGTCGCGATCAGAGCGACAGTGACGGCACCTTCAGCCTGTACGAAGTGCTTCCGGGGCGCTATATCGCCATCGCCATCGAGAAAGGCTGGGAGCTTGAATGGCAAGACCCGGTGATTCTGAAACCCTATCTGGAGCGTGGTGAGACCGTCGAGGTCACAGCTAACAAAACGTATAAAATCTCCCTCAAACTCCAGCCGCAGGCCGTGACTGCCGCACCCACAACTTCAGCCATACAATAGAACACAGTCAGGCAACCAGCGACGCGAGGCTAGCGATGGCCGTCATGCCAGCTATTTTCTTCGGACACGGAAATCCCATGAACGCGCTGCTTCGCAATCGGTACACGGAGCGCTGGTCGGAAATCGGCAATACCCTTCCGCGCCCCAAAGCCATTCTCTGTGTCTCGGCGCACTGGTACGTTCCCGGTGCCGCCGTCACGATCAACACGGCCCCGCGCACCATTCACGATTTCGGTGGTTTTCCACGCGAACTCTACGACGTTCTGTATCCTGCGCCGGGTGATCCCGAACTCGCGCGCCGCATCCAGAAACTACTTACGCCCCTCCCTGTTGACCTCGAAGAGCGCTGGGGACTCGATCACGGTACCTGGTCTGTGCTCTGCCACGTCTATCCAAAAGCGGACATTCCCATCGTGCAACTCAGCATCGACGAAACCCGCCCCGCCAGCTTCCACTACGACATGGGCCAGCGGCTCGCGCCTCTGCGCGAAGAAGGTATCCTCATTGTGGGTAGCGGCAACCTCGTCCATAACCTCCACACCTACGCCTGGGGACAGCACGCCGTCGATCCCTTTGCGTGGGCGAGCCGCTTTGAAGAGCAAGTCCGCGGGCTCTTGCAGTCGGGCGATCACCGCCCACTGATCCACTACGAAACCATGGGTCGGGAGGCGCTGCTTGCCATCCCTACGCCGGACCACTACCTACCGCTGCTTTATGTCATCGGGGCGGGTGCCGAAAAACAGGGCATGACCTTCCCCGTCGAAGGTGTGGACGGTGGCTCGATCTCGATGCTCGCTGTGCAACTCGGGTAGCGCTCAGCAGATTTCATCGATAACGCCTCCACATGGTTGGCCCGGAGAACTCGACTAAAATCCTTCCGCGGCCGTGGTGGAGGACTTCCACCGTTTTTGCGCTTCTCGCGGATGAGCGCGCTGTAGCCACAAGGTGAATTCATGACCTCAAATGAAGTTCGTCAAGCGCCGATCTCTCGACGCAGAACGCTATCGGTTCTGGTGGTGGCTCTTGTTTCCACCCTTGCGACGGCACAGCAACCGGAACTCCCTCCCGCGACTCGAACGCGGCTAGAGGGCGCGATTTCAAGGTTCATGTCCGCTAGCGGCATCCCGGGATTGTCCGTCGCGGTGGTCTTGAGCGGCCAGCATGTCTGGTCAAAAGGCTTCGGCTTCGCCGACCTCGAGAACAACGTCCCGGTGACCTCGCAGACGCTGTTCCGGCTTGCGTCGGTCTCGAAGCCCATCACAGCCACTTATCCCGCACCGCACCCGTTTCTATTCCAAGTCAAAATCGGGCAATATCGTCAACGCGGATTTCCTCGATTCCAGTTACAAAATTCCTGGGCGCCGGCACTACGGCCGGGTTCGCCGATGTCGGGCACGGCGGCGGTCAGCAGGGAACGAGCACCTTTATCATGCTTGCCCCCCAGCAACGTGCCGGGGTGGTGGTTCTGATCAATCTTGACGGCGCGGACGCATCCGCCCTGGCCGCCGATCTCATGAGAATGCTGATTGGCGCTGCGGAAAAAGCTAAGTAGGAGATTCACCGCCCCGGACCGTTTTCGAAGGGGTGGCTTTTGATCAAGCCACCCCTTTCGCGACCGCTCCGCGCGGCAGCCGTCGCGTATCCCTCGCCTCCAGCAAGGGCTCGGGTTCGAACAACACGCCTTCATCGTCATCCACCATCAGAATTTTGATAGGATCACGGCCAGACTGGACTCCGATGGTTTCGGGGATTTGCTACTCCTGCCCCTGGGTATTTGGCCAGGCAGGAAAAGCGGACTCGGGCCGCCGATGGTGTGGGTGAACGGTGTAAGAAACGGCGTGGCACAAGTTTGGGCCGAGTCGACCCATCTTGGTATTGGGGGCCAGGTACAGTGTGTGACGATGGTCACAGTCGCTGAAAACGCACCGCGGATCGTGTGGGAAGAAACTCGCTGTCCACCCACATGCTGCGGGTATATAGTCAACCGCCCAGACAGAGCACGTCGTGTTACATGACGGCAGGAAAATTGAGGCCCTCCCCATGAGACCAGATCGCCAGGACAAAATCTCCCCCGTGCCGTACGGCAGCATGAGCCTCGAGCAAATCCAGGAAGGTGTCAGTGCCGAAGCCGTCAGCTATGCTGCCGGTCTGCTGGTAGAAGCTGTGCGGAACTACGAATCAAAAGCGCTCAGCACTCGCAAACTCAAATTGTCCCTGACCGAAGCTCAGATGATCGCCGCCAACCTCATTGCCAACGCTTCCGCCCACCTTAACGACCAGACCATGGACGATCAGATCGCTCGTGTGCGGAAGGCGATCAAGGAGACGCAGACCTAGATCCGCGCCGTCTTGCTGTCGCTCGAGTGGCCCCAACCAAGGGGATTGTTGCCCCGTCCATCAGGCTGTCCGGTTGTATCAGCAGCAGACTCTGACCGTTCGCATCGCGAGACTACCGATGTCCCAGATCTGCCACGTCCCTCAGGCTGATTGTTTCTGCTCGAATTCCCACCGTGTAGCATTGTTCGGGAAATTCTGTTCCGTCCAAGCGAGTACAAAGAGCGGCTGCACGGCATAGATGACGGTCTTGCCCGGGATCGTGGTCAATGGCATCCTGTATTTCTGCTTGGAGGCGCTGTCGAGCTTGGTAAGGGTAGGCTCGTCCGATTCTTTGACTTCGATAGCATTGCCTTCGAGGATAACCACGTCGTCGCCGGATTCCAGGTGGATCGATACGGCGCGATTGTGCGCAAGGTTACGACCCTTCCGCGACGAGCTGGCCGTGCCAAAGTACAGGACGTCATCGATGAAAAATCCCCAGACGGGAATCGTGTCTCGAAAAGGGCCCTCGAACTCGACCGGAAGGATGCGCGGTTCCTTGGTCTCGAGTATGGCGCTGGTCGTGCTTCCAATGATCCTGGGACGAACCAGGATAAGGTTGCCGGCGTTCTTGCGTAATCACTTGAACAAAATCGATTATGCCAAGGCAGAAGTCACACTGCTGCCTTGAAATGGGCCAATGTGGGCTTCCAGAATGGCGCGGGGCGCCCGTTACCCGGATGGGCCATTCCGCCTTGACCTGCAGATTCTGTAGAAATAGAGTCCCAAGAGGGATTTCGGGGCAGATGCCTGACAAAGGCCAAAACGGACGGTTACCATGGGCGGAATGAAACAGCTTGGGCGACTCTTTTTCGTGGCTGCGGTTGTGGGGATGGCCGCTTTGGCATTCGGGCAGGATTCTCAGGACGCGCCCGTCACCCCGGGCCAGGGGGGCGTGACCGTTGCGCCGCCGACGGGCACCGAGGACGCGGATCTGATCGCTGAGATACAGCGCTTACGGAACGACGTGGACCGACTAAAGCGCCAAGTGACATATCTGAATTCAGTGGTTGAGGAACTGGAGAACGAACGGGTGCCAGTGGAGAGAGCGGCAACCAGGCCACCGGCAAAGACCGCGAAGAAGGGTGCCAGGGCTTCTGCTCCGATCAGCGCGGTAGAGGGGACGCCGACCGCGGCGCCGGAAGCCGACGAGAAGGTCACCAAGACGGTGTTGGTGTTCCGGGATGGCCATAAAACTGAGGCCGTGAACTACGCGATTGTCGGGCAAACGCTCTGGATCTACACTGAGCAGGATTCGAAGAAGGTTCCGCTGGCCGATCTGGATGTGGCGGCAACCAAGAGTGCAAATTCGGATCGCGGCGTGACATTCCAGGTGCCCTCGGCCAAATGATCAAATGAGGGCGTATCGCGCGGGACCGGCGGAGCGCATTCCCGTTCCCGTCGCCCTGGCATTTCTTCATAATGCCTCATTCTTTCCGCACTCCATCTGGCCGCCGGTTTCCCTTACGTTCTGACCTTCTGGGGCCCTGCGGATTCATCCCCACACCCTGTTTGAAACCGTAGCCTACTTGGTTGGGTTTCAAAGCTATCTGAGGCTTCGGCGCCGGTTTGGCGATTCGATCCCCACTTCACTGAGATGGGCGGTGGTGGCCGCGGCGGTAGGCGGCGCGGTCTTGGGCTCCAAGGTTCTTTTCTGGTTGGAAGATCCGCATCTCACTCTGCTAAACCTGCATGATCCCGCGTACTTGATGGGCGGGAAGACTATAGTCGGAGCCCTGGTGCTTGGGCTGATTGCGGTCGAGTTGATGAAGTGCTACCTCGGACTTACGCAATCGACTGGTGACTTGTATGCGATCCCTCTGGCGCTTGGGATTGCGATTGGGCGGGTGGGATGTTTTCTGACCGGGCTCACTGACAATACGTATGGGGTCGCGACCGCGCTCCCTTGGGGTGTCGACTTCGGCGATGGAGTGCGCCGGCACCCGACACAGATCTACGAAATCGTGTTTCTGCTGTCACTGATTCCGGTTCTTTATTGGATCTTGCGGGTGGTCACCAGGCCAAACGCAAGTGCAGTTGGTCAAAGGCGGAGATTCCACGCAGGGGACGCGTTCAAGGTCTTCATGGCCAGTTACATGATGCTGCGCCTGCTGTGCGATTTCATCAAGCCATACCCACGGGTGTTCCGAGGACTGGGAAGCGTTCAGTGGGTCTGTGTGCTCTGCCTGCTGTATTATTCGCGGGATATTTTGCGGTGGGCGGGCGTGTCTGGCCGAGCGGCGGTATCAGCACACTCCGTTTGATCCAGACAGGTGTGGGGATGAGAGTTCCAGGCACCGGCGTGCTATCGCTCGGTGTGGTGGTCGCGATATGGGCAATCGGTGCGTTGAATCGCGAATAGAACTAGAAGTCGGCAGGGAAGAGAGCCTGTTTCCAGCTGGGTGTGCCGACCAGCAGTACCAGGTCCGAGGCGGAAGGAGGCGTGCATTCGGCGGCCGCGTAGTGTTTGAGCAAGCCTTTGGCCATGCGAACGGCAGCGGGCGAAAAATAGAAGTGGTGAGCAAGTGTGTCGACGCTCGAAAACATGGCGGCGTCATTGGGCCAGCGATTCGCCAGGAACACGGTCTCGAATCCCTGCTGGAGCTCCATGTGCTTGCGCGCAATCACTTCTTCGTCGGAGAGAGTGACTCGGTACCAGGCTGACACGACAAAATTATACCCGGGTTCTTGAGGCCGCACGCGGCGGGACTCGGGTGCTTGCGGGGAGACTGGTTACTGGAAGCCTACCCGCCCGCCGGAATAGTAGACGCTAAACAGGATCGCGAAAAGAAGAGCGACAAAACAGAGAGCGGCCGCGATCCAGAAGGCCCGAGGAATCCGGGTGGTGGGCGTTGCTTTGCGAGGCACGTCGCGATTGTAAAAGCCAGCGGTGTGAACAGGAAAGCAAGGAATGCTGTTTGGCGCGGAGGCCAGGGTTTTCGCCCGGAGGGGCCAGCCAACCGCGTCCTCTCCACGCCTGTGATCCGAGTGGTTAATTGACAGGCTACGGAGCGAATAGTAGCGTGGCGCGGGTTCGTCAATCCTCAGAGAAAGACGTGGAGCGCGCATGATCTACAAGAGGGGGCTTGGGGTCTTGGTGCTTGGGCTGGCCGTTTTGGTTGGACTGAGTCATTTGGCTCGCGGTCAGGATCCGACGAAGGTTGAGCCGAAACACTACAAGCTGGATTTTGAGAACGACCGGGTGCAGGTTGTGTCGGTGCACTATGGCCCGCACGACAAGTCGACACTCCATGAGCATCCCGGAGGCGTGGTGGTGGTCATTACCGCGGGACATTTGAAATTTACCGATGAAAAAGGAAAAGTCACCGAGGTTTTTGCAAAGCCGGGAGAGGCCCGTTGGTTTGCTCCGTTTAAGCATACGGTTGAGAATGTGGGTGACACCGCCTATGACGCGGTATACGTAGGGATCAAGAGTAAGGCCACCTCGAAGGAGGTGATTTCGAGAAATCGGGCCTTGACCGAGAACGAAGCCCATAGGCTGGTGGCTGCCGCGCTGGCCGGGAAGTGAGCTTCGAGCGCTAGTCAAGAAGTCGCGGCCGAATAGGGCTCCAGTTCCAGCGGATCGTCAGCAGTGAGCGGGCCTTTCCGCCAGGGTGGAACTACTGATTTTCGAAAACCGCGTTGGATTTCTTGGCGACGGTGTGCTCTTTTCTCAATTTGCGGGCGACGTCGCCCAGAGGCACTTCAACGGTCTTGGAAGCGAATTCCCACAGTGGCCGCTCCCCGTGAGCCGAAACATTACAAAAGGTGCCGAGAATGCTCTCCTCCTGGGCAAGTGATTTTGCGGATGCGTGCTCCGGGCGACTGCTAAATGCAAGCGGCACCGGTTGAGCACTCAGGACGTTGGTCCCAGCGACGTTCTGTCCAAGCGCGGTCGAGACGCACAGCACGCAGAAGATAAAGCAGGCGGTCTTCATAGGGTCTCCAAGGTCGGAGGAGAAATCGAGCACAGAGGGCACCGGCCTCTGGAGGGCCTCGGGTTCCGCGAGGGGGCGGCTGAACGCCTCACCACGACCAGAGAGTTGGGCCTGAGGGCCCCAAACAAGGTGCACCTCAACCAGGCAAGGATGCAAGGGCCGTGCCAAAGTCCGCACGGACGATAGAACGAGTTTTGCAGCAGGACATCGGCGCCGGGAGCAATTGTTTGCACAATTGTGGAGGGCACGCGCCCGCCGCTGTCCGACCGGTGACCAGGTTACTTTCGGAACTGTCGTGTCGGGTTACCTTGTTCCCTATGTTCAAATTGCCTGCGGCGAATCAGGTGTGGGGTGCCTTGGACTCCGAAGCTGGATTAGAGAGTGATCGAAGCCGGTGCCTGCCGGCAGGTCATGGTTCACAGGGTGGCAGCCCTGCCACCCTGGTCATGTCTACTGGCGGAAAAAAGTAGTCTCGGAGGCTGCCGTCAAACGCGCCCGATGCCAGGCAGCACCTCTTGAAAGCGGTGTCCGGAGCCACACGGGCATGGATCGTTGCGGCCCAGTTTTTCGCGGAGTTCCTTGTTCCCGTGTACAACCCGGTAGCCGCGCTTTACGCTGCTTTCGGAGGGGTATCCTCTGCGGCGCTTACTGGTTGGTTCGAAAGCAGTTGGAATAGGCCAGTTCATCGTCGATTTGCATGGGGCACCTCCTGAGGCTCACAAGGCAGACTAGCACGGGGGCGCCCAGTTTCGACGAGAGTTCTAGGCCCAGCGCTTGCCTGTCAGCGGTGTAGTTGTTCTCTTTTTGAAGGCTTGATAGCCGCGGGGGGTAAGTCGAACGACGCCGCGGATTTCTTCCTCGACGTAGCCTTCATTGCGGAGCTCTGCGACCATCTGGCGGGTTACCGCCGACGCCATGGTAGGTTGTGGAAGCTGTACGAACTGGCCGGGGTTTTCCTCGTAGTGCTCTGCCAGATCGAGGATGAGACCATCACGAAAGGCGTTTTCTAACATAAGTGGCTCCAACAGTTCGGATGGTAAGGGCAACGCAACCGGGGCGGAATGGCCCTTCGGTGGTAGGTAGGTCATTACTTGGGTGCATGTCCGGATTCCACAAATCGAAGGGGGAAGGTCGAAAGCGGTCGGCGCCGGAGTCAGGAGCGGGAGCGTCCCGGCAGGCGCGGTGCCACGGCATAGTTGAGTTGGACGGCGACGATAAAAACGATGCTCCAGTAGGTGCTGAAAACGCACAGCAGAGCCCCCAAAGCATACAGGGCTTGGCCGATGAGGATGCGGCGTCGGATCGCAACCGGGATCTCCCACGCAAGATCGGCCTTGACGAGTCCTTTGTCAACGGCGCAGGTCCAACTGGACTACAAGGCGCCGCCGATGACGACGATGTTCATCCCGTAGATGAGCAGAGCAATACGGTAATGGGTGAACTGCGCGAGCAGGGCGGTCGAAAAGGGGATCAGCGAGACGACGCCGAGAAAGGCAATGTGGATCCATGAGAGGTCGCGGTCGGAGCGCTCGAGATGGTTGAGTTGGGTCTGCTGATCGACCCAGAAGATGCCGAGCGTCAAGACCCTCATGCCCAACATGAGCAGACCGGGGGACAGCGCGACCAGAGCGCGCCAAAGATCGTGCTCACTGTGGACCGCGTCGGTGGTGGGGACTATGAGGTCGAGGACGAGCAGCGTCATGGCCACTGCAAAGATGCCGTCACTCAGCGCGGCGAGGCGCTGGACGCTTCGGCCGGCAAAGGCATTGTAGGTGGCGAGCATCGCCAGGAAGTTTAGCCTGCCGGACCGAATTCGAGGGGTCTCGCGAAGGTTTTGCTGGCGCAGAGATTCGGCCAACCGCCCGTGGGAATGACACCGTCGTTGGTCGTGCAGAGTCCTGCTCGATCCGGTTCCACGGAAGCCTTGCGACAAGGAGTCTGGGAACCCCACGTTTTGACCGCTGCTCTCGTCGCGCGCCGAACAGGATGCCCGTTCAGAGGAGGCCCACATGGGCCTTGAGACCAAAGGGCGTCGGGAAGGCCAGTTAGGTGGTCACCGCCGCCGAAGTCCGCGCCTGCATGCCCGCCAAGGCTTACCGTGACTGCCGAAATCTCCGGCGCGACCTGGGACTTTACGACGGAAAAGCCGGACGACGGTCGTCCGGCTTCCCACGGTTGTTGCATACGCAGATGCTCTGCCAGAGAACTCTAGTTGGGCATCACGATCGTGTCGATCACATGGATCACTCCGTTGGACTGGAAGACATTGGCGATCGTGACGAGCGCGGTGCCGCCTTTTTCGTCCTTCAACATGATGTGCTTGCCATCATGCAGCGTGACCCATAACTTGCCACCTTCGACGGTGGTGAGTTCCGCAGAGCCATTGCCTTCCTTGATTTTCTTCAAGAGGTCCGACGCGCTGATGCGGCCAGGGACCACATGGTAGGTGAGAACCTTGGTCAGAGCGGCCTTGTTCTCCGGCTTCAGCAGAGTATCGAGGGTGCCGGCGGGCAGCTTGTCGAAGGCTTCATTGATGGGCGCGAAAACCGTGAAGGGTCCGGGACCCTCGAGGGTCTCGACCAGGCCAGCAGCCTTTAGAGCCGCGACCAGCGTGGTGTGGTCGGCGGAATGGAGGGCGTTTTCGATGATGTTCTTGGTGGGGTACATCTGCTGGCCACCCACCACCGGGTTGCCCACGCCGGCCACAGCGGAGGTAATTGCCAGGGCAAGGAGAGCAAAGGTCAGGATGAGTCTGCGCTTCATCTGGGTAATCCTTTCAAAATGAAATTTGCGAATCCAACTTAAGTACGGGACGTCAGCGAGAACAGATTGGTGCGGGTTTTTCCCGGCGAGAGAAATCGGACTTGAGGTTTGTCGGGTAGAGAGAAGACAAATTCTATTTGGGGCGGGCTCCCTCCCGCGCCCGGAGGTGCGACCTCTGTGGGACGCGGGATGCGCGCCCTGACTGCGCCCGCGGGCAGCGGCTCATGCAGGCAGGGTTGGCGCGCAGGTCCGGCTGCCCTAAGTCCGGTTGGACAGGATGCTAGGTTTGGGAGAGTGGCTCGAGTTTTCTCTGGGTACCGATTTCAGGATCGGTCTGATTGTCGACGATCACCAAGTCGTACTTGAATTTCTGTCCTTCTGCCCAATTCTTGAATTTCCAGCCGGCGACCCACTGTCCCCCGACCAGGGGCGTTTTTGCGACATTCTTGGCAGGCTTGCCCTCCCAGGCGATGCGGCCGACCAGAGACTGGTAGTTGGTGGCGCGGATTGCATCGCGGATGCTGGCCGGCGAGTCGATATCTTTGGCCCGCTTCAGACTATCGATTCCAACTTCAAACAGGGCGTGGAGAAAACCGATGGGCTGGGTCCATTGTTTCCGGGTTGTGTCTTCGTAGTTGACGCAGAACTCCGTGCAATTCTCCCCGTTGAGGCCGGACAAGTAAGGATGACTTGGGGACCACCAGATCTCTGTACTCATACCGCCACCGTGATCCCCGAGCGTCTCGACTGCAGAGGGAAATAGAAGCGCCTTGGCAATCGTGGCGATCTTGGGACGGAACTGTTGCTGACGGGCCTGCCTCCAAAACGTCGCAAACGCGGGGGACGTGAGGACTCCGGTCAGGATTTCGACTTTTTCACTCTTGAAAATCTTGATTTGTGAGGAGTAGTCGGAAGCCGCGCGCGGAAAGCGGCCCGGGTCGACGAGACGAAAACCCTTTGCTTGCAGCGTTGGCGGGAACCCGAGCTTCGGGTGGGAGTGGGCCCGGCCGTCGGCTTCGTCCGGCCACAGGGCGCCCACAACTTTGTTGGTCGGGACGCCGCCCCACATGTTGGTGAAGACGGCGACGACGTCTTCCATGCCCCAGAAGAAATGATACGTCCAGTCGAAGCTCTGGCTGAGGCTGCCGCCACGGCCGAGAAGATACATTTGCCAGGGGGCGTTGGTGGTGATGCAGGGCACTCCATTCTTCTCGCACAGGTCACTAACTGGGTTCACTGTGTCGGGAGTGCTCGCGGCCAACATAATGTCAATGTTGTCGGATTTAATAAGGGCGGAGCTGATTTCTGCGGCGCGCGTGGAGCTCGACTCGCTATCCCTGTCGAGGATCTCTACAGGATGGGTAGCTCCATTGACGACGATCCCGGCGGCTAATATTTTCCGGACGCCGGCTAGCACGAAATCTTCTCCCTCACCGAACGGTGCGAGAACGCCGGTGCGCGGGTTCACGAAGCCGATGCGGATGGGCCGTCCGGCAGCGGGCGCGGGCTGACGGAACAGCAAACCGGGTGCGGCCCAGGCAGCGACCGAGCCGGCAGCACTGGTGCGCAGGAAGCGACGGCGAGCGGAGTCGACCGACTTTTGCACGACGTTGAGAAGATCATCCGCACCCGCGTGCTTTTTCATGCGGCCTCCTAATACTACTGTGTTATAAATGTGATTCCTCCTCTGCGATTTAAGTGGTACCCGTGAGTGCGAAGCGGTAGGTTGAGGCCGATGAGAGCCCGCCAGGAGCAGTCCACCAGCCAACCAGAGCGTTTGGCCACCTATCTGGACCGGCTATCGCAGGTCGCCGGACACGCCGATCGCATAGTTCCTATGCAGAACTACACCAAGGGCCTTTTGTTGCCAATCGAGCGCAAGAGCGTCGAGCCGATGGCAGCGCGTCTGGCTCCGGCAAACGTGCGGCAGATGCATCAGTCGCTGCATCACATTGTGGCCGAGGCGGCTTGGAGTGACGCCGCCTTGCTGCGCGAGGTTCGCCGTCAGGTGCTGCCCACCATGACGCGTAGCCATCCGCTGGCCGCCTGGATCGTCGATGACACCGGCTTCCCCAAGAAAGGCACGCATTCGGTTGGGGTGACGCGGCAATACTGCGGGCAAGTGGGCAAGCAGGAGAACTGCCGGGTGGCGGTCAGCCTGTCGCTGGCCACCGAGCAGGCCAGTCTCCCGGTCGCGTACCAGTTGTACCTGCCTGAGATCTGGGCGCAAGACCGGGCACGACGAAACAAGGCAGGTGTACCGAAAGAAATCCGATTTCAAACCAAGCCCGAGATGGCGCTGGCGCAGATTCGCTCGCTGCTCGACGAGGATGTGCCACGCGCCCCGGTGCTGGCCGACGCCGCCTATGGCAACGACAACGGGTTCCGCGATGGGCTGCAACAACTGGGGCTGGAATATGCGGTGGGCATACAGTCATCGACTTCGGTCTGGCCGCCGGGCTTCGTTCCGCTCCCGTCCAAGGTGCGTGGCGTCATGGGACGTCCACCGAAACTGCTCCGGAGGGATGAGAGACATCAACCGCTTTCGGTCAAAGAACTGGCCTTGTGTCTGAGTGCGAGCGACCTGCGCCGCGTGAGTTGGCGCGAAGGAACTCGCGGCACGATGCATTCCCGCTTCGCCGCCTTGCGCGTCCGCGTCGCACATCGGGACTACGAGCGCAGCCAACCGCGCGACGAACAATGGCTGTTGATCGAGTGGCCCAAGGCAGAGAAGGAGCCGACCAAGTACTGGCTCTCCAACCTCCCGGCGTCGAGCAGCGTGCGCCAACTGGTGGGTACGGCGAAGCTGCGTTGGCGCATCGAGCGCGACTACGAGGAACTGAAGCAGGAACTTGGACTGGGTCACTTTGAAGGACGGAACTGGCGAGGGTTTCATCACCACGCAACGCTCTCGATTGCTGCCTACGGCTTCCTGGTGGTGGAGCGATGCCTTTTTTCCCCCGCGCCCAACTCGCCGCGTGCAGCCGACATCCAACTTCGCCTACCCCACCTGCCACGCGGTGCGAAGCCCCGTGGCGCTGCCTGCTAGAACCGAACGGCACAACCCGCATTCCATCGCGACCGTGCGCCGCCAGATCGCAACCCACCTGGCCCGCTCTCTACCCAGATGTCCGTGCTGCCTACGCAAATTCTTATAACACAGTAGTACTAACCGGAAACGCCAGAACTGAATGTGACCCGGGATCGGCCCCTACAGTATGTGCCTGATGAGGCGTTACGATACCTCGAACGAGGTAGAGTGAACAGTTAGCACTGAGATACTCTGCTAGTCCGGCGAAGGATCCCCGGGGGGCATGGAGAGGGACAAGGATTTGTCGCACGAAAGAGGCAGCCTCAAGGCAATCCGGCCAGCATAAAAAGCAGGAAGTTAGGTGCGCCGCATGCACCCAGGTTTGTTAGAATCCCTGACGAGGGGGTTACATGGCTAACTTAGCAAATGCAGTCAATGTATTGGTTGCAGAACAAAGAAGTCTTCAAAGTAAGTTGAGTCGAGTGGAGGCAGCGATCACCGCCCTGCGGCAAGTGGGGAATGAGCGGGGCGGAGCAGCGCGACCGAAGCGGGTTTTGTCGGTGGCGGCGCGGCGCCGGATCGCTGCGGCACAGCGGGCGCGCTGGGCCAAGTACAAAGCACAGAAGAAGGCTGCTTAACTCGATCGGTCCTTCGGCATTGCGCAACCGTCGGTGGGTGATTTTTTTCCCCTAAGAGGAAAATCACTAACCGGCGGTTTCGTGTTGGTGGGACGCAAAGCTCGCCGCAGCCTTCAGGAAGCGCAAGCGCCTTGAACGCGTCGGCAAGATACGCGGAAGGCTGCGGTTATGTTCAGAGCCGGTCCTGCTGCAGCCGCTCGGTAGATTTTTGTGGGCACGATATAGCACAATCGCGGTCTCATGGGGCGATTCCTTTCCCTGTTCTTCGGTCTCTCTGTTTGTGTGAATGCGATTGGCTTCGGGCTTGAAGCCCGGGTGCGGCGCCAAGACTTCCTGGTCCCGGAAGACGCAGAGATCAGGATTGCCGTGCGAGAGCTAAGGGGTCGATCTGCGGGAGAATGGGCCGCCCCTGTTGTTGATTCATGGGGCACGCGTGCCCGGGATTGCGTCTTTCGACCTGGACGTACCAGGCGGCTCGCTGGCCGGGGATCTCGCAGCCCAAGGATTCGCGGTCTATGTGATGGACGTGCGGGGCTGCGGGGCGTCGACCCGGCCGAAGGGAATGCAGGAACCCCCCGATGGTCGGGCCGCGCTGGTCCGCTCGAATGAGGCGGCCCGGGATATAGGCGCGGTCGTGGCTTGGATCTGCGCGCGCCGGCGCGTCAGCCGGGTGGCTTTGCTCGGATGGGCCACGGGAGGGCAGTGGGCAGGTTACTACACGAGTATCTTCCCGGAAAAAGTGTCAGCCTTGATCCTGTTGAATAGCTTGTATGGGGGAACTTCCGGGCATCCTCTCATGGGGCATGGATCGGACATGGAAGATGCGCAACATTCCGGTGAATTCAAACGGGGAGCCTGCGGCGCGTATCGATACAACGACGAGAAATCCTTGTTTGGAGTTTGGGATCGCAGCATTCCGGACGACAACAAGGAGGGCTGGCGGGATCCGGCGGTGGCCCGTGCATATGCGGCGGCTGCGATCGCCAGTGACCCCACCAGCAATGCGCGTACACCGCCCA
>Ga0137401_10000272_pt1 | contig 18937 bp, 16 predicted proteins | sample CZOMad1_1_16fung_FD_108286 | JGI IMG/M metagenome (GOLD analysis project Ga0137401, IMG submission 108286) | Vadose zone soil fungal communities from Angelo Coast Range Reserve, California, USA - CZOMad1_1_16fungal (Illumina Assembly) | ecosystem: Environmental > Terrestrial > Soil > Vadose...
GAGCCGAAAAGTATTCCAGGTGCTCGAAAGACCTGGCTCAATGAAAAAGAATCTGCGCCGGTTTTTCGAAGAAACGGTTGCGAGGGCTTTATCAGCGGAAGGGCGACGGGGCTGTTTTGTCGGCAACTCGATGTCTGAACTGGCAGGTCGCTGCAAAGAGACCGCCACCAGAACCTGTAACAGCGTGGCCTCGGCGGAGAGAATTTTCCAGAGGGCCCTGCAAAAAGGAAAAGAGCAGGGTGAACTGCGGCGTGTTCGGGACACGCGGGCGGTGGCCCGCTTTCTTTATAGCAATCTTCAGGGGTTGCTCCTGATGGCCAAGGCCACACGTGATCGAAAGCTGCTGAATGACGTGGTTAAAGTCACTCTTTCAGTGCTCGACTAAAAATTTTGCATCGTTCTGGAATGACTGTTCCAGAACTAGCTTAAGCTTGATTAGGAAGCTATGAAAACAGAAATTGAATTTCTTATGAAGGAAGCGTCCGAACCGCAAAGTGCGGGAGATTTAGTGAACGCGGATGATGACGTGATGGACGCGTATTCCCGCGCCGTCATCACAGCGGCGGAGAGAGTCAGCCCGTCGGTTGTGTACATTGAGGTCGAGCAACCCGTCCGGAGCCGAAGACCGAATCTCCCGCGAATTCCGCAGGAACGTCGCGGCAGCGGTTCGGGTTTCATCTTCACGCCGGATGGCTTCATTCTCACGAACAGCCATGTGGTTCATGGCGCTAAGAAAATCGAAGTGACTCTGCCAGACGGTCACAAGCATCAGGCGGACCTGATTGGCGATGACCCCGACACTGATCTCGCGGTGATCAGAATCAACGCGCCTAATCTGGTCCTGGCGCAGCTCGGCGAGGCGCAAAAGATTCGTGTCGGGCAACTGGTCATCGCGATCGGCAACCCGTATGGCTTTCAATATAGCGTCACCGCCGGAGTGGTCAGTGCACTGGGGCGATCTCTGCGGGCACAGTCGGGCCGTCTGATGGATGCTGTGATTCAGACCGACGCCGCGCTGAATCCCGGCAATTCGGGTGGGCCACTCGTTAACTCTCGGGGAGAGGTTATCGGCGTAAACACGGCGATGATTCTGCCGGCTCAGGGCATCTGTTTCGCGACCTCCATCGATACGGCCAAGTTCGTTGCCAGCCGCTTGATTCGCGACGGGAGGGTCAGTCGCAGCTACATCGGTCTCGCGGGGCAGAACGTGCCGCTGCCGCGTCGCATCGTTCGTTTTTACCATCTTGCGGTTGAAAGCGGCATCCTCGTCGTCTCTTTCGAGAATGATAGTCCCGCCAGAAAGGGTGGTTTGCGTGAAGGCGACATCATTGTCGGCCTTGACGATCACCCCATTGCCGGCATTGACGATCTACACAAGCTCTTGACTGAGGAGCGCATCGGGCGGAAGTCACTGTTGACGGTGATTAGAGGCACCGACAAATTGACGATCGACGTGATGCCCGAGGAATCACAGAATCGAGATAAGAAATTAGCGTCATAGCGATGGAATACTGAGAGAGGTCACACGAAAATGAGTGAAAGAGTTAAAGAACTAACGGACAATTCTTTTGAAACGGAGGTACTTCAATCCGACCAGCCGGTGCTGGTAGATTTTTGGGCCGAGTGGTGTGGTCCGTGCCGCATGCTGGCGCCTGTGATCGAGGCAGTCGCCGAACAATATTGGGCGATTGCTTCAGTAGTAAAGCTGAACGTGGATGACAATCCTGTGTCGGCCGCGAACTACGGCATCAAGGGTATTCCGACAATGATTCTCTTCAACAAGGGCAAGGAAGTTGAGCGCATTGTCGGGGTTACGGGCAAAGAATCGATTGGGCGGCTGATCGAAAAACACGCGCAGTTGGCTCGTACAGAGAAGCGAGTCACGTGACATTCATGCGGCGCTCGTATTCAGACAGTTCCGGGGGGCAAAGAACAGCGATGAGCAATTGTCTAATCTTGAGTTTTTCAAACTCGTTACTGCTAACGGCGATGCTCTCGCAGCCGAATCTCGTTTCATCTACCCTCCCGCAATCGCCAAAACCCTCGGCTTTAAGTTGATCGAAGTTGGTCCAGGGACTGCGACGATGGAAATTGTTGCGGACGCACAGAAGCATGCCAATCCGATGGGCACGATCCACGGTGGCGTGTTGTGCGACATCGCTGATGCCGCGATCGGAATGGCCCATGCGACTACCTTGGAAGAGGACGAAAGCTTCACCAGCATCGATCTGCAGATCAACTTCTTTCGTCCGGTCTGGAATGGCCGGATTCGCACGGTCGCCAGGCCTGTGAGTGTAGGGCGACAGATTAGTCGCTACGTCTGCGACATTCTCCGAGACGATGACAAGCAGGTCGCGCAAGTTACCAGTACAGTGATGACGCTCCGAGGAGATCGGGCGTCGGGAAGATAACTCGGATGGTGGTTTCGCCCAAGTGTGACTGGGCTTTGATGGTAATAAACCAGGAAGGAAAGGAATAGGAAGATGGATAGCAAAAGACTCGCAGGAAAAGTAGCGGTAGTAACGGGCGCTTCGAAAGGTATCGGCGCCGGCATTGCCAAACAACTTGCCGCCGAAGGCGCGGCCGTGGTTGTTAACTACGCGTCTTCAAAGGAAGGCGCGGATCAAGTCGTGAATGAGATTACCGCGCGCGGAGGAAAGGCGATCGCGGTCCAGGGCGACGTGGCCAAAACAGAAGACATCGGGCATCTGTTTGCCGAAGCAAACAAAGCATTCGGCCGGCTCGATATTCTGGTCAACAATGCCGGCGTTTATCGGTTCGCGCCTCTCGATGAAGTTACTGAGGATGAGTTTCATCGTCAGTTCAATACCAATGTGCTGGGCATCATTCTGGCTACGCGTGAGGCCTTGAAGTATTTTGGCGATGACGGTGGCAGTGTCGTCAATATTGGCTCAACCGTAACTTCGCTGACGCCGCCGACGAGTGTAGTTTACGCGGCGACCAAGGGTGCGGTGAGTACGATTACCCGGGTATTGGCAAAGGAACTTGGGCCAAAGAAGGTTCGCGTGAACTCGATCAATCCAGGTGGAGTCGAAACTGAAGGCTTTCACACGCTGGGATTCGCCGGCAGCGACTTTGAGAAGCAAATGATCGCGCAAACGCCGCTCGGCCGTCTCGGCCAGCCGCAGGACATTGCGCCGGTCGCGGCTTTTCTGGCGTCTTCGGATAGCGAATGGATTACCGGAGAAATACTCCACGTCGTCTGTTAGTTGTCGAAGCGGTGTTTGCTGTAAGTGCAGCCTCGGGGCGAGAAGAGCTTCAATTTGTCGAACCGTCGCCTCGGTCAGAGGTGCGAGACTCTTCAGTTGTCGGTAAAAGTGAACCCACTCGACATTGGCGACCAAGGTGTGATCGATATCCAACTCGGTGATAATGGACCACGCGATGTTTCTGCGACTCCAGTAGACGCGTTCAATTTCGAATTTCTCCATCACCCGTCGCCTGGACAAATCTTTCGCATATTTAACCGTGTAGGCATACACGACTTCATGTATTCCGTTTCGGATCGTGATCAGAAAGTCTGTTGTCATTGGAACTAATTCTCTGGTCTTACGGTCACGCGGGTGAGCGATCCCGAGTTCAGCTGCGATCGCCTTCGTCTCTTCAATGTCCAAAGGAAATTGTTCGCGGATATCGACAACTGCCTCAGGCCAATCGAATCTATAGAAAACCTTCAACTCAAGCTTACTCATAAGATGGTGTATGCGACCGGTGGTCCAAAATGCGAGTTGCAAGACCGATTGACGACACATCCTGAATAGTGAGTTCGGGTTTGTAATCTTTGCCTGTGCCTGTGCCGCGTCCTTCCTTCCGGCGCTTAGCTTTGACTTTTTCAGTAATTGATCTATTTCGTTTAGCCATGACCGCGACCTTTGAACTGACGAATTTTCCAATCGATCTAAGAACGCTAAGGCTGAAGATAACCAGTCGGTTGCGGCCGCATTGCTGGCGGACGACTCCATGCAGCCTGCTTGCGGACACTAGTCTCGAGCGTTGACGATGTCTCTTACGGTGTGATGGCGTACTCACCTGAGGCTATCTCTTTGCGAAAAGCACCGTTAAATTGATAAAGGACCTTGCCGCGGATTTCCGCGCATACCTGCCCCTCTATATATGTATACGGAACGGGTGCGTGAAAAATAACAGTGCGGCTGGATTAGTTTGTGGGGAGAAACGGAGGACCGGCGTTGGGGTTTTAGGTTTTAGGTGGTCAGATCCGTTTCACCCTGAGCTTCCATTTCTAATCGAATGTCTTGCAGCCATCGCGACATCGAGACACTTGCTTGATCAAGATCTTCAATTGTTCTGGACAGCTGCGCGAGCTGAAGTGAATTTTGGGTTAGAAATTCAACGGCTTCAATGTGAATGCGATACGCTGCTGCAAGACGTGCCATCATGGAACTCGGCAATTTCCAAGGTAACAAGTCGCCCGACTCAAATTGCAATATTGTTTCTTCGGGCACATTGGTGGCGATTGCGACATCATGAAGGGTCAGATTTACGTTCTCTCTGAAGCGGCGGAGGAATGGCGGTAAGGATGTTAATTCGATCTCTCGATTAATGGGTAAGCGAGCTAAGAAGCTGAGCAATGCGGACGGCGTCTGGAATTTGAGTGGTGGTTGTTTGACAAATGGTTTTTCGCGTTCCAACTCAAGACGAATTTGGCGCTCGAGATTGGTGATTTCCTCGTCGTGGGGCATCGTTTATCCTTTCAACTTCGGTTCGTAGTCTTCGAACAGCGCGACGGACACTCATCCCAACTGCGGCCGGAGATTTCCCAAGTATTTGAGAGATTTCGGCATAAGTCAGATCGTGGCCATATCTTAGGTTGACAACGGTTTGGTCGTCCTTCTTGAGTGATGGTATCGCACGTTCTACTAATTCACGGTCCCACGGGCCGCTATATTTTGCTTCGATTGAGTTCCAATCTTCTAGGTATTCGGCTTCATCCAGTGCTACGGATCGCGCACTTTGATTTGCTCTTAGTCGATCAATCGCCTGGTTATATGCAACCGTCAGCAGCCAATTTAGGAATGGGTCGCGGTCCGGGTTGTAACTCTTGCAGTGCGTGGACCACAGCTTAAGTAAACAATCCGACCATATGTCCTCAGCCTCACTGCGGCGGAACCCAAATTTACGCAGGCGGCGGATGATCAGTTCGGCGAACGAGCAAATGATAAATCCATACGCGTCCGGGTTGCCGGAATGTAGTCCCTTCGCCAGTTCATGTGAATTCATACCAGCCTCAAACATACATCACTCTCAGCTTTCTTGAGCGCTGATCGTTATGAGGCTTGCAAGATCCGCGAGTCTTTTGTACACTGCGGACCGCTGGCGCCTCATTGGCGCTCACTTAGAGTCAATTAAGCGGCTTAACTTCTAAACGTTTTAAGCCGCAAGTTAAAGGAATTATTAAGGGCTGACGATTTGCCGATCGTCGGCCCTTTCGGCTTTTGTTATGGAGCCCGAATTGGATGGCGAGATCTCTCTGCGCCGGATGAATGCATGCGGGTCAGAGCCATTGTTAACCTCAACTGTTTGACTCGGTCAATAGACCGTTCAAGGAATCGAACGTTGTCGATAGACCAAGTGGATCAAATGCGCGGGGGGATGCGTTATAGCATGAGCAGAAGATGGCGGGTCATTCAAAAAGTCAAAAAAGAAATTAGAAAAAGGAAAGTTTACTTTCCACCTGTTCTTAGTCAGGACAAATCGGGCGGAAATGGAAGATGATACTCACCCAGTCGTCGATAAAATGTACTGGCCGATACCCCCAATTCGGAGGCGACGGCCTCGCGGTTTGGTTCGTCCTCTCTTCGCGCAATATTCAAGTATGCTTTGCGGTACGCGGGCTTAAATTCCTCCGGGCTATTGAACTTCTTGGTTCCAGGTGGTCGGCCAATAGGCTTGTATCCATATAGAAGTCTCAGCGCATCCTGTATGAATTGATCAGCCTCGCGCCTACTTACGCAAGGTTCCTTCCAGAAAAAGTTTCTTGCTGTACCGCGGTAAGGATGCCAACGTTCTTCAACATACATGCCTCTAAAGCTTAGAGAGAAAGGATTCGACAGGTTCGATTTAATCTCCTTCACGGGGTAAGCAAAGATTCTCGTACGGCATACTTGAACCAGGTAATCCTCCCATTCAAGCCAGTAACGTGGCTGTGTAACAAACGTCGCAGACTTCTTGATATCGCGCGTCGATTTGCTCTGGCTTTTGCCTATTGGAAAGGGTTGGATTCGCAAACCAAACCTTTCAACGGAATAATTTTTGAATCTTCTTGGCAGACTTACCTTGGTCTTGATCAACTCATCGGCGCCACTCCAGCGTAGACAGAAATGGTTGTTATGCGCCTTAGGTAAATCGAATTCTTCGACAAGGGGTCTTACTCCTTCAAATGTCCCTAGAATCTGATAAGCTGGCGGGCGGTCGCGGTATTGAAATACCTGCGGGTTTGAATCGTCGGGGTAGCACCTCCGCTCGTATTCGGCTACTAATTTAGGAGTAAATCTAATAGGGAAGTCGAATAGGAACATGAGACGTTGTCCTGCTCCCCTGCAGTGATGCAAGCAGATTGAGAGTTTTATAGAGCATCAGAGGCATTTCCTCAAGGTCGCTGTAGATGCGACCCGGTTTCCTCATCCGTTGATGTTGGCGCATTGCTGAACATATCCCAATTCCAATAATCCTCTAAAGGTTGGAACAATTCGTGAGGAGTGGTTGAGCAAAAACAATTCTTATTCTAGGATTTTTGTCTTTCGGTCTAATTCTCTTGCAACAGCAGATTCGCGACGAAGAGTGAATTGTAGCCGAGGCCGCTAGAGATCGTGATGATGTTGGTCCAGGGGTAACCACAACTGAATGTGAGATAAGCGTACTTGAAGTGCAGCAGGCCATTCGTGGAGTTCACTTTGTCAATTGATACGAGTACTAGCAATCACGGGAGGGCTCACTGCGCCTGATCGGTGCAAGTAAACTGATCCCTCGCGAGCGGTGTGGATGACCACGCGAAAAGATAATACAACTGAGTCGACGCCAGACCAGATGGCAGCGGAACAAGCGCCGACGGACAGCTTCCCTTCCGAACGCTCGTCGCTGCTTGATGTATTCGAGAATTTCATGGGAGCCTCCATCGCTGTGATCACGGATCATCACTTGGAGAGCCTTGCGCCATCTGAAGCCAGCGAACTGGTTGAGCAGATCGATATCTTCCTCGAAGCCGCGTCCGGCGAAGATTTTCCGGAGGATGCCATTGCACTCGATGGCTTTGCCAGCCCGATCATAATCCCGTTCGATCGCACTGAACCCCAAACGAGTAGGATTCCACGTCAAAGAAACTGGAGACTCTGGGTTTATCTGATCGCCCACGTCCTTGCGGGGTAGTATGGGAATCTCCTGACCTTTCTTAAAGACCTGGTAAAAGAATGTCCCTGGAATCAACGATCTAAATGTAAATTCGTAGCTCTGTATTGAGGTTGGTAGATCATGAAGATTGTCGTAGAAAATTGCTGGAGCAACCGTGATTCTAGGAGCAGTTTCTTTTTCTTGTCCCAGCCGTATGACAACGCCCAGTTCATTTATCGAAAGACCGAATGGCTTGATTACTTGAAGAGTAGACCATTCGAATACATTACTACTGTTAACTCGCCACGACCGCGAGATGTTATCAAGCAAATAGTATTTGATTGGCCTAAGTTCTCGTACGACTACTGACACTGGAACTGATTCGGGTAGGTAGAACTTTATCCCAAACGTATTTGCTGATGTTCCAGCCCATTGAGAATTAATGAATTTATTGCTTCGAGCTAGCGCCGATACGAGAGCTAACGTTGGAACCTGAGGCTTGATCTGGTTTGGCCCCTTCGTTGTACCCGCCTCGTGGCTCGTATTCGGTCTGCTGCGCCGGCGCGCGTGACATCGGAGCTAAGACTAGACCTGCATATATAAGGAACCGAAACGCATGAGTGGCCGCCGTCAAAGGAAATTCTGCTTGGGCGTAATTATACTAATCACGTGGGTTGGATAGCAAAGCAACAAATATTGACAGACGCGATGGTCAAGAGTATCGTCGCATCGATTTTGGATTTGGCATGAGTCTCACGCTATCGCCTGAGCGTTCTGACCTCAAGGAGCACTCACATGCTGTTCCCCGTTTCTCTTCGACCTGCGCTGCAGTCTGAACTGTCGTTTCTTTACTTCTTTATAAGAAAAGCATTTCGCAGGCGTAGTAACCGACCTGATCAGCATCGTGCATCAGTCGCGACGAAAATCGCGAGCGTCGCTCTAGTTCTCTGTCTGTTATCAGCTTCAACGCCGGCAGCACCGCAGACTATTGTTGCACTAGCAAATGAATCCGCACTCAGTTTCTATTTTTGGTTCAATAACAGCGGCATTCGCAAATTGGTCCAAGGACGCAGTACAGCTAAAGCGAAGCCGCAAGAAAAGCAAGCAACTCGCGACGCCAAGATTTCGTGGATACAAATCTTCCCAGGCGACACAACAGTTGATGTAAGTGATCGAATTAAATTTACAGCACTCGCATTTGACGCTGACAACAATCCGATTGGCGGTATCAAGGTCAAGTGGGCCGCACAAGGAGCAGCATCAGATCGACACGTGCCGATCTCTCCGCGCGGTGACTTTGAAGCGGACCGACCGGGAACGTTCACTGTGACGGCGGAGGCGCGCGGAAGAACGGCACAGGTGACTGTTGTTGTGCGTCCGAGTCTCAAGCGAGATCTGAACCTTCCTATAACTAACACACGTCAAGTGTCTTCACGCGAAGTGCCGGCGAGGATTGGCATGAACCAATCTGGAGCGCCGAACAAAACAACTGCTCGACTGAATACGGTGCGCCGCACGAATAGTTTACCTACTTCGACGAAGCGATCGCATGCCGCAGAGACAATGAAAGCAGTGAATCCCGAACCCTTGCCGCAAGGAGGCGATGGTGGTTGGGACGGCACGAATTATTGGTCGGCGGGTGAGCCTGAAAACCGCGTCGGCGATCCACCGGGAACTTCTGTTGACGGCGGAGCTGGCAGTGGGAATTTCCAATTTGCTGCGCCGGTTTTAAGCCTGCCCGGACGTGGCATCAATATCTCACTGGGACTGGCTTACAACTCGCGACTCTGGAACAAAGCCGGATCGCAAATCAGCTATGACAACGATCGTGGATGGCCTGCGCCGGGTTTCTCACTCGGCTTCGGTAAGTTGCTCGGCATGGGCATTTACAATGGCGCAATGCTCATCGATGCCGATGGCACGCGTCACGCTTATACGGGCTCAATCAATTTCTATAACTGGGGTACTCACTTTGTCGGTCACACAACGGATGGATCGTTCATTGACTATTCCTATTGGACTGGCACCGGTGGAGCGATGACAAGCGCGCAAGCTCAACTTCCGAATGGAACAACAATCAATTATAGCGCGACTGGTCCCGGCGGCATTTATCCAACATCAATTGTAGACGCGAACGGCAATTACATCGTTATTACCTATGTCAATAACACTGGCCCACGAATTCAAACAATCACTGACACGCTCGGTCGTGCCGTCAATTTCTATTACGATTACAACAACCTGTTAACGGCGATTACCGCATCCGGTCTAGGCGGACCGAGCCGCATGCTCGTTAGACTTCATTATCATCAGAGCGGTCTTAGCTATGCATTCAACGGTCTCTCGACGTCAGTTCGAGACCCTTATCCGTGGGTTGTCGATGCAATTTATTATCCGGCTACAAGCACAGGTTATTGGCTCAACGACTCCGATTCTTACTCAACCTACGGCATGCTCAAAAAGGTTAGTGAACGCCGAAATATGGCTTTCTCTGGACCGGGCCCCGTGCCGCCCGAACAAGGGACCACTGAGCAGGGATCAATCACTTCCGCAGGCTCATTGACGCGGGAAGATATCTACAACTATCCGGCATATGTCGGCGACGCGAGCGGGACACAGAGTAGCGGTCTCTCTGACGCGCCGACATACACGTCAATGACAGAGAGTTGGTCGCGCGACGGCACTAACGTCGTCGATTCGGCAACGACGCTTTACGAGGTTCACGAGAATGATTCTCCGCGCACAACGTCGATCACCCTGCCGAATCTAACCAAGAGCACTCAAGTTGCTTACAACCATCCGGGACAGTATGACGACGGGCTCGTCTACCATGACGAGACTTACGTCACTCCGGGCCAAGTGCTACAGAGCAGCACATCGTCTTGGCAACCAGGCGATTACGACTCACCACGCCCGATACGGATTGAGAAAACTGATGAACGCGGTCAAATGACCGCCGCCGAATTCTCGTATGGAACTGCAATTAACCAAGTCACCGAGGTTCGCGATTACGATTACGGCGGCGGTTTACTGCGCGCGACGCGGACAACTTATGAGAACCGCGACATTTATACAGGCCATCAGACGAACTATGGATATGTAGGCAGACATATTTTCAATCTTCCCTTAAGTGTTGAAGTCTACGCGAGTGATTATTCAACCCGAGTCTCGCATATAGATTATCAATACGACGGGCAAACACTGACGGATACTCCCAACGTGGTGATGCATGACGATACCAGCAATCCTTATGCGCCACCTTACGAGGTTTGCGATTGCTATGAATGGGATTACTGGCAAATTGAATGTGTGCAATGGAACTGCTATTGGCGATCCGATTACAATCCAGCAACTGATGTGCGCGGCAACGTCACGCAAGTGACGAGTTATGCGGACGCCTACAACCTCGCGGGCGCCGTCACCGAAACGCGACGTTATGACATCACCGGCAATGTCGCGACTGCGAGCACTTCCTGCTGCGAACAAACATCTTTCAATTACACTCTCAATACGCAGTATGCCTATGCCGAATCGAAAACGCGTGGTTCGGCCAGTGATCCTTACACTCAAGTAACTACCAGCGCTACTTACGATTTTTATACAGGCTTGGGGCGCTCTTCCACAGACGCAAATGGAAGGATCTCTCAGGTCGACTACTACCCAGATACTCTGCGAATTTCCAGTTCGTTGTCACCGACTAATGCTCACGCTGCTTTCCTTTACGACGACAACGCGATGAAAGTCACGCAAACAAGCTATCTCGACAGCGGCGGCATTGCCGATCAGAACGTAAAGCTACTGAACGGGAGAGGTCAGGTTCGTCAGGAACAGGCACTTAGTATCAGCGGGATTTGGGATTACGTGGATACCACGTATGACGCGATGGGACAGCCGTTTCAGCAAACGAGACCCTATCGCAGCGGTGATTCCCAGCAGTCAACTACAACTGAATATGACGCATTGGGCCGGGTGAAAACGATTACGGCTGCTGACGGCAGCGTTACGAAAAGCTTCTACAACGAAGCAACGAGACCGGACGTTGCGTCCTCATCGCCTGGAGAAACGACTCTCGTGCGCGATGCCTGGGGCCGCGAGCGTTGGGGCCGTTCGGATTCGAGCGGTCGCCTTGTTGAAATCGTCGAACCGAACCCTAACGGCAACGGTTCTGTCGCGACGGGCGGTCTGGTTACAACTTACTCATACAACACCATCGGAAATCTCGTTGCCATCAATTCGCTAACTAATGGGCAAGTCGAGCAATCACGATCGTTCGCGTATGACTCGCTGGGGCGGTTGACGGCGCAGAAACTAGCCGAAGTTAGCACCACACTTGATAACGCCGGAGCTTATCAACCGAGTGGCGGCACGTGGAGCGATGTATTTACTTATGACGAGCGCTCAAACCTGGCGTCGCGCGTTGACGCGCGGGGAGTAAAGACCCTCTATAGCTATAACGGCGATCCGTTGAACCGATTGCAATCTGTTGCGTGGGATACTACTGGTTTTCGTGATTATGATAATCCCATTCTCCCCGCGGCAACCGTAACCTATCAGTACCGCACGAAAGCGACCCAGCGGAGGTCAAGGACGTAACCCAACTCGCGAGCGTCACACCCAGCGGAGTCTCAACAGAAAGCTACGGGTACGATGGAGAGGCTCGTGTTAGTTCGAAGATACTAACCCTTAGCGGGCGTCCTTCGTTTCCGTTTGCAACAGACTATATCTATGACTCGTTGGACCGGGTTACTGACGTTTGGTATCCGGCGGAGTACGGCAACGGATCGCAAGGGCGCAAAATCGTCCATCATGATTACGACATCGCGAGTCGCATAAGCGCGCTGTCATTTGATGGGCAGATCTTTGCGTCGAATATTGTTTACAACGCCACGAGTCAGACGACGTCGCTAACGGTCGGGACTGGAACGAATCAAGTCAACGAAAATTACAACTACAATGCTCAGACAGGACTACTCGACAGCCAAACGATCGTTCGCAATGGCACGCCTCTATTGAATCTCAGCTACGACTACACCGATGCAAACGGCAAACGCACTGGCCAGCTCACGAAGAGTTCAAACAATCTGGATCACGGGAAAGATCGAAGCTACTCGTACGATGCATTGGGTAGATTGGTGCAAGCGACAGGTGGTCCATCCGGCTCATTCTGGACGGAAACCTACAGCTACGATCGTTACGGCAATCGAACCGGTGTTAGCACGTCTGGCCATTCAGCAAAGTTAGAGAAGCCGGCTGAACCGAAGCCGAATCTTCCAACAGATTTAATCGCAAAGAATACAGCGATCGAATTGCCAGCCTTGCTGCGCGGCAAAGACAGCTCGCCAATCTCGGACTCAAACACACCGCTCATCCGGCCAAAGTTTGACGGGTCATCGGCTGCTAATTCGAAGGCGGCAATGCCCCTTACTCCACAATCGGGTTCTGCGAAGATTGCTTTCGCGAGCAATCGGGACGGTACTGATCAGATTTACGTGATGAATGCGGATGGCAGCAGCCAGACGAGAATTACCAACAATCAAACGAATGACGACGCGCCGCGGTGGTCCTCGAACAATTCAAGAATTGTCTTTCAGAGCGATCGCGATAATCCCTTCTGCGGCATTGCTGATATCTACGTGATGAACGTGGACGGTAGCGGCCAAGCTCGGTTGACCACTGATCCGAACGATGACAGCGCACCCGTGTGGTCGCCTGACGGCAGTAAGATTGCTTTTCAAAGTTTCCGCAACGGCTCGACGTATCAAATATATTTGATGAACGCTGATGGTAGCGGACAAACGAATATAAGTAACAGCGGCGCAAACGATGTTCAGCCTGCATGGTCACCTGACGGAAGCAAGATCGCATTCGCGAGCGATCGTGGTCACACGGGTGTGTTCTCTGTCTACACGATGAGCACTAACGGTGCTGGTCAATCCAACGTAACCAACAACAGCTATGACGACGAACAACCTGCATGGTCGCCTGACAGCTTACATCTCGCATTCATGAGCGAGCGCGACAGTACTACTGACACGTGGACCGAAACGGATGACGACGGAAATATCATTAACCGCAGTCGCGTAAACATTAACAAAGAAATCTATGTGATGTACGCAAACGGCTCCGGTCAGACACGATTGACGAATGCACTTGAGAATGATGAGTCACCGTCGTGGTCAGGTGACGGAACGAAGATCGTGTTTCGCAGCGATCGTGAGCGAGATAACTCCGACCCGGTCCCGCAAATCTGGTCGATGAATTCCGACGGAAACGGACAGACGAACCTCTCCAACAATCAATTTGGCGATTACGCTCCGAGTTGGCAGTTCACCGGCACTGGCGGCTCATCGGCGGTTCCTGCTGATGGCGCGACATCTCGTGCATACGATACCTCGAGCAACCGCATCACAACCGCTGGGTTCACTTACGACGCGGCGGGAAATGAAGTCCGCGCCTTGCTCCCAGGCGGCGGTGGATATCAGCGATTCCGTTACGACGCTGCGAATCGAATGGTCCAGGTAGTGGCCGACAATAACTCCACGGCCATCTCTAGTTACAGCTATGGTGATTCGAATGAAAGATTGACCTCTGATGAAGGCGGTTATCGAACCTATTTTGATTGTCAAGGTGGTTCGACAATCGCTGAGTATTCGGAATCCAACAACTCCGGCACGCTAGCGTGGTCCAAGAGTTACGTTTACTTGGGCGCGCGCCTGCTCTCAACGCTAACGCCGAATGGTGCTGGCGGAGAAGCACTTGAATTCGACCATCCAGACCGACTAGGAACGAGACTCGTTACATACCCATCGAACGGAGTATTTTTCGAACAACAGACACTACCCTTTGGGACTGCATTGAATGAAACTCCTCCTGCTGGAGGAAGTTTCGGTTCGACGAATAGGCGGTTTACGACCTACGACAGGAGCGCAACGACTGGGCTCGATTACGCCTACAACCGTCATTACGATCCGCAACAGGGAAGATTTACTCAAGTGGACCCCGCGGGAATACGGTCGGCCTCTATTGTGAATCCTCAGACGTTAAATCTTTACGCATATTGTACGAATGATCCGATCAATCACACTGATCCAACGGGTCGCGGGTTTTTCAGTTCGCTGTGGCATGGGATCAAAAAGATTCTTTCGAACAAGTGGGTCATGCTTGCACTGACCATAGCGTTAACAGTAATCGCGGTGGGCGCTGCTCTCCATATCATCAATCTTACAAGGGCCCTGACGACAACGCTTGGGGCGTCCGGTTTCTTTGACGCATCTGGCGCGAGTATTCCATTGACAATAACCATTGGGCATACCCTTTCAACAGCCGGCTGGATCGCCGCGGGTTTGGGCGCCGCCGCCGCCATTCCGACCGCAACCTTCGGATTGAAATCGGTGTTACGGAATGTACTTAATGCGGGGCTCGGGTGGTTGAACGCCCAAATTCCTCGGCCCGCCGGGCCCGGCGGAACACCGACGTTCGAGTTTCAAACAACAGAGCAAGCGCTGAGTGCGGCTCAACGTAGCGTGCTTTGGAACGTACTTGAATTTTCGAAACTAGTGCTCACCTTACACAAAGACTGTCGGGATTACATCGGTCAAGATGCTTTCGACGCCCTTGGAAGGCTCTGGAATGAGGGTCGCTTCAAATACTTTAACGGCGTTCAATTTTCAGCAGCGCAGGAGGGAGATGTTTGGGCCTCGACCATGGGCTCCTTGTTCGGAGGTAAGCGAATAGTACTAAGTTATAATTTCTTTTCAGATGCTGATGTCAGTGAGGAAGCATCGGACGTCGGAATTAGCCCATTAAAGGAGAGGTCTCTCACAGTTCTTCATGAACTGAAGCATTATTTAGGGGCGCATCACAAGGACGACGCTGAAAGTAAGGAGTGGGATAGGCAAATCATTAAGAGATGCCTCAGTAACTGATAAGACGGTCACGACGTCTGACAGACGAATGACCCGTCGGAGTAGCGCATGCGATTGCAAAGGCTATTAGCAACGTTAACAATTATAATTCCGATGATCTCAATTGGCTGTGGCGCGAAAGAGAACGCGGCGGGGCGACGGATCAATCCGCAGAACCAGGCGCAAGTTAGATCGCTATCCGTGATTGGGCCAAAGCAGGCGTCTATCCTCACAGAGAAACTGCGTGATTTTAGAATTACTACTGACGCGGGTCAGACGTGGGCGACGCCGCCCGGCAGCGTTGAGTTCGAGTGTGCAACGATGCTTGATGGCGCTCGTGGCTGGGCCGTCAATCATCATGGAGAAGTACTCGCCACACGCTCGGCAGGAGCTAGTTGGTCGAAGGTATCTGCGTTGAAAGATTTTACTGGCTCCAACCAAATTGAATTCATTGATGAGAACAACGGATGGATCAGAGAATTTCTGAGTATCTGGTCCACACGAGATGGCGGCGTTACCTGGCATGAAGTCTTCAGCACAGCTACGTCTGGCGTGACGGGCCAGCCGAGCGGCATGTATGTGATCAATGACAACACGGTCGTAGTCAGCGGAAGTGACGGCCAGATCTATTTAACCAAAGATCGTGGCCAAACATGGAACGTACAAACTCTTATACCTGCTGACGCGAGCTTTAGCGACGTGTGGTTTGTAGATCAAAACCATGGTTGGGTTGCTGGGTACATCGTAATCGTCGCCGGTCAGTCGTTGCGACCACTCCTCTTCGAGACGAACGATGGGGGCACGTCTTGGCAACAGAAGCGTATTGATAGCGACGTACTGCCGTCGTCCGTATGCTTTGTCGGCAACGAAGGGTGGTTAGCGGGGCGGCGGCGGATTGTTCATGCGAACTCACACGTACTGCAAGGTGGGTTACTGCATACGACCGACGGTGGCAGTCATTGGAACGAGGTGCAATTCGGACAAGGTGAGCCTTTTTTTTCTCGCATCCGGTTTACAGATAGGGACCACGGTTGGCTAGTGGGATGTGATGTCCTTTATCGAACGGATGATGGAGGAACTCACTGGCACTCAGTATTGGAGTTGCCCCCGCTGAAGGAGATTGGGAAGTGACCGACGACGATAGTTTGGCGTTGCCAGCAGAAGCAAAATGGCGAGAAGAGGGGTGGCGGATTCAAACTCTGCGCGATCGGCTTCGGAGACTGTTAGGAATAACCGATACTCGAATCAATTACAAGGCAGTTGCGGCGACTCTTATCTTACTGCTCGGCGTGTTCATGATTGGTTGGCCGCTCTTGACGTTTTACATGTATCTCCGTAGCGGCATTTTACTGTTATCACCTGCCTTAGCCCTTATGTTCTTAGCGGGATTTGTCGCACTCGGACTCGCGCGGGCAAAGAATTGGCAATAGTCCAAAGGCATTAAAATCGGAGGCACTAATGAACATTCTCTTACTGATCCTCATTACCATACTGATAATCGGAATCATCATATTGATTATTCACTTTCTAGCTAAGAATGCCCTTAACTCGGCGCTCGGGTCATTATTGGCCATTCTGTCTTCGCTTGTTGCCGCGATGGTTGCGCCTGAGATAGAGGGCCGTGGTGACTTCAATTTTCATTTCGGAGGTTGGGGCGATGTTACAGCTCAATGGGCAAGAATTAACACGTCGCGCCCGTTGAACGTGTGGTATGTGTGCTTTGTCACCGTAGGTGTGCTGATAATCACTACTTTGTACATGGTATACAAGAATTCGACCCCTGGCAATAGGCGAGGGTATTGATAAGTTGCTTGTCTTTGAGACTCCCGTCTTCACGCGTTTTAGGATTGATCCGAGGTGGTGAAGAAGGCTCTCCATTCTGATCGGGTAGCCTTCAATGGCTTTCTTGAGTTGCCGACTAAAACTACCCTCCCACTCGTCTAAGTTGCTATTTAAACGCTTCCTCTCGGCCCTTGTCAGCGACATTCGCCTAACGAGACCCCTCAGTTTTGCAATGTTGTCCAAGCCAACCCCCACTTAATTTCACGAGGCGGGAAATCCTCATCAGCACTTAGAATTCGTCAAATTGACGAAACAGGCGATCATACTCTCCTCTGTCTCCCCGTTTCCTGGGCATCTTGCAAATTGTAACGCATTCTTCGATCTTGAGTATCCATGTCGTGTGGACGGCTAGTGGGCTAAATCTGTGTTGCTGGTCGGAAAGAAAAATTTCAAGGTTTGGCGCATCACTCCAGCGTAAAGAACTGGGCGTTGTGCGTCTTAGGTAAGTCGAACTCTTCTATGAGAGGTCTTACTCGCTCAACTCTTCGTGGAATTTGATAGGCTGGCGGCCGGTCGCGATATTGAAATCGCTGCGGGTCTGAGCGTCGGGTAATATCTTTGTTCGTATTCGGCCACTTTAAGATGGGAGCCCTGTCCACAAGGATTTGGAGAAGCGCGCAGCACCGCCTGTTCTGCGACACCTACGACCCGCACGAGCAAGCATCCGCCTGCCCCGGCCGTAAGCAAGGGCACATCCGCCTGCACTAGCAGTAGTCCCGCCCGTAAGGAAGAGTCTCTGTCGCGTTCAGGGGCCACAACCCGCAAAAATAGCGAGGAAAAGTATTTCTCGGCAGTGTTGCCAAAAATCTTGCTAAGCTAATCGACCGGGTATAGAATCGTTGCCGCATTACCTTTTTGTCTCAGCTCAAGTGCTAAGAATGAGTCCTCAAGTACGCGATGCTGAATCCCACGCTCCTCGATCCTCATAAGACCGAGAAGTGAAACCGCCACCGGCAGGCTCACGAGTTAGAGAGCCTAAAGACTGGTGTCCCTCATACTTAGGAGAAGCAATGATACCCCCATTCTCAACGCGCCGTTTATCGATCCTGCCAAGGGCTCTTCGCTTGCCAAGAAAGGCAGCTCAACGCTTCCCGGTCAACGCGGTATTCGTATTCATTGTTGGACTTCTATGTGTCGGACTTCTGTTGACTCCACCACGAGCTTCCACACAGAAGAGCGAAATAGTTATAGGACCGCAAGATACGTATCAGTCGGCAAGAATAGCCGAAGGAAAAGAATCTGCGGATGACCAACCATTAATCGTGTCGGATAACCGCCTAAAGCGGAAATTTGTCTCCAAGTGGTCCCCACCGGCGAGCGTAGCATTAAGTCCGCATATTGCGATCTCCTCGTCAACCGTGGCGTTGGGAGTAACTAGTCTTCCTGAGAGCTATACGGGCTTCACCCCCGATAGAACGATCCCGGAGAATGTCACTTATTCCAATGCGGGGCTAACGGTGCCGGCATCGGCGCCAACGATCAGCAGTGTGAATCCAAATCCGGTAACAGGTTCGACGAGTTCGCAGCCGGTGACGATCAACGGGACGAACTTTGTGAACAAGCCGACGGTGACGGTGACGTGGTCGACAGGCAGCAAGGTGCTGACAAGTAGCGAGGTGACCTTTCTGAGCAGCACGCAGCTGCAGATGACCATCAACGTGCAGAACGATCCAGACAACTGGACAGTGAGAGTGACGAACCCGGACGGGACGGGGTCGAACACGTTTGGGTTCACAGTGGTGGCCCCCACGCCGATCATCACGAGTCTGACAACGAATCCCAGTCCGCCGACCACGTCGACGTTCACCTTCACGATCAATGGCAGC
>Ga0137401_10000274_pt1 | contig 18933 bp, 19 predicted proteins | sample CZOMad1_1_16fung_FD_108286 | JGI IMG/M metagenome (GOLD analysis project Ga0137401, IMG submission 108286) | Vadose zone soil fungal communities from Angelo Coast Range Reserve, California, USA - CZOMad1_1_16fungal (Illumina Assembly) | ecosystem: Environmental > Terrestrial > Soil > Vadose...
CACCGGGCATGACCCGCGATCGCAGGTAGGGGAGAAGCCAGCCCCGGACTTTGCGCCAGACCTGCGGATAGGTCCAGTCGCGCTTTTCCGGAGGCGTTTCCGGGCCGGGATCCTTGAGCAACTCCGGGTACTGGGGAAACACCGGTTCCGGCAAGGTGGCGCCTTTGACCTCAGCCGGTTTGGGACCGGACGAAGCCGAATTCATCAGCAAGTTGTGGATGTCAACGTCGATCCGGAATTTGGCGGGGGCGGGGCTGGCCATTTCCTTTCTCCTGTCTCCGATGTCGTGCTTTGGTGATAGGTGAAGATGCGAACGATCAAACGGAGGTTACAAGGGATTTTTCGGGTAAGACCTTTGGGGGTATCCGGAGCAAGCCCGTCGAGGTATGGATCCGGATCGGCGAACCGCAGATCACGCCGCAGAAAACACGAAATCCCATCCTGACCAGAGGGACAACCCACAGAATCAAGGAGTTACGGCGATGAGCGCCCGATGGTCACGCGCGCGAGGAGGCTGAGCTCGACCCTTTGGCTCGTCCCGCGTTGGTGTTTCGGGGACTGCACACACACGCCTCGATTGCCCAATACGTCACTCCAGCTGGCCGTGACCTGCCAAATTTTGTTGCGGGCGCATACTGCCAGACGCTGCGATGGAATAGGACCGGTGCCGATTGGATGGTGTCTTGATTTTGCAGTCCGGCTCGCCCCTCGGCAGGGAAGCCCTCAAACGCCATTCTCATTATTTACACGATCTATTTATGACTCAGCACCCCTGACTTCACGCTGGAAACTGTGGCCGGTAGCAGTCATAACACCCCTTGGACCAGAAATGTTCGAGCCGGGGACGAGCGAAGTGGGAGGCAGATTTGTCGGACTCTAGCACGCCAACGTTAAGCGAGTGTTAATGCGTTCCGGATTCTGTGTTCGCCTCCTTCGAACTGACAGGCGATCTCATCAGTTCGGGGGATTGCACTACTGGCAGTGCAAGCGGTAGGCTCTGGCTGGACCATTCGGTGTGTCACCACGAGGCTTTGCGGGCGAGGACGGACCGGTCCAACCCGGCCCACCCGAAGGAGGTGGGCTATGTCTGTGCTCATTGCCAGATTTTTGGTAGACGACCAAGGCCAAGACATCGCGGAATACGCCGTGATGCTGGCGGTCATCCTGGTACTTGTAGTCGGCACCATCCGGCTCGTCGGTTCAAACGCGAACAACGCGTTCTCGGCGGCAGCCAGCGCGATTCAATAGATTGGCGAAGGGGAATGGGCGTGGTATAAAGAGCCCGCGATCGCATTCGACCGGTTCGTTTCCCTCAAACGGCTGCCCATGGAAGGTCCGGCGGCAGCGGTTCGTCCACGAGGCGAAGTCGTCGGCTTCCGCGAGTTGAGGCTCCATAGAAGGAAGCTCTGCGCCTCCGTCCTCGCGTTCTGTTGCGTCCTGCCAGCCCCCCGGTCTAGCTCCGATTCACCACGAACAACACGACACGGAAAAACCTGAGCGGGTTCTGTGTCGCTCACAAGGTCATGGCTTCGCAAGCGAAGAGCGCAGCACGCAGCCGGATTATCTTGGACGCGTTTTCAGCTTGTCGAGTGCGTGCTTTAGCTCTTCCAGCTTCTGCCCAGCTGCGCCGAGCTTGCCTTCGGCCGTCAGACGCTGGTAGTCGGCAAGGTCCTTGGCGGCTTCCGCGATGAGGGCGTTGAGATCGGCTCCAGGCTGGGGCGATCCGGCGGATGCCGGTGCATTTCGCACCGCCTCTGCGGGGCCCGCCACAGCGCTCAGAGACGAAGCTGCTCCGCCAAAAAGGGCGGCCATCGCCGACTCGAACGTTGGTCCGTACGCGAGCCGATCTTGTAGCGCGAGTACGACCAGCCGCAACTCGGGCATCGGACTCCGTTCGGCCTGCAGGTAAATCGGCTCCGCGTACAACAACGCGCGCCCGGATGGAATCACCAACAGGGCCCCACGCCGCACATGCGAGCCTTGCTGGTTCCACAACGTCAACTGTCCGGAGAGCTGCGCGTTCTGATCGATCCGCGCCTCGATTTGCAGCGGTCCGTCGACCAGCTTCGTTTTGGGAAAGTTGTAGACCACGGACGCCCCGTATTTTGTGCCGTCGCTACGCCCGGCAATCCAACCAATCAGATTGTTCCGGTTCGCCGGCGTAAACGGGAGAATCCCTACAAACTCCACGGAGGTCTCGTCCGGTAGTTTCATGAGCACAAAGTTCGGCTGCATCGTCTGTGTCGCTTGCTGTCCCCCTTCGCTCATACCGACCTCGGTGGCGACTGTCCACAGATCCTCCCGGTTGTAGAACGCTCCCGGATTTGTCATGTGATACAAGCCGTATACTTCGGCTTGCAGGTGGAGCAACAACTCGGGGTAGCGCACGTGATTGCGCAGCCCGGGCGGCATCATGGCCGCAGCCTTGAACAGACTCGGAAAGATTCGGCGATAGGCTGCAATGATCGGATCTTCCTCATCAAACACGTAAAACGTTGTCGAACCGTCGTAGGCGTCGATGACGACCTTAACGCTGTTTCGCATGTAGTTAATGAGATCCCGGTCGAGACGGTAGTGGCTCGCGTAGGGATAACTGTCTGAAACCGTGAAGGCGTCCATGATCCAGGACAGCCGGCCATCATCGCCGACTACGATGTACGGATCCGGATCGTAGGTAAGGAATGGCGCCAAGGCCGACACTCGGTCGCGCACGTTCCGCCGCATCAGCAGGCGGCTATCTTTGTTCACGTCATCGCTGAACGGCAGTTTTGCGAGGTCGTCACGGTCGAACGCGATGATGATACGGCGCAGGAAACTGCCGAGGACAATGCCGCCGTCGCCTTCGTAGGACGTTAAGCTGTTGGTCTCGCCTTGGGGATAGTTGAACTCCTTCTGCCGGGTCTTCACGTAGACGTCGGTGTTGGTCAACTCGCCGAAATAGACTTCAGGGCGTGTCACGGCTAGACCACGCACTGTGCTCTGAACGGGCATGTTGCTCAGAATCAGCGTCGGCAGGCCTTCGGGCGTGAACCCGTTCACCGGGTTCATCGTAATACCGTAGCCGTGGGTGTAGATGAGCTTCTCGTTAATCCAGTTGCGACTGCTATCCGGGAGTTTGTCGACGTTCAACTCGCGCGTTGCGAGCATTACCTGGCGAGTCTTGCCCTCGATTTCGTAGCGGTCAATGTCGATGTCTGGGAAGTCGTAGTAGGTGCGGATTTCCTGAATCTGACGCAGCGTGTCTTGGAGTGCGCGCCAGTCCCACAACCGGATGTTCTGAAGCGTAGCCTGATTGTTCGCAGGCTCGGCCGCCGCAACGTCCGTCTCAGCGGGAAACTCACGTTGCAAGACTCGGTCCAATGCATAGGCCCGCCGCGTCAGGTCGATATTGTGGGTGATATAGGGCTGTTCTCGAACCAGTTCGTTCGGCTTTACTATGAAGCTGCTGACATACCAGGCGACTACTTGAACGACGACATAGCAAACCGCCGCCGGAAGCATCGCCACGACAAGCCTTCGCCCACGTGGGACCCACACGGCGTTGACGGCAGCGATCACCGCACCGAGAACGAGCGCCGCGCAGACGACGAGCATCCCTGTGAGCGTGACGTGCGCGTCAGTGTAGGTCACGCCCCCGAAGATCGTATGCTCATCGAACAATCGCTCGAATCGACCGAGGAATGTATGCATCGCGAGAACTAGTAACAGGACCGCAAAGGTGAGGGAGAGTCCATGCCAAGGCAATGTAATGTAACTACTGCGACGCCCGGCCAACGCACGGGTTCCGCCCGTGACGAGGATAAAGAAAGCAGCGAGTACACAGGTGATCGCGGCCAGCGCGAGTAACCAGCCAACGAGGAGCTGCCATGCAGGCAGTGTGAATAGAAAGAATGTCAGCGGCCTGCCAAAGATCGGGTCCACGACGCCACCAGCGGTGGGCGGTGAGTACCAGAAGAGCGCGAGCGTCGGCCATTCCACCATCATGCCGGCGCCAGTTGCAGCCGCAATGGCGAGCGACAGGCCGAGCGCGATCAGGCGCAGGACGGGCTCGACCGGCAGCTTCAGCGGCTGTCCGCCGATGAAAATCGTCTGGCCGCTCGGTAAATCGGGGAGATGAGTCCGCTTTAGAATCAGGAACGATCCATACAAAATGAGAAATGTGGCCGCTGCGAAGGCCGTGAAGATCCCCCACTGAAGGCCCAGTGTTTTCCAGAACACGTCCCCGTAGCCGAGCGACCCGAACCAGAGCACTTCCACGTAATACGACAACACGGTGCGACCACCGAGGAGGATGGCGGCAAGGATGACGAGAATGAGAAGAAAGCGGCGAGGACGCCGCGTCGGACGTATGCGCGACCAGTCAGGGGACTCCGGCATTCTCCACCCCGTGTTTTTGACAGCACTTCGACGATCAGACTTCCAAGCGACGATATTGTACAGTGCCTGAAGAAGCTGACTGCCTTGGACCGCAGCTGGCCCGGTGTTACCCCAAGATGGCTTTCAACCCGGACATGAGCAAACGGTTGGGCATGAACGACCCTGAAACGAAGCAGACGCCGAGTCTCTGGCGACCGCTGCACTCGCCGACTTTTCGTAATCTCCTGGTCGCCGACGTCGCTTCCGATGTCGGTACCTTCATGCAGAGTGTCGGCGCCGCCTGGATCATGGTGTCGTTGAACGCCGGACCTCTCTATGTTGCCCTCACACAGACCGCCAGTGCCCTGCCATTCTTCGTCCTCGCTTTGCCGGCCGGGGCCATCGGCGATATCGTCGATCGCCGTAAGTTGATCTTGTCTACAGAAGTGTGGATGGCTGCGATCGCGGTTGTGCTTGCCGGCGTGACCCTGGGTGGGCTGGTCTCCCCAATATTGCTCCTGGTCCTGACATTTGCTCTTTCCGCGGGAGACGCCTTAGAAAGCCCAACGTGGCGAGCTGTCTTGCCGGAGCTGGTCTCGAAGGAAGATCTCGCCGCTGCCGCTGCTCTCAACGGTATCGAATTTAATTTCGCTCGTGCGATCGGGCCGGCTCTGGCGGGTGTTGTGATCGCGGTTGCAAACGTCGGTACGGCCTTTCTGGTTAATGCGGCATCGTTCCTGGGTGTCATCTTCGTCGTTGCCCGGTGGAAGAGGCCGCTGCATAAACGCACGACGCCACCTGAGACCTTGAGCGGTGCAACAGTCGCAGCGCTCCGATACGTCCGCTACTCACCAGCGATTCGCGCTTTAATCTTTCGGTCTGGGATCCTCATGTTCTTCGCCAGAGGATTGCTAGCGTTGCCGCCTTCCGTGGCTCACGAAGTAAGCCACAGTCCAATGGGGTACGGACTTTTGCTGGGATGCTTCGGCTCGGGCGCGGTGCTGGGCGCGGTGGTGATACGGCGGGTTCGTGCTCGCTGGTCGGCAGAAGGAGTCGTTTCGAGCGGCGTTTTGCTATTCGGACTGGCCACCATGGCCACGGCCAGCGTTCGTGCTCTGCCCGTGCTGGGCGCAGTCATGCTCGTTGGAGGTGCAGCATGGATCGTTTTCATATCGCTCTTCAATGTGCTTGTTCTGGGTCACGCACCGGACTGGGTGCGGGCTCGCGTTCTCGCTGTGTCGATGTTGGTTTTTCAGGGAGCCATTGGCCGCGGGAAGCGCCACGTGGGGCGCTCTGGCAACGAAGACTGGCATCCACGCTGCCCTGATGTGGGCCGGCGTCGGAACAATGGTCAGTACTCTGACGGGACTGTTGTTGAAGTTGCCGGAGCCGACCGTCGATCTGACACCGTGGATTCATTGGCGGCTGCCCACCGTGCTCAGCCAGGATCCTGCACCGGCGGACGAAGGCCCGATCATGGTAACCATCGAATACTTCGTGGACGCGGAGAACGTGCCCGCGTTTATCAAGGCGATCAACCGGTATGGATACATCCGACGGCGCGACGGCGCATACCGATGGGGAAGTTTTCGAGATCTCGAGAATACAGAACGCTACCTGGAGACGTTTCTCGTGGATTCCTGGGGGGAACATCTGCGGCAGCACGAGCGCTCGACCCGCGCGGATCGCACAGTGACCGAGCAGGTACTAGAGTTTATCCGTGGAAAGCCGATTGTGCGCCATCTCGTGTATGCGAGGGCCAGCACCATGGAACGCATCACGGACGACAACCAGCGACCAGCAGGTGGGTAGGATGTTCAAGGAAAGCTCGTGATTTCCTCTGGTGGTAGCGTTCGCTTCTGGGGCTTCCAGCACTCTCGCCGCTTGCCCAGTCCGGTTGTGCCCGAACTGCCAGCAGGCGGAACCAAAGAGTCGGGCGCGGCCATGTCCTGATCCGGAGAAGGCTTTGCGTTACTGTGCTTCATGGCAATCGGGGTTACGCGGCGACAAAAACAGCTGGTCGGGATTCCGACCAGCTGTGACGGCGACAAAACCGTTTAGGCAGCGCGGACCTTTGCTTCGCCTGGTCTAGGTACCACCCCTATCTGCTGCATAAGCCCGAGCGCATCCCAGTTGTTCCAGCCTTCTGCGAATTTACCGCTCTGAATGCGGCCCATGGACATGCCCGTAACCGAAAAATGGCGACCGGTTCGGGGTATGCCCGGCAAGTCTCCGCTGTGGGTGCCAGTGGCTGTCCAGCGGCTCACAACGATTTCTCCCGCGGCCACCTGGTCATTCAGGGTGAAGTGCAGGTCTGGAAATGCGTTGAGGTATTGAGTGACGAGTTGTTTGTAGCCATCGATGCCACTCGCAACCGGGGGCGAACTGGGATCATGATGAACGTAGTTTTCCGCCATCAATTCGTCGACGGCATTGAGGTTTTTCTGGTTCCATATCTCTTCAAACACGCGACGAGAGGTCTCCCTGTGGTCTGCTGCCATGGTGATCCTCCTTGTCCGAGATCGAGGACGTGCGCTTCAGATCGCGGAGCGTCGGCATTTTACACCCGGTTGTGGGCGATGGGAAATCCAGCGGCCCAACCGGCCCAACCGCGCCCAACGGCAAATGAGTAACTTCGCACTCTAGGAGTGGGATATTTCACTGCCATGTATAGATAGAAAGCGATTGTCTGGGCAGCACCCACCCCGGCCCGTCATGGGTTTACCCAGACACGCTTCGCCACCGTAGTTGGCAAATTCGGCTCAAAGCAAACGGCTTGGCATCATGGATTAGAGAAGAAACGTGTTTCGCGGAGTATTCTTGAAAAGGATCTGTCTCGGACATCGCGGCAAGAAATGCAACCAATGGCGAATCGCAGCATCAAGAAGAATATAAACGATGAATCATGAATAGCGGCCGCCCTCACAGTCCCGCCCCCATGAACTGTTCAGTCCACTGTGAAGGCGGCTCACGCTCCGCGTGCGTCCCGCAGTACCGCTGACTATCCTGCGCTCTTTCGGGTGCCCCAGCGGGTTTTGAAATGTTCTGTTCTCAGTTCGTGAGCCCCATCGCTTGTACTCGTGATATTGCGAACGCGGTTGCCAGTCGTGGGGCAGAATTCCATGACTCTGGACTCTTCGACCTCTATCGAGGAGCCAGCGTCAACAAACGATGGCTCCCCGCTGGGCGGCTGCCCACGTTTTCGTGCTGTTATCTTTCACAGAGCCATCACCCAACAATCGAACGTCAACTTCAGGACTTGGTGGCCAAGCTGGTTTTTGAAAGCGGCAACTCTCGAACCCGCTTCCCGGTTGCAGCAAAGATCGCGTTGCAAAGCGCTGGAATGAACGGCGGTACCCCTGGTTCCCCCACTCCCGCCGGGGGAGCAGCGCTATCCACGAGGTGGACGTTGGTCTGATATGGAGCCTCATTGATCCGCGCTACGGGATAGGTATCAAAATTTGACTGCTCGATCACACCGTTCTTAGCAGTAATTTCTCCGCTGCGTGCGACGCTGGTTCCAAAGACTGCTGCACCCTCGAATTGGGCGCGCGTAACGTCCGGATTCACGACCAATCCCGCATCAACCACGGTGTCGACTCGGGGAATTGTGAAGTCACCCTGATCATTTACCTCAACTTCGACAACTGTAGCGACGTAGGTCAGGAAGCTGCGGTGCGCAGCAATGCCAAAGCCAGTGCCTTTACCGGGTTTGCGCTTTCCCCAGCCGGATTTCTCGGCGACCATTTCCGTCACGCGACGCAGGCGACCTGTCTCCCAGGGGTAGGTTGCGGAGTCTGCTCCGTAGTTGGGATAGTCGGTGTTCTTCAAGTCGAGAGTGCGCGCTGGACCGATCAATTCCAACAAGTATTCAAGGGCATCTCGGCCGGCTCGATGGGCCAACTCGGCGGTAAACGTTTGGACGGCAAAAGCGTGGTAGATATTTGCGACCGAACGCAACCATCCAATTCGCACGTGTGCCGGGGCGGGCCCATTTTCGACCCGAAGGTTGGGGATGTCGTAAGGTAGGTCAGTCCAGCCCTGTTGGAGGTGTGCGGGATCCCCATACACAGCGTTGGCGTCAAAAATGGACGTGATCGGAGGAAAGACTGAACGCTGCAGCCAGGCGATGGGCTTTCCCCTACTGTCTAGCGCCGCCTTCATGTACATGGCGGCCACGGCGTTGAAGTAGTCGAACTTGATGTCATCTTCGCGGCTCCAGACTACCTTTACCGGCCGACCTGTCTTCTTTGAAAGAACTGCCGCTTCCGCCACATAATCCGGTTTGGATTTCCTTCCGAAGCCTCCCCCGAGGAGCGTTACATGGCAGGTCACATTTTCTTTCGGTATCCCCAACTCCTGCGAGATGATGGCTTGCACTGCCTGAGGGTTTTGCGTGGGAGCCCAGGCCGTGACTTTTCCGTCCCTGAACTCCGCCGTGGCCACCATCGGCTCCATGGAAGCGTGCGCCAGAAGCGGGACGTAATAGTCAGCGTCGAACAGGTTGCTGGGTTTTCCAAATATGGAGTCCGCATCCCCCACGTTGCGTACAATCTTCCCCGGCTTGCGTGCGGTCGCGTGCAACTCTTTCCGGTACCGATCAGAGTCGTAGGCTGCGTTCGGGCCGTTGTCCCACTCAATCTTCAGTTTCTTGCGTCCCTGAAAAGCTGCCCAGGTGTTATCGGCGACTACAGCGATGCCGCCTAAGGGTTGAAACGCCGGCGGTGGTTGGAATGGATCGATAGGAACGGTTTGATGAACGCCCGGAACCTTGAGGGTTTCACTATTGTCCACCGACCTGACCTTTCCGCCCAGAACCGGCGGATGTTCGATGGATGCGAAAATCATGCCCTCTCGGCGTACATCCATCCCGTACAAGGCTCTGCCTGTGCAGAGTTCGGACAGGTCATAGCTGGTCATTCCTTTCCCGATGTAACGCCACTCATTCCTGGTCTTGAGCCGCACGTCAGATTTCCTGGGAACGGGCAGTCTCGCCGCGGCAGAAGCGAGTTCCCCGTAAGGCAGGCGGCGCCCGGTCGCGGAGTGAACTACGCTGTGGAGCTCTGCGTGACACTCCGAGGCCGGAGTTGCCCACTTCTGAGCCGCGGCCTGAATCAGCATCAACCGAGCGGTTGCACCAGCCTGCCGCATGACATCGAAGAAGCTGCGGATGGAATGAGAGCCATCCGTGTTCTGGTCACCATAGCGAGGATCGCCGATCGCCTGCTCGATCTTGACTCGCTTCCAGTCGGCGTCGAGTTCGTCGGCAACCACCAGCGGGAGGGAGGTGCGGATCACCGTGCCCATCTCCGAGCGGTGTGCCACGATGAAGACCGTACCGTCCGTGGCAATTCCCACAAATGCGTCTGGGTGCAGGGGGGCACGATCGGCATCCGTGTTGCCCGGTGAGGATTCGTGGCTCCGCAGAAGTTTGGGTACGTAGTACGCGCCCAGGACGAGAGCTCCCGCTCCAACTACTCCCTGCAAGAATCCGCGGCGGCTGAGGTTCGCGATCGTTCTCATGCGTTTTCCTCCGCAGCGGCTTTAATGGCTGCGCGAATGCGTTGATATGTTCCGCAACGGCAGATATTGGAAGCCATGCCTTCATCAATATCCTGGTCTGTGGGTTTGGGTTTTTCTTTCAGCAGAGCAATGGCTTGCATGATTTGTCCGGACTGGCAGTATCCGCACTGCGGGACGTTGAACTGCATCCACATTTTTTGGACGGGATGCAATCCGCCGGCCCCGATGTCTTCAATGGTTCGGATCTCGGCTCCTGCCAGCGAACTCATGGGAGTGATGCAAGAGCGCAGCGCCTCGCCATTTTTGTGAACGGTACAAGCGCCACAAAGCGCGATACCGCAGCCGAATTTGGTGCCGGTCAAACCCAAAATGTCGCGCAAATACCAAAGCAGCGGCATCTCAGGATCGCCATCAAAGGAGCGATCAATAGCATTTACCTTTAGCTGAATCATCTCGTCCTCTGCATCAAATGATCTTTCGGCCGGGTTCGCCACAGGGAAGAAGAAGCGCCCAACCTCTGTTTGATCAAGCGATTTCCAGCTCTCGCATTCCACCTTCCTGACCGGGTCGGAGCCCATCGCGTGATCGAAAAGCCAGTGTCGCGACGTCGACACCAGACCGTCCGGATATGGTCACGGTGCCATGGCGTCGACACCCAGCCCGGCGTCTCCGCGCTAGGTTTCATCGGAAGGAACCTCACCGAGGCGTGGAATGTGCATGTCTGTGAATGATTTGTCACGCAGATCTCCTCGCTTTCAGCTCGATATCGTTTACAGATTCATGAACAAGCCCCCATTCTTGTTGCACCCGAGTTTCCAACCCGACTCCTGGGGCCCCGGCGAGAATCGTTTGTGTCGTGTGAAATCAGCAAGCCCGGGAGAGATTGAAGGTTGGGCACCCGAAAAACGACTCACCGCAGGGCGTCAGATGGGGTAGGGCTTGCTCGTGCTCTGGGTGTCGCGAATTTGGAAGTCCGGATGCAATGATTTCGGCTGGGCAGAATACTCGCTATCCCGGCATCGCCCCAGGGGCGGAACGCTGAGGTGGAACGCTGCTCCGGAATTTAGCGGAAGGCTATCGTAGACGCAAAGGACTCCTTTCGCTGCCAGCCGCTCACGTCGAGCACTGCCCGATGGGTACAGGAAGGGAAGGACTGTGATTAGAAAGCTGTTTTACCTAGCCAATGTCCGGATGCTCGCTGGACTGAATGTAATTGCCATCTTGACTGCATTCACGACGGGTTCCGCGTTCGGGCAATCTGCCGGTGCCGCCAGCGTATTTAAAACCAATTGCATCTCGTGTCATGGTGCGGATGGGCGCGGCAGCGCTGTTGGAAAGAGCCTACACGCCGCGGATTTTCACTCGTCACAAGTGCAACAGCAATCGGATGCACAATTGGCCGACGTCATCGAGAAGGGCCGCGGTAACATGCCTGCTTTCGGGAGTCGTTTGGATAAAGACCAAGTCGCCGAGCTGGTGAAGTACGTTCGCAGTCTCGGGAAGAGAAAGTAGTGCTCCTTGCAACATTTGTAACGCCTGTTGCATTTTTCCGCCCCGGGCGATCGGGAGTCTCGGCCGCACGGGACTAGCTTTGCAGCAATGTACTGAAGGACCCGGACCTCCCGAATGCTTTTGTGCTTCTAGAAGAGTCGTGTGCTGTGAGCCGATGGCCAGCCTAGGAATGCAGACCTGGGATCGATCATCGATGATCTCTCGCACACGGTTCCTGAGGTAACAAACCACCCCGGCCGGGCGGTGCTATCCTCCCAACCCCAAACGCTTTCTTTGATCCCTAAACCGCGAGATTCCGGCATCCTCGGGCTGATTGCGGACGCATCAACCCTCGATCGAAAGCTTCACACTCTGGACGAGGCGATCCGATTGACAGACGGATTGGCCCACTCCTCACACAGCCTCCGGATACCCCTCGCCCGCTTCGTCAACGATGCTTTGCGGAGCAGTGACCTGGGAAGGGATGCCTGCCAGCAAGCGATCTCGATGCTCTGCGACAGCAGAAAACACGCCTTGACGCCCTGACGGCTCAAATCACAAATCTGTCCCCCGCCATAGTCGCCCTGGACAAGCAAGGAATCTTGCTCAGCGTCTACAAATCGCACCTGGCGACCTGGCGTGGCGCTGTGGTAAACCAGCACGCCGCCGCGTGGAAGAAGTTGGTCCTGCATCTGGTAATTCTCGCAAGTGTAGTGGCTCTATTGGCAGGTTTTGCCGAGGCCGTGCGCCGATTCACCGTACGCTACGTCCACGACGCAAATCGCCGGCGCATGATCCTTATCGTGCAGCGGATCCTCCTTTGGCTTGGCATTATTCTGGTTACAGCATTTGCTTTTGCCTCCGATCTGAGTTCATTGGCGACGGTTCTGGGCCTTCTCACTGCCGGTGTTGCAGGTGCGTTTCAGAACGTGATTCTGGCCGTGTTGGGGTACTTTGTGCTGGTCGGCTCGCGTCGTTTTCAAATTCTTTCGTTTTCGTCTCGCCCGCCACAGCCATGTTCAGAATTGGTCCGTCCACCACACGGCCTCACGAATAAGTCCGGTGTCACGTTTTGGGGCGCGAAGATCACCGTCTCTGCCTTTCAGTAACAACGCAGGATATGGGAGTCTTGCTGCTTGCCGTCGTAGTCACGGAGCACTTTGGGCACTGGCAGGCGGTTTCTGCGCCGTCATCAGGGCCTCGGGAAGTGCAAAGTAGGCGTAACTCAACGAGGCTTCACATGAATCTTCATCGACATCCAGAATCCGAGCGATGTCGGGCATGGCATACCCTTCGAGCACGCGCAGGAGGTATACGAACCGTGGGAACAAGGGAATGCGGAGAAGAGCCCTTTGCAGCTGGTCTTTTGAAAGGGGAGGGATTTGCAATTTCACGCCCAGGTGCACAGCCATTCCCAAAACATCGTACGTGAGTCTGCGACATCATCACCAGCTGGCAAAATGATTTCTTGCGCCTTCTGGCGGTCGCCGGTCAGGACAAATGCGACCCAATAGAGCTTCCCAGCACAGGTCGCGAACGCTTCCGGGATACGAAAAGCTTGCAATTCCTTCGGATATCGGTCGTAGTTGAACATTGCATCCATCTTCTTTGCTGGTGTGGCCACAGACTGCGGTTAGGCGCCCGAATCGGCCTTGGTCCATTCCCTGCGATCACGGCGCGCGACGTCGAGAAACTCGCGCGGATGCAAGAATTGTTTGATTACAAGCCGAGATCGCTCGATCCCGGATGCCCACCCGGGCGGCTCCCGGAAATCGTTGTTCTCTGATCGGTCATGACAATCTCCTGATTAGTCTTATCTTTCCCACTGCTACCGTCTTTGTCATGTCGAGAATCTGTTGATAGGACTGGCGCGCGGATGGAAACAGGACGCCATCGACGGACGCGGCGCCAGAGCCTTGCATCATCAGAAACAGCGTGATCGCCAGTACGAGCAGATGAAATTCAAATCCTGCCCCGTTTTGCGCGCCTAACCCGTTTATGAAAAACCCATAGTTGCTGTCAACCGTGAGAATGGCTACGACCACGTTTACTGCGACGCCAGCGGCTATCACCCGAGTGAGAAATCCCATGACCAAGCCGAGCCCTCCGAAGAACTCGGCCGCAATGGCGATAGCAGCGGCAATCGCTGTGGGACTATGCAAGGGCCCAGGGGAAAAGCTCATCGTGCCGGAAAAGACATAGCCTCCGAACCAGCCCGTCATCTTCTGCGCACCATGTGCAAAAAACACAAGCCCCAGCACCAGACGAAGGATGGCTGTGGCGAAGTTGTGATTCGTCGCCATCAGCGTACGAAACACTGGAAAGCGCACTTTCTCGGCGCTAATCCTTCGTGGACTGGACTCGTCCCCAGTCCACGACAGGATCAGATCGGCTAGTTCGAACGAATCTGGACACCGGCCCAGCGTCCAAAATCTCTTTGGGAACATCACTGTCTTCGTACCTAGTCGGCTACTTGCGCAGCCTCGCGCTGTGGTCTACCTGCCTTCTCGCCGAGGAAGTTCATCGACTTCACTCCCCTGTTTGGGTCCAGGTGATGCCATGCGGGCCGCCCTTCACGATCAACTGGACGTGCCGTGACCAGTGGAGATGCAGTTCGACCCCATCACCACGCAACCCGAAGACAAGACACAGCACGTACGGTTCCACCTCGTCCGCGCGCTGAAATGAACCGCAAGGCACGCCGTTCAGGCGCCTTACTGCTCCGCTCTTGTGGAGACCGGCCTATCTCGTTGAGTCTCAAGTGTCGTTCCTTCGACACCCTGACCAGCAGAGGCCGCCACTTTCCGCGTGGAGCCTTTCGATCTGAGAACAGTTCACCCCACCATGCAAGAGTCTGGAGTAGTGAGTTCAGCACTGAGTTCAGATGTGGCAATGACTTGCGATGTTCGACTGTCGACGGAAGGTCGACACGCCTCAGCCACAATTCGGCTCAAGAAACAGTTTGGAATGCTGCTTGCTATGACTCAGTAGGTGTCAAGTCCCACGGCGGGAGGTGCGGTTGTGAACGACTTGGTTGATGTTGTGCGTGTGCGGTACGCGGTACTAGGCGCCCTTGGGACCGAAGGCGATTCTGAGCGCTTCGTGGTTGCTTATCGTAACGAGTATTCGCTGCGCGATCTCATTGCCGCACCCTGCATTGCAGCATTCGGCTTCTCCTCTCGCGAGGAGGCCTTAGCGAGGACTAAGGCTTGCCTCTCGATGGACACCATTCAGAAGACAATTGAGGGACACCAACATGGACCTCACTGGACAGAGCAGCGATCGAAGACGGCCTCATTCTCCCGGATCATCCGCCGATTCCTGGTCGCGTTTTACAGCGACGCGGTGGTCGCAGCCATTCTCGTCTTCTCTTCCAGGAATGTCATCTCCATGGCGATCCGCACATTACTGGCAGTTTAGTTTCAAGTTTTCGTAGGGGCCAGCTCTCTTGGGGACGGGTGAAGGGACAACACGATGAAACACGTTCGTCATGAGGTACGGCTGTCATTTGGATACATTCATGTAATCGTGGTAGCGCTCCTTGTAACCGGAGGGGCCACGCAGGGGGCGGCACAGATGGCAACGGCCGATACGGTCGACCAGAAGGCCACAAAACAGTTTGAGAATAGCCCCCTGACGACTACCCCTCTGGGCAAAGGGCTGTTCATGTTTTCTGGTGACGGAGGAAACGTCACGGCTATCGTCGATGATGGCACCACATTGCTGATCGACAGCGGACTCAATTCGCGCACTGCTGAGCTGAGCGATGCGATCTTTAAGGAGACGATGCGTCCCGTCACGCGGCTCGTCAATACACATTGGTACCGTGCTCACACCGGAGGGAACGCGTTCTTCGGCTCCGAAGGCGTGACGATCATTGCGCAAGAAGACGTAAAAACACGGATGTCGTTTGTGCAGAGCGTGCCTTACGTTGGCTTACGCGACGGCCCTTATCCGCCACAGGCGCTTCCGACAGTAACCTATTCAAACACAATGACGTTGCGCCAAGGCTCGCAGCGGCTGACATTGGTCCACTACGGACCTGCGCACACGGACGGAGACACAGTGATTTATATCGCGCCGGCGAACATCGCGGTGGTAGGCGACGTCTTCTCGAATCATTTCTACCCCATCATCGATCTGGCGTCTGGAGGATCAATCGATGGCATCATTCATTCCCTCGATCTGATTCTGGCGCAGACTGACGAGCAGACAAAGATCGTACCAGGCCACGGGCCAGTAGCCACCCGTCGAGATCTACAAGACTACCGTGACATGCTTTGGCAGGTTCGGCAGCGCATCATGGGACTGATCACGGCAGGGAAAACAATGGATGAGGCAGTGGCTTCAGCGCCGACTAAGGACTTCGATGCCACATGGGGCAGGGGTTATGTATCCCCGGATGTTTTTACAGAAATGGTATTCGGCAGCCTGACTAACGTCACCAGTGCAAGCAGGTAGTCACATCGCGAAGGAGCTTCGGCGTGTCCGGGTGCGGCCTCTTTGGCCCCGGACCCCTGCCAGAACTGTCTCTCCAATTTCCGTGTCGACGAGCGCCACGCCCCGTTCTGGAGCATCCACCGGTACTCCGAGGTGTCGCGCATGCCGGCTCCTTCCTCTTATCATCCTGCCTCTTATGAGCCTGCCGGGACGTAAACGCTAGTTGCCGTCACCAGCTCCGCGTTCGGCACTTCGGTTCGGAGTTTGATCCGCTGCATTCCACCCTTCTTCTCTGGCTTAGCAAGAAACGTTAACAAGTATTGATGATTGAGACGATGTGTCAGGTCGTCCAGGTACGGAACGAACGAAACCGCGGGTCCGAGACCAAGATAATAGGATTCCCCTCCAGTCTCGTCGGAGAACTGGGATAAGTAATTCTGTCCCCAGTTGATGCGCCAAAAACTGTGACCGTAATGGCCAACTCCAGGTGAATAGATGAATACATCGTGATGCCGGCACGCTGAGCCTGTTCAATCGCAGTGTCCAGATAGGGATCGGACGGACCGCTTCCATAATACCGGTCAATACCGTCGGAGATCATCAGGATCTCACGACGAACCGAAGTTTCAGGCCACCGTTTGATCAGGTCGCTCACGAAGAAGTAGGGACTGGCGGACGCACCTGGATCCCCAAGCGGTAACCGCAGAGACTTGGCGGCTTGCGGATGGTCGGTGGTCGGGTTCTGCACGACCTGTACGGTGCCATCTCGCATATAACCAATGCCGATGGCAGTCGTTGGTGGCTGCGAACTGACGAATTGCCGCAGGTCCTCCAGCTGCGAATCTAGGCTGGTGTTGGAAGCATCATCGATCAGGAGAAAAAGGTCGATCCCGGCATGGTCCCTGCAAGGGGAGCCACTCGGTGACCTGGTCGCGATCATGACCCTGATACACCAGGACATCCTCGCGATTGATGACCGCTATGTTGCTGCCGTGATGAGCTTCCACCGTGACCACGATGCGTACCGGAGTTCCCGACGACGGGACCTGCGGGCCTACGAGCGGGATATCGCTGATCGTGGGCACAGCCATGGCGAGAATTACTTCAAGAGCGAAATAGCGTTTTGTCATCGAATCCTCATGACGAGTCTGCCGATTCGGTATGTCACAGCCGCGAGTGCATCCGGAGTTCCGAATTGCTTTAAAGGCCTCACTTGCCTTTCCGTGAATGAGTTGCACAGATTTCGTTTGGCTGGGCAGGGTAACCGTAGCGTTCCGGGGTCGACATATCGACACCGGCGGTGAAAATGTCGATTTGGGAACAGTTGAGCCGAATGTGCAGTCTCCGGTGTGGCCGAGGCTCAGCGCTCAGGAATCGCGGGTTGTTCCTCGAAGCAGGACTCCATGTTCTTGAGGTCTACCGCGACGCGGGACCGCGAGCCTTCCGGGCAGCCCTGAGACATCGGACAGGCTGCGAAATTGGCTTTCCTAGCTCACGGGCTGCCCGCAAGGGCCGATACCGATCTCGCAGGAATTCGCGGGCGGTGTTAGACAACGAAACCAAGTGCACGAAGGAAAAACGGCGCCGTTTCTCCGATCATCATGATATGAATGACTGGACTTGAATATCGCGTTAAGCGTGGCGTCATGGTTTTTCTTAAGGAAGGTCGCGTATGCGCTCCAACGTCGAACTCGGAACAATCTCCGGCATAGAGATCGGGCTCCATTACAGCTGGTTCATTATCGCTGCCCTGATCGCGTTCTCCCTCAGCGAACACTTTCGTCAGGTAAACCCGAGTTGGGGCCCGGGCCTGATCTGGATCGCTGCGCTGGTCACGGCAGCCCTGTTCTTCGTCACCCTATTGTTGCATGAACTCGCCCATTCACTAGTGGCCCAAGCCCGCGGGTTGAAAGTCAGTGCGATCACCCTGTTCGCACTCGGCGGCGTTTCCCAAATCCAGGACGACGCGACCGACGCGAAAACAGAACTCTTGGTCGCGATCGCCGGGCCGATCGCCAGCCTGATTATCGGTTTTGGCTGTCTCGGCATCGCGCTCGGCCTGGGCTGGCAAAGTTCCACCGAAGCGCAGACTGCGGTAACTGGGGTCCTGGTCTGGTTGGGGTATATCAACATCGCTCTCGCCGTCTTTAACATGATTCCCGGCTTTCCGCTCGATGGTGGCCGGGTGCTGCGCGCGATCGTATGGGCGATCACCAAAAACGCCGACCGCTCCACCCGCATCGCCGCGCGCGTCGGGCAATTCGTCGCGTTTCTCTTCATTCTCGATGGGATATGGCAATTTTTTTCCGGCGCCGGCTTTGGCGGCCTGTGGATCGCATTCATTGGCTGGTTTCTGATGGACGCGGCCAAGGCCAGCTACGCCGACGTGGAGATTACGACTGCGCTTCGTGGCGTGCGAGTCTCCGAGGTGATGTCGCGTGATTGCGCCATCGTGAGCCCAGGAATGAGTTTGCAGGAGTTTGTTAATAGCTACCTTCTCAGGGCCGGCGAGCGGTGTTTCGCTGTGGAGGACGAGGGTCACTTCGTGGGCCTCATTACGCCCCGCGATATGGCCAGCATCCCGCGCGACCGTTGGGACCAGACCACTGTGCGCGAGGCCATGCGTCCGCTGCAGGAGTTGCACGTCATCACTCCCGACACGCCAGTTCTGGATGCGCTAAGACTCGTGGTCAGCAACGATGTCAACCAGTTGCCGGTGGTCGCGAAAGGTACTTTGCAAGGGGTCGTCTCCCGTTCCCAACTTGTGCAGTTACTGCAGGTTCGTTCGGAGTTGCAACTCCCTGGCGCGTCATCCGCAACTACAAAGCAACGGAAATGGAACGAATGAAGTTCAAGTTCTTTGGTCTTTGCGCCCATCCGTCTGGCTGAAGGCCGCGCACTTGGCTGACTTTTCTAGAGAGTAGGATTGGCACTGGACTAAGTCTTGGAATTAAATCAAACAATGCGGGACTACTGGAGCCTGCCGTGGAGACTCGGAAAGCTTTCGACGAGCTGTTCATGACGCAGTTCGGGCGACTTGCCCGCGCAGCCGGCGACGATGTGTTGGATCGCATGTTCTTTTCTCTCAACGAAGACTGCGCCTGGCATCGCGCCTGGAGTGAG
>Ga0137401_10000275_pt1 | contig 18853 bp, 15 predicted proteins | sample CZOMad1_1_16fung_FD_108286 | JGI IMG/M metagenome (GOLD analysis project Ga0137401, IMG submission 108286) | Vadose zone soil fungal communities from Angelo Coast Range Reserve, California, USA - CZOMad1_1_16fungal (Illumina Assembly) | ecosystem: Environmental > Terrestrial > Soil > Vadose...
CGCTCACGGTGCTGCATAACGCAGCCGGTGATCTTGGCATCAGGTTGGGTTACAATATCCAGCAATTGTCGGTCTTCTCCTTGTGGAAAAACACCGACACTTTGGGCCAGGGATACGTCACCGGTTTGGAACCTGGCACCAGCTTTGCCTACAACCGCAGTTATCAACGCGCGTTGAACCGCGTGCCGACCATTGCCGCCAAAGAGAAACGCCAGTTCGACATCACTTATACCTTGCTGGCCGACAAAGCTGCCGTCGACAAGGCCCTGCAACAAGTCCAGAGCATCCAGCACGAGCGTCCGACCGAGGTGCGTAAAACGCCCTTGGTCGACCTGCCAAAACATTAGTCATCCTGCGAAGCGCATAACAGATAGCAAACAGCAAATAAAGCCCCGGCGGGCCTGCTGAAATCGCCGCAGAAGCAGACTCCGGAAGGGCTTGCAACTTCGCCGAACTGTGTCGCTACAGTCTCGACAACGGCGAATCTCGCACGAATCCATAGCGGGGAGGGAACCTCGTCCCGACAAGGCTTCCTCCTTCGCTAAAGCTTCGGCGGGACACGTCGTCGGGCACAGAGGAATGGCGACAGCCTTACACTCTTAATCACTGGATTGTAGGTTCGATTCCTACAGAATACATATTCAGTGGTAACGAGTTACGTAAGTTTTTACAGATTTATGGAAACTATAGCCAGGCCACTTCTTAGCCATTTTTCGGTTCTGCTCTGCCTGTTGACGTGGTTTCGTGATCTGAGCCTTGGCAACCGCAGAGTCTCTTCTCAGCGCCTATTGAGTTGATTCCTCTCCGTCGCGACAATTTCGGGTCAGCTCAGGAAACGGAGATCTACGCACGCTAAGAGTTTGTTTGTACAGCATCGGAGTCGTGTTCCACTGATCGTGCGAGCGCACGGTCCCGAGAAGCAGACGTCCCGCTTTTGGGGTCGGCGTCTGCCAGGGGGCGAGGAAAGGTTCGCGCGAATCAAACGACAGGTGATTACCCTCCGCTCGTCGATGTTAGTGCCCAACAAGACTTCGTCCAGTAGATACAGCACCATACCAGTGCATTTTTGAGTTGCACGGTGGGCCGCCTCTATCACGACCTTAATCGAAGAAAGCTCTGCCATGAATAATGAAACGCCCTCAGTAAGCGAATCCATCGCTCGCATGCTGGTCACGACCTCGACCCAGGGCAGTTCAAGTTCCTTGGCACAAACTGGACCGCCCGCCTTCGCCAGAAGCACGTTGATCCCAATCGCTCGCAGAAGGGTGGTTTTTCCGGACATGTTGGAGCCAGTTACCATGAGAATTCGTCCCGGAGGCCCAACGCTTGCATTATTGTCGACGCGAGCCTTCTCCGGGATCATGGGATGACCCAAACCCTCGGCAACGACCCGGTCGCCGGCAGCGAAGCGAGGAAAAGTCCAATTTGGATTGTCGTGCAACAATGACGCGAACGAACAAATCTCCTCCAACTTTCCAATAGCCCTTAACCAGCGAGTAAAATCTGCGCGGTTCTCGGTCCACCATTTTTCGAACGCCATTGCCAAATGCAGATTCCAAAGAAACAGAACGTTGAGGGCCAGGCCGAAACCTGGGATCGGCGAGCTGGGCAACTTACTTAGACTCACTAGACCTTCCAATCTCCGCATTTTAGCGGATGCCTCTTGCAACAAGTTTTTGAGACTCACCAACTCCGGTGAAAGCAGAGACACCGCAGCCACGCAACGGAAAGCTCGGGTAAAATGTCCAATGGCTCGATCAGCAGAAATTGCCGACTTGAGGTCTTTCTTGATTTTGCGTCCCCACCAGAATGAACCCGTATAGTTCAAAATTATCAGCAGCCCACAAGGCCATCTTGGCAACAAACCGCCAAGGTTTAAGGCAAGCAATGTAATCACCGCTAACGGTGAGACGAAGCAGAATAACCTTCGCAGCTGCTGTCGAGTTAGCCTTGAATCGACTTGAAGCGGTCCAAAAAGGACCTCGCTAGCTGCCACCGAGGCCCGAAGTGGAAGCGTGGCACATTCAAGCTCTTGCCGGAAATCCAGCTTGGGAGCTAGCTCCTCGACGGCAGCGTGGCGATCCGGAATGTTATCCAGCGCCATTCCATGGATTAAGGTCTCCGCAACCGCTTTTCTCCCTTCCCATGTGTTCGCGGTGCAGATCAGCTGGAACAGTGAACCCGGGCCGAAGAGATCCAGATCTCGCGCGCCCATACTGGAAGCCGATTCCCCTGGCGCTAATCGATTCGGCAAAGCTTGCCAATTTCGGGCAATCCTGGCCATGCCTTCAGTGTTCCGACTAGCCATTTCGCGAGCGGTGTCCAACCCGTCTTCTATTGCTTGATGACGAACCGCTACGGCTATGAACAAAATCACCAGGAACAGAAGCAAGCCCACCAAAAGACATACCCAAAAGGCATCGTTTTTCGGAACGATGAAGACGGAGGCTACCCCGATCAAGACGATCGCAAGGCGCAGGTTTGAATATCGTCGCGATCGAGTCTCAAGGCTCCTGGCCTCTTCAGAAAAATGAGTGGCCCGTTTTTCGTATCGTTGTATCGGCGACGGCTCGCGTGGATCCGAATCCATTATTCCTTGGGCAATTGCCGATCTCAATTCTAGCGGCGGCTTGTGTGATTACCAAGTGTAACATTCGGGGATGTCCACTAAGCCCGGGGTTTACCGAATCGTGATTCGTAACGCCTGGGTGGCTCAAGCCCAGGACGTCGTCCGAAGCTTGGGCTCAGCGACAGGCGGAGATGATTCAGATGTTCTCGAAGACCAAGAAGTCCGCCGCTGATGCGGCCCGGCTCTTTGGCGTTCATCATCTGCAGTTTGTCGGCTTCGCGCCGGGTCGGTCATGCGGAATCAGCGGAAATAAGGGCGGACCAAATTGTGACTTGCTAGACCGGCTGTCGAATCCAATCGCTATTTGCGATGTTTTGGTAGGCTACATGAAATTCGTTTTCTAAAATGACGTTTCGCGAGATAACGACAAAAGATATTCCAGCGAGCAATCCGTCGCACGCGCATTTAGGATGCCATGTCAAATGTGGGTCAAAGCCCGACGCCCTTGACGAAAGCGATCTCACAGTGGTCCAGGGACGACCAAACGGCATCAACCGCGATTACGGATATTGGAGCCCTGATCGGAAAACGGCTTTTCCTCTGTCGTGCCGAATCTCGGGCGGCGAAAAGTGGTCCCAGGTTCTCACCCGAACAAAGGCGAAGGATGGACGGATTTATCCAGTTGAATCTCGCTAAACACTTTAGTGTGCCGCAGTTGGCGAGAATCGTCGCGCTTAGCGTGCCGCACTTCGCGACGCTCTGCCGGAACACGACGGAAAGCCGCCGATGGAATATGTCCGGGAGTGCCGGCTATGGAAAGCCCATGCGATGGTGCGGACCGGCTGCTATCGTCGCCGCGAAATCGCCCGCGTCTGTGGCTTCTACGACGGCAGCCACCTCAACCGGGAGTTCAAAAAAATCTTCCTGCATCCGCTGGCCCCGCTGTTGGGGTGCGCACACGAAACGGAAATTTAAGTACGGTAAGGAGCTCTCTCCTCGTGGACTGGAGTGCGAATGTACTCAGAAGGAACGCTCAACCTCCATCACAAAGCAGTTGGTCTTTCTATGCCCGTTTTGCCGTAAAACGAGCTGTAATCGAATTCTGGAGCGTTTTCTTTTAGTCGAATGATCCTTGGAAGGCCTAAGCGCACGTTACTTTGCTAGGGCGGACGGATGGTTTCTTATCGATTACTGCGGCTCAACGGAACGTAAAAACGGACGCAAGCCATTACTACGCAGGGCGATGCATAGGATAACGGCTGCACAATTTGGCAGAAGGTCATGAGTTTACTCATAACAGTTCACGCATTTACCCCACCGGACATCTTGATCTCCTTCGCCAGGGAAGTATCGAGGGGCAAAACCATTGGCATAGAGAAGGAGGGCAATTCGTTGCAGGCAGACCCAGCCGAGAAGTTTCTTTAGATTCGGCTGCGCAGCCAAGAACGCTCTAAAATTCGATTAGAGCGCGTTTCTGAGACCGCCAGCTATCTGGGATACTCAAATTTGAGGGAATCTATCGCGCATTCTGCAAGGTTTACAAAGAATTACGTCATTTTTATCACTTAATTATGTCACTCCTCACTGGACATCAGACGGCTGGGGGGCCTCGGAGGCTAGAGCTGCGGTCAGTATCTTATTTTATATGACACCTATTGTATGAACTTATGGTTATGTGCCTCGGTACCAGGCGAATCCAGCATTGTGAATAACTTGTGAACCGTTCGGGCGCCAGGCAAGAGCGTTCGACTCAAAGAACGGAAGTTATTGACACCGCCTGGTGGTCCAGGAGAGATACTCCTCGGCCGAGCACGCAATGAAACCGGATTATTTGTCACGCGGCTTCGAGAAGATTCATGAGGATCTGTCGTTTCTCATGCATTGCTTTCGCGAAGTGCTCGAGGAATTGGGCGAAGCGGATCTGGCCAAACGGTTACCCTGGATCAGCGATGTGACGATCTCGGATCAACCCAATCCCCGCCTCTCTCAGGCCTATTCGGTCGCATTTCAGCTGCTGAATATGGTCGAAGAGAATGTAGCAGCCCAAGTTCGGCGGTTGCGGGAATCGGACTTGGGCCTGAGCAGCGAGCCTGGCCTTTGGGCTTACCAACTAGAGAAGCTCAAGAAAGCCGGACAGTCGGAAGACCAAATCGCTCAGCAATTGCCGCACGTTCGCGTGGAGCCGGTATTGACCGCACATCCCACTGAAGCAAAACGGCTGGCAGTACTCGAGCAGCACCGCTCCCTTTATCTCCTCCTGGTTCAACGCGAAAACCGGATGTATACGCCACAAGAACAAGCCGCGATTCGCGATGAGATCAAGGTGACGTTGGAACGGCTCTGGCGCACGGGCGAGGTTCATCGAACAAAGCCGCGGCTTTTTGAGGAGCGCCGCAATATCGTCCATTATCTGCGTGACGTATTTCCAGCGGTACTCGCCGATGTCGATCTCCGTTTGCGGCAAGCCTGGAGCGACATCGGATTTGATCGAGCGGTATTGGCTTCAGCCGATAAACTTCCTCGTCTGCGATTTGGAACCTGGGTGGGCGGCGACCGCGACGGACATCCATTAGTAACAGCCGAGGTGACTGCAACAACCTTTCAGGATCTTCGGGACGCCGCCATGCACGCCTTAAACGATGCGCTTGGACGCCTAATTGATCAGCTGACCCTTTCTGGAAATGACCAGGTTGCTCCCGATTATTTGGAAGAAGCGATTGACCGGCTTTCGGTGGAAACATCGACTCCTCCTGACGACGCATTATTCCGAGAAGAGCCGTGGCGGCGCTTTGCCTATTTAATACAGAAGAAACTCAATCAACATCCTCCACAACAGCGCTTTGCTTCTGCAGCAGACTTACGAAAAGAATTGGTTTTGCTGGCTTCATCCTTGGAAGCAGTGGGCGCGCGCCGGATCGCCGAAGCGGAAGTGCTGCGGGTGATTCGGATCATCGATGTATTTGGGTTTCATGGAGCAGTTCTTGATATTCGGCAGAATAGTCACTTCCACGATCTGGCGATCGAACAATTGCTGACTGCTGGCGGGATTCCCGAAGCAGACCGGTTCATTCATAAAACGCAGCAGGAACGGCTCCCTTTTTTGTTGGCCGAACTGGATTCTCGTCGGCCGTTCTTATCTCCGGGAACCCCGGTTGGTCCAGAGGCAGACGCGGTTCTGAGCTGTTACCGGGTTCTCAAGGATTATCGAGACAAGTACGGGCTGCGCGGGATCGGCTCATTGATTGTGAGCATGACCCGCGGCGTAGCGGACCTGCTCGCAGTTTATCTTTTCTTACGCGAAGTCGGTCTCTGGCGAGAGACCACAGAAGGGCCGGCCTCCGAGATCCATGTCGTTCCCCTGTTTGAAACGATCGAAGATCTGGAAGCCGCACCGGATATTGTCGGACGATATCTGCAACACCCTTTCGTCAAGCGGAGCATTCAGATCCAGGCAGAAATTCGCGGCAGCGAGTGCCCAGTGCAACAGATCATGCTTGGCTATAGCGATAGCAATAAAGACTCGGGTCTTTTGACCAGCCAATGGGCGTTGCACTGCGCGCAAAGGGAAATTACTCGCGTATCCGATTCGAGCGGCGTCCAGGTTCGGTATTTCCATGGCCGCGGGGGAACGATCAGTCGCGGCGCCGGTCCTACGCATCGTTTTCTGGAAGCTTTGCCTCATCGAACCGTGCGTGGTGATATTCGGTTGACGGAGCAAGGAGAAACCATCGCGCAGAAGTACGCCAATCGGATCACCGCCGCCTACAACCTGGAAATTCTACTGGCGGGCGTCGCCGGGATCACCTTACAACAAGAAGGTCAATCGGAGCGGGAAGAAGCCAATGGCGATTTGGTGTCGCATTTGTCGAACACCAGTCGGAACGCATACCGCAATCTTCTGGAGATGACGGGCTTTCTGGATTTTTTCCGTTCCGCGACGCCGATCGATGCTCTCGAACTGAGTAGTATCGGCTCAAGACCGAGTCGTCGCACGGGGGAACACTCCTTGGCTGACCTGCGCGCCATACCTTGGGTGTTCAGTTGGACCCAATCGCGTTTTTATTTACCCGGATGGTTTGGGCTGGGAACCGCGCTCGCCGAAATCAATGGAACACCGGCATGGACCAACTTGCTCGAGGCGGGTCGGGCATCGCCGTTTCTCCGCTTTGTCTTGACCAACGCAGAGACAAACATGCAGAGCGCCGAGCGATCAATTATGGAACTCTACGCATCGTTGACGCCGGACACTGAAGCAGTTAAAGCCATTTTTAAGCTCATTCTAAAGGAGTTCGATTTGACCCGGAAATTGCTTCCAGAGGTGCTGGGTGGTCGCTCTGGTGATCGCCGGCCGCGATTTACCATGACCCATCAGATTCGAGCGGACGCTCTCCTCGCCCTTCACGTCCAACAGGTCGCATTGTTGCGACAATGGCGGCTCGCACGCGAAGCTCGAGATCAGTCAACTTCAGATCATCTTTTTTCAGATTTGCTCGTCTGTATTAACGCCATCGCAAGCGGACTGAGAACGACGGGATAAGCAGTAGAGACGCGCTCCGGCGCGTCCGTTTTTCGGGGTGCACGAGGATCCGACGTTGTCCTCGAACACTACGTGGAATGAGCTGGACACTGGACTCCGTCAACTTACCTTATTCTTTGTTAAGCAGCTTCTTACGCTACTTAACACGCACGGGCTCAAGACACATCAACCCCTTCGTCGGCGGCCGAGAGATCAGGCCGTTTATTGATCGTATCATCGATTCTAATACATTGGTATTTAAACCGTTTTGGTGATTTACTTATCGCGATGCGGGCGCTGATTATCGTTGATATTCAAAACGACTTTCTGCCGGGTGGCGCTCTTGCCGTAAGGCAGGGTGATGAGGTTATTCCGGTAATCAACGCGCTGGCACCTCGATTCGAGCTGGTTGTTGCAACCCAAGACTGGCATCCTCGGAACCACGGCAGTTTTGCGGCGAATTATCCGGGCCGTAAACCGGGGGAGATGATCACTTTGGCCGGGCAGCCTCAGGTACTTTGGCCGGTGCATTGCGTGCAAGGGACAAAAGGCGCAGAGATCTCCTCCCTATTGGATACGAGCCACGTGAAAGCCATTTTTCAAAAGGGTGTTGATCCTGACATCGACAGCTATAGCGGCATTTTCGATAACGGAAGAAGGCGTTCGACCGGTTTGTCGGAATATCTTGCGAAACAAGATGTTAAAGAGATTTTCATTGCCGGTCTAGCACTCGATTACTGCGTGAAATTCACTGCCCTTGACGCCGTCAGCCTCGGCCTCAGCACTTGGGTGATTCGCGATGCCTGCCGCGCAGTGAATCTGGGACCGAACGACGGAGAGCGTGCCGTAGGTCAAATGAGATCGACTGGCGTCCGGGTCGTTCGATCCAAAGAAATAGCTAATCTTCAGTATTCGACAGCGCGGTAAGGCCGGCTTTGGCATTCTCACGCCCGGAGCAGGTCTGGTCGTAAGGCGTCCATATTTCCAGCCGCGAAGTAGTCTCGGCGCTCGCCAAGGTTCAGCAAATCAGACGATCAAGATCAACCAGGCTTGTTTTCGCTCACGGCTTGGTAAGTTTTGGTTGACATATTAGTAAGACACCACTTATATATAGATAAGTATATACTTACACAATAGTGGCGAATCAATTATTATTCCAAGCGTTGGCCGATCCGACGCGGCGTGAACTGCTCGAACGGCTGCGGTTTGGTCCTCTACCCGTCGGTAAGCTGGCAGTTGGGTTGGACATGAGCAGGCCGGCCGTTTCTCAGCATTTGCGAGTACTGCGCGAAGCCGGCTTAGTGAGCGAAACGCGGGAAGCCACCCTGCGGTATTACCGTCTCGAAAGGACGGGGTTTCTTCGCTTGAGCGATTATATCGAGCGGTTTTGTGAGGAGCACACCAGGACGCCAAGGTGGACAGAAAATCTCACGCCAAGACGCAAAGACGCCAAGGATTCAGAGTAGAGATATAAAGCTTTTGTGCGCAAAAGGCGCCTGGAACTCAAATCGGTACAGAATGTGACCGCGATCACTGACGCAGCGCTTCATTCGTCTCCGAAGAGCGGTGTTCGCCTGCGACTGTGGCTCGCCGTGTAAGGCGGTTTTTCTACAACCAAATTTACCGGGCAGGCAGACAGACCTCTAGCTACTCTGAATCCTTGGCGTCTTTGCGCCTTGGCGTGAGATTTTTGTCCACCTTTGGCGTCTTGGCGTGCGAGTCTCTCGGTGCCGCGGAGTTCCGATGGTCAACCGGCAGTTGGCGGCGAGTAAAGCAACATCCATGTTCCCAACGCGACGAGAACCAGCCCTGATACTTGCGCCAAACACCAAGATCTTGGTGCGATGCGCTCCGTCAAAGCAAAAATCGCGAGCAGCGCAATCCAAAGAAGATTCATGACACCGACCGCAAAGAGCAGGAGCATCAATAGCCAGCAGCAAGCGGTGCAGAACAGTCCGTGCCTCCATCCCATCCGGAAGGCTCCGGTTGCTCCGTTGCGCCATTCGGTCATCAGAAACGTTAATGGCGATCGACAATGATTGAGGCAAACATTCTTGAAAGGTGAAAACTGGAATAGGCCGGCACTCACGAAGAGTAGGCCACAAAGAATCGAACTTTTTGTGGCCATCTGCGGTGAGAGCAGCGCAACGCCATGCAAAGTCCACTGGGCAATTGCTGCACCGAGGCTGAACACTGACCAGACAGCGAAATATCCGGAAGCAAAAAAAATCGTTGGAACATGCGGTTGACCGCGCTCGGCGCGCGAGCGTGCAACCTTCGAAAAAAGGAGAACGAGCGGCGCGACAGCTGGAAGCATCATCGCCACCATCATCTCGACCCACATCAGCAAGAGAGGCAGCAAAGTTTGAGGTGCCCAGGCCTCCAAATTGGGTCCGCCGATGGCCGTCGACGCACAGTGGCAAATCCCGGTCGCAGCGAATCTCTCGGTCTCAAAGATCAGGTAAAACCACGCTACGCCTCCAATTCCGGCGAGCGCAACACCAACCGCCAAACGATCGCGCCGCACCACAGACTCTATCAATCTCTCCATTGTCGCTGCGGCTGCTTCTATCATGTGGCGGGAGGGCGTGTCGCCCTGTCCGACATAGCCGGTTGAATCTCGTGCCTGCTATTCTTGAGGGAACGACGACGTCGGATCCCCGTGCGCCGCGAATCGCGAGGATTCGGCATCGCCAAACGCATGAGCTTAACATTACGCACTGAAGGCAATATCGGACAGGCTCCTCCCCACTTTGGGAGCAACTAGTTTTGGTAATGGACCTCGGTTACAAAGCCTGATTTGTCAGAATATTGGAAATCAATTGTGCCGGCTGTGACGCGTAACTGACGCGCCGAGACCACTTCGGCTCCTCGAAAGATAAATCCGGTGGCATGTTCGATGCGTACAAACTCCGGCTCTCCGGTAACTGGGTTTTTGATCGGTTCGAGATTGAACTCCACGTCATTCGCGATCCGTGCACCACTATTGCGCCCGGCTAGATGAAATTCAAACGGAACGAAACGCGTCTCTTGAACGGTAGAGAACGTCGTAGCCAAAATCTCGAACGGAAGTCCGCCCAGCTTGCCCAAAACAATGTTCTCGAGCGCCCGACGCTGCTCTTCATTGGCTCGTTCGTCGACGAACGCCGTGAGAGTGCCGCCGCCCAAGTGGATCGCCTTTGGCCAGTGTGCCGCAAAGGCCAGACAAAGGCCATCGAGCGGCACATTCCCACATCTGCCGGTTTTGATTCGCCACACCCCTATGCCCTCACAGAAACCGGGTGTTGGAGGAGCAGAAAACTCGCATGGGCACCCGTAATCGCAATTGCAAGCCTGGAGGTAATCTGCGTCGAGAGACCAGGACAATGGAGCTGAAGATGACATAACTATACCCTCGCCTAAAAGGTGAGAATATTGACGTTAGCACTAGCCGGCCCAGTCGAGTCAAAGCAAAACGCAGCGGAAAAAAGAGAGACTCACACAAAGAAGGCCTTCCGTAGCGGCGATTGTCCCTTAGGTCCCTCCGTGTTGCCGGCTAAAGCGATCGAACGAAGCGATTGGTTGTAACTGATCTATGCGCGCAGTCGCCATCGCAAACATCATTTCGTGAGGAGGTGCTCGGACCGACAGGGCCAAGGCGACTGCGATTTCCGGCTGGTGTGAGCCGGTCGCTCCGTTCGGATTTTTCAGGTTGAATGAGACAAAATCTTCGGTTGGACAGTCGCCGCTACCGAAGATTGTATTTCTGAGCGCTTTACGCCTTGCGTGAGTTTTTTCCTGCAGAACCTTCTGACGCGTTTTGAAGTGAGTCTACAGCCCCGGTATGATCGCTCGGAGAGCGCGGGCTTGACGTTCACTTACTTCAATTTGGGTCTTGGCCGTGTCATCCATGATGAGCAGGAACGCGCTTCGAGTATTGGGCCTAATCTCTTTGACGCGCCGCAGGTTGACCAGCGAAGCGCGATGAGCGCGGAAGAACTGGAACTCCCTCAGCCCATGTTCCAAATCACCTAATTGATAATTGACCCAGACGTTGTCGTCGCTGGTGCGGGCACGCACGATGCCATGGTCCATGTAAAAATAAAGGATCTCGCTGGGATCCAGCAGCAAGAAACGATCCAGCTTACGCGCAACGATCTGGCGAAAATTGGGTGGCACATTCGCCGTGAATTGGTGGACCTGATCGGTAGCCTGAGCACGGTCTTCGGCAAAATGTTGCAACCGCCAAGCGCGTTCTACCATTTCTCGTAGCCGCTCCGGCTCTATCGGCTTCAGCAAGTAAGCGATGGCATTCGCTTCGAACGCAGCCATGGCATGCTCGTGAAAGCCGGTGACAAAGATGATCAAAGGCAACGTCAGCTCAGACGGCAGCGCCTTGAGGGTTTCGAATCCGTCCAGACCAGGCATCTGGACGTCCAGGAATACCAAATCAGGCGTTAGTCGCTGGATTTCAGCTACCGCTTCGAGTCCATCCTTAGCTTCACCGATTACCTCAACGCGTTCGTCATCGCTCAGAAGCCGACGCAAACGCATTCGGGCGTTGGGTTCGTCATCGATGACCAACGAACGCAGTTTGTTCATGCCAGACCAGCAATCGGAATCAAAATTTGAGCTCGCGAGCCGGCGCGCGGCTGACTCTCGAAAGAGAAGCGAGCGGCGCCATGGTAAACCGTTTGCAGCCGTTCCTCTACATTACGAAGCCCTAAGCCAATAGAGTTGTGGGCGGATAGCCTCCGGGGCGCCTGTGCGCCAACACCGTTATCTTCGACTGTCAATTCGAGGTACTCCGTCTGCTTGCGCGCGCGAATGGTTAGCTGGTTCTCACCAACTTTCGGTCCTAAACCATGCTTGATCGAATTTTCCACCAACGGCTGGAGGATCAAGGTAGGTACCGACAGTTGAGTGACTGCTTCCTGAACGTCAAAGTGGACCTGCAGGCGTTCACCGAATCGGACCTTTTCTATTTCCAAATAAGTTTCCAAAAACGAGATCTCTTCGTTGACAGAACTGAAGGGGCGATCGTGATAAGTCAGCACATGCCGGAAAATTTTTGCCAACCGAATAATCATTTCCTCGGCCGCTCGGGGGTCTGCGGCAATCAATGCCGCCACACTGTTCAAGGAGTTGAACAGAAAGTGCGGATTGATCTGAGCGCGGAGGGCACGGAGTTCCGCCTCCACCAGTTGTTTGACTAGCTGTGCCTCACGGCCAGCCCTTTCGATATTCTCTCTTTCACGATCAGTGGCCTCCAGGCGGCGTCCGATGGCCAGACAGACTTCGCGGAGAAAATCGAGCTCCGCATTGAAGAGGGTGTGGCGGCCGGCACCTGGCGAGATGACCAACCAAAACGCAGCCGGCCCTTCCCCTTTCTGAATTGGAAATATACATTCGCGGACCGATTCCTGGCAGATCCCCGACCCGATCTCTGGGGTATCATTCGCGCGAATCGTGGCATCTGCGATCCGCAATGAGCTTCGTACCAATTCTTCTCCGGTGTGGAAGATTCGCAGTGGTTCAGCTTCGGTGGCGATGGTCTCACGGAAAGATTTAAGAGCACGATGGTAATCGGCTTGACGAAAAATTTGTCGATCGACCAACCAATCGCTCAGCATCGTAATTTTCGCGTAGCAAATGATTCCGATCCAGACGATCACGGCAAATGCGAGTACCGCCAAGTCGCGTGAGGGCACATTTTCACTCAGCGGGGACCAAAAGATCCCGCGGGCGAGGAATGAGCTACCTAGGGCGAGTAAGGCCCCCAACAAGATACGCAGGCCCTTCTGCGCAAAAATATCGCTAAAACGAAAGCGAGAAAATCCGAAAAGGCCGCCAGCAACAACGAGCAGTATGCTGAATTGCTTGGAAAAGATAACCAACGAGTCCAGCCAGGCCGGAGGATTCGCTATATGCTCCTCTGCCACATGGATCGTTGCCAGGGTGATACCGGTCAGTAATGCTATTGTGGAGATCCAGGAGAGCCGGCCTCGAAGCCGGCCAGGCAAGAAGACCAATGCACCGATCCAAAGGAAGAACACGCCGTTGTAAGCTGCCAAATCAAGCCGTCCTAGCGGGCTCTCCACACCGCGCAAATGAACAATTTCCTGCGGAAGCACTCCGGTAACATGGCCGAAGCTCAAGAACACGGCGCTCAAACCAGCTAGTGCAAAAACCACTCGTCCAAGCTGCTGTCTCCGAATCGAGGCATAAGGGCCGTGCGCCCAGAGTCCAAGAATGGTCAGCGGCCAGGCAGCCGCCGCGCAGAAAGCCAAGTCGCCCGCGAGAACGACCGTCAGTGAAGAGGCCGGTTGACCAAGGCAAAAGGCTATTCGTTCGACAGAGGCTCCCAAAGTAAACGTGAGCGCGGATACGGCGAAACCCAGACGTGCAGCGCGATTCTCCCCGCTTGAGCGCAGCGCTAGTACGAGAAGGAGAGCCGAAAGCGGAATTCCGACGCCAAAATTGAAAGATTTTTCGATGACGCTCGAATCGTTACCCAGAGCGCTAGCAAACAATAAGAAAAGAGGAGAACGGATCACGGATTCAGAGGTTGTCGAGCGAATCGCTTCATCTTTGTCTTATGAAGAAACATGTGTCTAGGCAGGCTTGACCTCTTGGCTCAATAAATTATTTGTAGCACCATCACGCCTGGTGCGCCGGAAGATCCAACGAAATAGCCGCCAACGCCGCTTGCCAGATAAGAGAAATGGATTGTGCTCACGAGGGACCTTGTTGGCTTTCATAAACCCTTTGGAATGAAGACTCAAGCTAGGCCTAAGCGGCGGGGCTTCAATCCTTTGCCAGTAAGCGCGGGAGATTGATCGCTTAACGCGGACAAACAGGATCCGAACGCGGCCAGAAAAGCAGAAGGGAAAGGGCGAACGAACTGGTGGGGCGAAAACCTCGGCGCTTTTGGTGGCTGTAATCGGCGGACCACCAATGGCTCAAACCCGGCGCGTGGGGTAAACAGAATGAAAGAGCGTACCAACCGAAGCGTCGAGGTTTTCGCCCTTGTGACGGGTCAAACTGCGTCGCCCTACTGCGCTTTCGCCCATCCGTCGTTTCGCCGATACGCCCCGCCGCCCCTTCCCCTCCGCGTTCAGCAGCTTATTCCCGCCGGTCGTCACTCTTTTTCCGCGTCCGTCCAGAATCATTAGTTCTTGTATAATTGGCAGCATTTATTACCGCCGTATGGCAAACCAATACCGTGGAGGACCGGCGCACCATGAACCGGTGAACAGACGCCAGGAAAGCGATCGAGTAAAACAACCAAACTGGCTGCACTCAATTGTTGCCGGTGCTGCGATGCTGACGGTTAGCTCACTGGGCGTCGTCCTGGTCTTCGATTGGTATTTCTTTTCCGTGGTTGAGAGCCTTTCGATTAGCCTCCGACCGATCGCTGGCGCATTCCATCATGCGAACGTCGGCACTTTAAAGAACACCGATAACGCACCGGAACGTCCGGAGCGCACGGCAACGATCGAGCATCTGCGTGAATATTTCCCGTTCCCTTCTGAGGAACGGAGCAATCAAGCCAGGTCCCTAATTGTCCCGGTGGGTTCGGTAGCTCACTCGAAAACGCCGGGAAACTGATGCGAATCCGTATTGACCCATGACCAGCACACTAAACTTTGATGAAAAAAAGTTTTGGATCGTACTTTTCTCGATCGTCGCACGACGAGAAGCGCTGCGAGAACAGGTAATTGAGCGGGCCGATAAACCGCAGAAGCAGCCGGAACGAACGGATTGGCGGAGCCAAATGGCCATTGTGGTGGCTCCGGGGATCCCAATTAAAGAGTAAAGAGCGGCACTTGACTGCAGATGAGAATCATTCTCATGTAGCGTTGTGCGCTATGACCTTCTTCGGTTCTTGCTGCCTGCGCTCTCCTTTGCGTCCTTCTTCGTCTCTTCCGTTCACGCGGACGAGAATTATTTCGGCTACAGCTTCGGCGCCGAAACACTCCCAAAGGGAAAATGGGAATTATATAGTTGGACCACGGGCCGCTTTGGCAAAGGCACTGGGTCTTATTCGGCTTTCGATCTGAAGCAGGAAGTTGAATATGGCGTCACCGACCGATTTCAAATCGCTCTGGAGTGGAAGGAAAATCATACATACTTCACCGGCGGAGCCGGTCAGGAAAGTGCCGGCTCAAATACACCTGCCCGGCGTAACCGATTCTCTTTTGTCGGTAACGGGCTCGAGTTGAAATACGCTTTTTCCAGCCCTTACAAGGACCCGGTTGGAATCGCTCTGTTTGTAGAGCCCGAATACGCTCTTACCGACAGCCCCTCGGGTGACAAGTTCCTCGAATGGGAAATCGAAACGCGTCTACTTGTCCAGAAAAACTTCTTAGACGACAAACTGATCGCAGTTTTGAACTTAACTAATGAAACTGAATGGGAGCGACCAAGACCGTCTCACGGAGAGAGTTTCACCACGAATTTTAAACCGGAGATCACCACCGGCGTGAGCTACCGTTTCGCGTCGAACTGGTTTGTCGGTTTAGAGACTCGTTACGCGACCCAGTTGGCGAATGCGAATATTCGCAATCAGGTAGACTGGGCATTTTCGATTGGTCCGGCACTTCATTATGCAGTCGGCCGGTGGTGGGCGACTCTAACCTGGTTGCCTCAGGTAGCCGGTTGGCACGCCGACGGATCTAGGTCAGGCTCTCTGGACTTGAATAGCCACGAACGGAACGAGATCCGACTAAAGATCGGCTTTAATTTCTGAGGGCGACCGCCACAAGCATTCGCCCAAACCAGGAGGGTCCGTACCCTCAAGGCTCGATATTCCACGGGCCAGTCAGGAGAATTCCATGCTGGATTCAGATAACGATTGGCGTAACCGGACCCTTTTCCGAAGCCGTAAGTAAAACTAATTTCTCCGTGGATCTCTATCTCATTCGGCGCCGCAGTCGCGACGGGATCAACAAAGGGGATCGTATGGTCAATGAGGGCCGCGGTGGCAGTCGATCTTCGGACCGTTGTAGGTTCAACGATCGAACCGGTCGGCAGTACCACGGCATAAAAGGTTTCTCGTTTGCCTGCAATCGGCGCCGATAATTGAATCAACCAGAAACGGATCGGCATGCTTCGGGTTTGCACACTGACGACCGACAGAGCCGGCAATTTGTAATATTTGGCAGCCCACGATGTGGCTACCTTAGTCGCTTGGGTCTGATCAACCGGAGACGCAGTTTCCTGGGAATTCGTCTCGAAGCTATAAACGATTGGGGCGCCGCCCGAGTCAGTATGCCGGTCCTGAAAAACTAACGCAGCATCCGCACCACGGAGAGCTAATAGTGCTGTGAAAACGTAAAGTAGCCAACGCATTGAATTCGATCGCAGGCCAGCAGTCCTATTCATGAATCCCCTCACCTTGGTCGACGTAGATATACTCAATGAACTCCGCTTGCGAAACCGCATTTTCCAAAAGCCGGTTTAGCCGCAGCGGGTTCTTGGCGTAGTCGCGAACGCGTTCCTACCGTTTTTGCCTGTCGGTCATCGATTAGGAAACCCCTTGCGTCCTGGTAATCTCCGGGAATAGTTTCAGCACTGCAGGGGAGCCGTTGGCTGAGATCCTCGACTTTTTTCGAGGAACCCTTAGAACCTGATGCGGGTAATGCCGCCGAAGGGAGCCAAAGTGGTCCTGCGATCTAATCTCATGACCACAAGCCCGTTTCAAAAAAGCCGCCGGATCTACATCGATGGACGGCAAAACCTTCGTGTCAGCCTTCGACAGGTCGACCAATCACCTACCCGTTTGCCGGACGGGAATTCGGAAAATAATTTGCCGGTAAACCTGTATGATACCAGCGGACCGTGGGGTGATCCGGACCAGGAACACAACATTCGGAAAGGACTTCCCCCAATCCGTCGAGATTGGATACTGAAACGTGGCGATGCTTCTGAGTACGAAGGACGATCCACGCGTCCGCAAGACGACGGCTACCTGAGCGAGTCGCATGCCAAGAAGGCCGCGGAACGAAACGGGACGGATGGCCAATTTCCTGGTCTACGCCGTCGTCCATTACGTGCTGCAGCCGGACATCCGGTCACCCAGCTCTGGTACGCTCGGAACGGCATTATCACGCCTGAGATGGAGTACATTGCGATCCGTGAAAATCTAGGTCGCGAATATCCCGAAATAATGACGAACGCCGGCCATCATCCTGGCCAACCCTGGGGAGCTGTGATTCCGGCGTACATCACTCCGGAATTTGTGCGGGCCGAGGTCGCACGCGGTCGGGCCATCATTCCGGCCAACATTAATCATCCTGAAGCGGAGCCGATGATCATTGGCCGGAATTTTTTGGTGAAGATCAACGCCAACATCGGCAATTCCGCCGTCGCCTCGAGTATCGAAGAAGAGGTCGAGAAGATGCGTTGGGCTACTCTCTGGGGTGCAGACACGGTGATGGATTTATCGACTGGGAAAAACATTCACACCACGCGAGAGTGGATCATCCGCAACAGCCCGGTCCCGATTGGAACGGTTCCGATCTATCAAGCGCTCGAGAAAGTCGGGGGCCGCGCCGAAGAACTGACCTGGGAAATTTATCGCGACACGCTGATCGAGCAGGCCGAACAAGGCGTTGACTACTTCACGGTACATGCCGGCGTATTACTACGGTTCATTCCCCTCACCGCTGGCCGAATGACCGGCATCGTTTCGCGCGGAGGGTCCATCATGGCAAAGTGGTGTCTTGCTCATCATCAGGAGAGCTTTCTTTACACCCATTGGGACGAAATCTGCGAGATCATGGCGGCTTATGATGTTAGTTTCTCGATCGGTGACGGTCTAAGGCCGGGCTCGATCGCAGATGCCAACGATGAAGCGCAATTTGCGGAACTAAAAGCGCAGGGTGACCTCACAAGGCGTGCTTGGGAACTCGGTGTGCAAGTGATGAACGAAGGTCCGGGTCACGTGCCGATGCACATGATCAAAGAAAACATGGAGAAGCAGCTGGAATGGTGTCATGAAGCTCCGTTCTATACACTCGGGCCATTAACGACGGATATCGCGCCCGGGTACGACCACATCACCAGCGCGATTGGCGCAGCGATGATCGGCTGGTACGGCACAGCGATGCTTTGTTATGTCACGCCCAAGGAACATCTTGGATTACCGAACCGCGACGATGTGAAACAAGGAGTGATCGCCTACAAAGTTGCAGCGCACGCCGCCGATCTGGCCAAAGGCCATCCGAGTGCACAATACCGTGATGACGCGATCAGCAAAGCACGTTTTGAATTTCGCTGGGAGGACCAGTTCAATCTGAGCCTCGATCCGGAAACGGCTCGGTCCTACCACGACGCTACGCTGCCACAGGAGAGTGCGAAGACAGCACATTTCTGTTCAATGTGCGGACCGCACTTTTGTTCAATGAAGATCACCGAAGAGGTGCGCAAATATGCAGCGGAACGGGGAGTATCAAACGACGAAGCGGTGCTTACCGGTCTGCACGAAAAGGCAGAAGAATTCGCTAAATCGGGTGCAGAAATCTATCGGTGAGCCGCAAAGTACGGCGCAGCTTCCGGGTGCGGAACACGGATACACAGGGGCGCACGCCTACGTTTTGAGCTACCACATCGCCGCCATCTATTGGTTCCGCCATAGCGTAGCGAACGTGTTCCCCACCCGGGAGCGCACGGCTACTTAGCCCGACGGATACCGGCTTCAATTGGAAAATACTTCATTCCAAGCAACTCACTCCTGGCGGATTACCTCGCTGTCGTTAGAATAGGCGAAAATAGTGAAGTTAGGA
>Ga0137401_10000276_pt1 | contig 18850 bp, 9 predicted proteins | sample CZOMad1_1_16fung_FD_108286 | JGI IMG/M metagenome (GOLD analysis project Ga0137401, IMG submission 108286) | Vadose zone soil fungal communities from Angelo Coast Range Reserve, California, USA - CZOMad1_1_16fungal (Illumina Assembly) | ecosystem: Environmental > Terrestrial > Soil > Vadose zone...
AGCTGGAGTTCGGCTCGGACTTTGCATCATTCGCACGGACACCGAATCAGCGCGCGGCCGGCAACCTGCTCGATCAAATCGCGTTCAATCCAAAGGCTACTGAGCTCAGCAGCTTCCTTTTCAAGGAGCCTGTCTCGAATATTTCCGGTGACCTGGAGAAAATCGCACCGGACGGTTTGAGCGCATTCTATGAAATCAGCTTTTCCGGAGCGAACATCCAAAGATTAAACCTGGAAAACCGACTTGAGGATATCCGCAACGGTTCCGGTGGCGAGAACGTTACTGGAGGCGCTGTGTATCTGGAAGACAAAGCCGATGGCAAGTCTTCCAAGAATCCGCCGATGCTTCCGCCCGTGCGGGAGAAGCGTTGGGATTTCTGGTCGACCAGCTTCGGCGACTTTGTCCATGTCGACTCTGATTTTAATGCCAGAGGCTATAAGTTCACTACCGGTGGAATCGACCTGGGAATCGATTACCGGCTCACCGATCATCTGGCATTTGGGCTAATTGGCAGTTATGCGCATACCTGGAGCGATTTGCGGCCGGGAAGTATTGACGTTGACAGCGGCCGGGGCGGGCTCTATGCCACCTATTTTAACCGTTGCTTTTATCTGAACGGAGGGATCTACGGCGGCTACAACAGTTATGACTCAAGTCGGCGAGGACTTCAGGGAAATGCTAACGGCAACAGTGATGGCGCAGAGTTCAGCACTTTTGTGAGTGGCGGCTACGATTTTCACTTTGGTCATCTCACCGTTGGTCCGATTGCTTCGTTACAGTACACTAACGTCTACCTAGACGGCTTCAGCGAGAAAGGTTCCTTAGCGCCGCTCTCTATCCATTCCGATTCGGAAGAATCGCTACGCAGCGATGTCGGTTTCAGGGCCTCTTACCAATGGCAGGTTGGAACGGTTCATATCGAACCATTTCTTAAAGCGACTTGGGAACATGAGTTCAAGTATTCGACGCTTCCGATCACGGCTGGATTTGCCGATATTTCCGGTCCATCGGCAACCTTTCTTGGGCCATCCGAAGGCCACGATAGCGCCGTTGTGGATGCCGGCATCTCCGTATCCTGGACGCCGCGCATTTCGACCTATGTTAGTTACAATGGCCTGCTTGGGCGTGATCGATACAATTCGAACGGCGTAAGTGGTGGGGTACGGATCAGTTTCTAATTTTGGCTCATCTCACAAAAATCGATAACGGTCGAGTTTGGTGTCGAAAATCCAATCTGGATCGCCGGTGTCCAAATTTTGGATCTCTGTTCCACCATTAACCGCTAAGGGCAATCGCCAGTTTCTTGAAACGAGCTGCAGCGGCTCGCCCGCAACCGGGGATCAGCGCCACCCACTGCTGCGGATTTTATTAAACACGTGCGAACCCTTCATCGATCTCATAAGAAGCCTTAGCTTTCGGAATTTGCCTCACTGAACCGGGTGGGGCTAATCGGATACTTTGATTGCATATCAGCGGGCGTTATGGCACTAGCCAACTCTTCGGGAAACCCAAGTGGCAATGCCAGAACGGCATATCGAGTATGTCGATTCGGCATTAGCCGACTGGCATTGTTCAATCTTATCTTTCATGCGAGACGGCACACTGGCCGTCAGTAACCGTTCAGTAAGTTTATGAAGTTGGTTTTCTCACAGTTGCGTTGTTTCCCAGAGTCCCTTTAAATGAACGATTCCGGGGTTTTCGCGATGGATAGTCTTTCAACGCCATTTAGCTGGACCCACAGTAATCAACCTACCGGACGCCTTCTGGGGTGACATATATGAGGGAACAGGTTCAGGCAACAACGAGAGGATAGATCCATAAAAACAGCCGATCTGATTGCCTGCATCCATCCTGTTGAAACTCAATTTCCTAATACTGACAACGAGAACCACTGATGAATATGAATACAAATACGAGAAGAGAATTTCTGAGCCTCACTCTCAAAGGGGCGACCATGGTGGCAGCGACAGGGTTTCTTGCCGAAGCAGTTGCCGCGTCAGACACGGCGGATATGGCTGGGAGCACCGATACCGCACAAACTTTAGGCAGTAATGGCAAATGGCATTACAAACCACCTTTCAAATTCGGGATGGGGGGTGTTCCGCTTGGCAATGAATTCGAGGTTGTTACCGACGAGGACGCCTACGCCACGATCGAAGCAGCATGGAACGCTGGCGTCCGATACTACGACATGGCCCCGTGGTACGGACTGGGTCTGGCTGAGCGCCGCTACGGCAACTTCCTTCATAACAAGGAGCGGAGCGAATACGTTCTTTCCACGAAGGTGGGCAAGCTGCTCAAGGCCTCGAAAACTGCGAGGAATAAAGAGTACTTCCCTTTTTCTCCTTCACCCAACGATGTGATCTACGACTACACGGCTTCCGGTGTTCGGCGATCAATCGAAGATAGTCTCCAGAGGCTTGGTATCGACAGCATCGACATCGCCTTTGTGCATGACATTTCCTCCGACAATAAGTATCTGCCAACTCCCTGGACGGAGCAGTTCGAAATTGCGCGAAAAGGCGCCTTTCCCGAATTGACTCGCATGCGGGAAGAGGGATTGATCAAAGGCTGGGGAATCGGGGTCAACACGCCGGAGCCGATCATGCGTCTGTTGGAGGTTGCAGATCCCGATGTGTGCCTGCTGGCGTCGCAGTATTCTCTGATCGATCACAAGAATGCTCTCAATCAGGTATTTCCAGCAGCGAGAGCAAAGAACGTCTCCTTCGTGATCGGTTCTTCGCTCAATGCGGGATTCATCACAGGAAGGCCTCGCTATAACTACGGAAAAGAGTCCTATGAGATTCCGGCAGCCTTTATTGAAAAGCGGAGAAAGCTTCTGGATGTGGCGGCCAATCATGGAGTAGACCTTCGAACCGCCGCTCTGCAATTCTCTGCAGCACCCGATGTTGCCTCTGCCCTGGTGGTGGGCTGCAAAAGCGAACAACAAATCCTTGCGGATTACACTTCCATGCAGACGAAGATCCCCGCCGAGTTCTGGGCGGATCTCAAAGCGCAGAATCTGATCGAGCAAAACGCGCCAGTGTCGCAGATCGCGCCCGCGCGGGCGTGAGCTGAGACAAACGCGGGTTATGATGGTTGACTTGCACGAAATCAATCTGGAACAAGGTGAAGTTTCTGAATTTCGCGCTTACTCGGCAATTGCGAGACGTCCCAACCGCCTCCCAGAGCCTGAACCAGTGCTACGCTGGCAATGAGCCGATTCTCCTGGACCAACAGAGCAGTCTCTTGGTCTGACAGTAGTGTCGCTTGGGCGGTAACAACCGTGGTATATGGAACGATGCCGGCTTGGTACTCGTTTAAGGTAATCTCGACGGCTCGTTGTGCCGACTGCACCGCAGCGTCCTCCACCCCGATCTGCTGCCCTAAGACTCGTAAACTCGCGAGTTCATCCTCAACGTTCTGAAAAGCGGCTAGGACAGTTTCTCGATAATTGGCAACACTTTTGTCGTAGTCGGCGCGAGCCACAGCTACCGCTGCCGAACGTTGTCCGCCAGATAACACCGTCTGAGTGGCGCTAGCCATCAACGACCAGACTTCGCTAGAAGAAGAGAAGAGACCGATGATGGGATTTCCTATGTACCCATACACCGCGGAAAGGTTGATATCCGGATAGTAGGCAGCGATCTGGACACCAATTAGCGCATCCTCCTGTTCCATCTCTCGCTCGGCTTGAGCGATATCCGGACGACGCTCCAGCAGTGTTGAAGGGATATTGGTCGGTACGATGGGAACACGTTCAGCCAATCGCGCTCGGGAAAGCGAAAGTTCGGCCGGGTTTTTCCCTACCAATAACGCGATCGCGTGTTCGAATTGGGCTCGTTGCACTCCGACATTGATCCTCTGCGCCTGGGCTGCCAACAGCTGGGCTTGAGCAGTGATCACGTCGGACCGCGCGACCATTCCCACCGCGTACTGGTTCTGGGTGATCTCGAGAGATCGTTGATAGCCTTTCACGGTTGCGTCCAGCAAATCGTTGAGCGAATCCGAGTAATGCAGCCCAAAATAGTCGGTCGCAAGCTGAGCCTGCGCGGATAGCCTGGTCGCCGCGAGCTCCGCGGCACTCGCTTGGGCGTTCGCTACGCTGCTCTCGACGTTCCGGCGAATTTTTCCCCAGACATCCGGTTCCCAGGTCGCAGTACCTTGCAAGGTATAGGAGGTGGTCGCACTTAACGCGTTCTTTTGGCGCTGAATCTGTGGTGTCACTGTGAGCGAAGGAAAGAAACTCGATTGTTGTTCTCGTACCTCGGCGCGGGCTGCTCGCAGGGCAGCATCAAATTGCCTCAGGTTCTGATTAGAAACGTCGATTTGCCTTTCCAGTCGATCGAGGGTCGGGTCTCGATAGATCGACCACCAGGCACCCCGGTCGATCGTGTCGTTGGGCGCAGCCACCTTCCATCCTTTGAACTCTTTATAAGCGGGCGCAACTGGGGCAGACGGCCGGTGATAATTTGGTCCGACCGAACATCCCGCTGCTAATATAAGCAACACCGCGCAGTTAACCGATTGTCGGATCACCCTGATCAGACTCATCTTTCAGTCTTCCACTCGCATGCCTTACCCATTGCCAGTCTTGGATAGACTCGGAAATCGCTGAGCCAAAGACGAAGCCGGTCGAGATAGAGGTAAATCACAGGCGTCGTATAGAGTGTCAAGATTTGACTGATGACCAAACCTCCAATGATCGATACCCCCAGCGGCCGCCGGAGCTCTGATCCAGCTCCGCCAGCGATCACGAGTGGCAGTGCACCAAGGATCGCCGCGAAAGTGGTCATCATGATCGGCCGAAACCGAACAAGGCTCGCTTGGCAAATCGCATCGTACGAAGTCAAATGCTCATCCCGTTCGGCCTGAAGCGCAAAATCGACCATCATTATTGCGTTCTTCTTGACAATGCCGATTAAGAGAATCATGCCCAGCATAGCGATAATGCTGAACTCCATATTGAATAGGAGAAGCGCGATTAACGCCCCTAACGTCGCCGAAGGCAATGTGGAGAGAATGGTAAGCGGATGAATGTAGCTCTCATACAGAATCCCGAGAATCACATAAACGGCGGCCAAGGCGGCTAGGATTAGGATTGGTTCGTCTTTTAGCGACGACTGAAACGCATCGGCTGTTCCGGCGAATGTGCCATGGATTGCACCAGGCATTTGAATTTGGTCAATCGTCTTTCGAATCGCAGTAACGGCATCACTCAGTGAATATTCCGGCGCTAGATTGAACGAGATTGTCGATGCAACGAAAAGCCCCTGATGGTTCACCGAAAGGGGAGCATGATCGAACTCATAGTGACTGAATGCCGCCAGCGGAATCATTGATTCCACCTGGGTGGTCACCGCCGCACCGCTCGACGCGCTTGATCTTCCTCTAGCGGCGATCGCGTTCGTTGCCTGATTCCGAGCTGAATTACTGTTCCCATTCCTTGCGTTGCTGTTCGAACCGCCGGTGAAAGTGCCGGAAACCGCGTTCGAGGACTGGGTACCGCTCGCAATTTGGCCCGAAGTGCTGACATACAACTTTTTTAAAGTATCAGGATTCTGCCAATATTCTGGGGCCACCTCCATAACAACGGCGTATTGATTCATTGCATTGTAGATCGTGGAAACCTGGCGTTCTCCAAACGCATCGTATAACGTGTTATCGACAGCGCTCGGCAGCAGTCCGAAGCGGCCCATCGTGAGGCGATCAATCTTGAGATCGGCTTGCAATCCATTTTGCTGCTGATCGGAATTCAAGTCCGTCAATTCGGGGCACTTTCTGAGTGCTTCTACCAGCTTTGGGGTCCAGGTCAGGACTTGGCTGGTGTCATCGGCTTGCAGTGTGAACTGATATTGCGACAAGCTTTGACGGCCCCCGATGCGAATATCCTGCATCGGTTGAAGATACAATCTCGCGCCCGAAACTTGAGCCAGTTTTTCGCGCAGACGCGCACTGACGACGGCAACGGAATCCCTTTCCGGCAGCGGTTTCAGAGTCACCCAGACGTTGCCGGAATTAGTTTGACGCCCGCCGGTATTCGCCACCACGCTATCAACCGCCGGGTCGTTTTGCACAACGGCCTGAATTTGTTCCAGCTTTTTCCGCATGAGCTGAAACGAAATACCGGGATCACCCTGGACACCACCAAGCAACGTTCCGGAGTCCTGCTGTGGGAAGAAGCCTTTCGGCACCACGTTGAAGAGATAAAAATTCAGCCCCGTACAGCCAAGCAGCATCAGAAATATCAGTAGCGAATGTCTCAACGACCAGCGCAAAGTCTCATCGTAAAAGCGCAACATTCGGTTGAAGCAGCTCTCGGTGATTCGGGAAAACCAGTTCGTCGGCCAGGTCTTTTCTCCTCGCAGCAGTTTCGAACACATCATCGGCGTCGCCGTCAAAGAGAGCACCAGAGAAATCATTACGGCCACCGAAAGCGTGATCGTGAACTCCCGAAATAACCGACCGATAATTCCGCCCATCAAAAGAATCGGCAAAAAGACACCGATGAGCGATAAACTGATCGAGAACACGGTAAACGCCACCTCTTTGGTTCCTTCCAGAGTCGCTTGCAGCCGTGATCGGCCCAGTTCCATGTGGCGGGCAATATTTTCGAGGACAACGACCGCGTCATCTACGACGAAACCTGTCGCAATCGTCAGCGCCATCAGCGAAAAATTATTCAGGGAGTAACCGAACAGATACATGGCAGCGAATGTCCCGATAATCGAGATCGGCACCATGACGCCAGGGATTAGCATGGCTCTCTGGTCTCGCAAGAACACAAATACGACCAAAATGACAAGCGCCACCGCAATCACCAGCGTTTGGCCTGTGTCGGAAAGAGATGCCCGAATCGTCGCGGTCCGATCACCCGTTACAATCATTTCCGTACCACCCGGCATCGACGCTTGCAAAACCGGCAGGATCGCCTTAATACGATCCACGGTCTGAATTACGTTAGCGCCAGGCTGCTTGAAGATTACCAGCGTCACCGCGGACTGCCCGTTGATCGAACCAGCATTTCGCAAGCTCTGTACCGAATCGTTCACTTCGGCAATATCCGATAGGAGCGTCGCTCGATTGTTGCGATAAGCGACGACCAATCCGCGGTAATCGGATGCATGAGTTGCTTGATCGTTAGTGTAGATCTGAAAATGGCGATTCCCTTCTTCGATCGCGCCTTTCGGACTGTTGGCATTGGCCGAAGCAAGAGCAGCTCTCACATCCTCCAAACCGATGCCGTAGTGCGCGAGTGCATCCGGATTCAACTCGATGCGAACCGCCGGTAGTGAGCTTCCTCCCACATCAACATTCCCGACCCCTTCGATTTGAGATAACTTCTGTTGCAGCACCGTCGCCGCGGAATCGTAGAGTTGACCTGAAGTCCGGGTCGAAGAGGTCAGCACTACCAACAGGATCGGCGAGTCCGACGGATTGTATTTGCGGTAAGTCGGGTTGCTCCGCAAATTCGAGGGAAGATCCGCGCGGGCCGCGTTGATGGCCGCTTCGACATCGCGAGCGGCGCCATCGATGTCGCGATTAATAGCAAATTGCAACGTAATCTGCGTGCTGCCGAGCGAACTCCGCGACGTCATTTCAGTGACATCGGAAATAAAGCCGAGATGACGTTCGAGCGGAGCGGCGACGGTGGCTGCCATTACACCTGGATTGGCGCCCGACATGGACGCTTGGATCATCAATGTCGGAAAATCGACTTGAGGTAGCGGCGCTACAGAAAGATGCAGAAAAGCCAAGATGCCGGCAAAGGCAATACCAATCGTCAAAAGTGTTGTCGCGACGGGACGCGAAATGAAAATTCCGCTGAAGTTCATTCCGGTGGTTCGTTCGCTTGACCGGGAAAGAATCGACGACCCAGACGATCCAGAGCAAGATAAATCACTGGCGTGGTAAATAGCGTCAGGATCTGGCTCAAGATAAGGCCGCCGACAATCGAGATCCCGAGCGGTCGCCGAAGTTCAGATCCGGTACCCGTTCCGAGCATGAGCGGCAACGCTCCGAGCAAAGCCGCGAGCGTAGTCATTAGGATCGGGCGGAACCGTAGAAGGCACGCTTCGTAAATCGCTTGCTGCGGCGATTTGCCATAATCGCGTTCCGCCTCCAGAGCGAAGTCCACCATCATGATAGCATTTTTCTTAACGATACCGATTAGTAGGAGGATGCCGATAATACCCATGACATCGAGCCCGCATCCGGTCAGCATCAAGGCTAGCAACGCTCCCACACCCGCTGAAGGCAGGGTGGAGAGGATCGTAATCGGATGGATGAAGCTCTCGTAAAGGACACCCAGGATGATGTACATCGTGACAATCGCAGCCAGCAGTAGAAAAACTTCGTTGGTCAGGGAAGATTCGAACGCGGAGCTCGCGCCACGAAAGTTCGCGATGAAGCTGGTCGGAAGTTTTATCTCCTGCTGCGCCGCTCGAATTTCGCGCACAGCGTCTCCCAGCGACGCGCCCGGCGCCAAATTAAACGAAATCGTCGCAGCCGGAAACTGGCCAAGATGCCCAAATCGCAACGGCGTCTCTTTAATCGAGACAGTCGTAATTGCCGATAGCGGCACTTGGCCGGCCCCGGACGTTGAGCCCGTTGAGACAGATGAGCTTGGCACGTAAATCGAGCCGATCGAATCCAAGCTCCGCTGAAGATTCGGAGCCGCCTCGAGTATTACCCGGTATTGATTGGATTGGGTAAAAATCGTCGACGCAATCCGTTGGCCAAACGCGTCGTATAACGCGTTGTCCACCGTAGCCGGGGTAACACCAAAACGCGCGGCGGTTTGTCTATCGATGTTGATAGACGCCGATAAGCCGCTCTGCTGGAGATCACTGGCAAGATCCGTAATCTCAGGCACGTTTTGCAATCGGCTGACCAATTTTGGAACCCAGGTTTTGAGTTCGTCCAGACTTGCATTCTCAAGAACAAATTGATATTGCGTTGCGCTGACGGTGGTGTCGGTGGTCAGTTCTTGAACCGGCTGCAGAAACAGAGTGATCCCTTCGACTCCCTCAGCTTCCCTCTCGATGCGACGGACAATGTCCTGAGACGTTAGTTGTCGCTGGTCGTGCGGTTTCAAGTTGATCAGGAACCGCCCACTATTCAACGTCGTGTTGCTCCCATCGACGCCAACGAATGAGGATAGATTGATCACATCGGCATCCTGCAAAATCTTCTTAGCCAATTCGCCCTGCCGCTTGACCATTGCCTCATAAGAGGTCGATTGAGGCGCTTGCGTAACGCCTTGGATGAGCCCGGTGTCCTGAACCGGAAAAAATCCCTTGGGGATTATGACGTAAAGCCAGATGGTGAGTACCAACGTGCCGATTGCGATCAGGAGCGTTAAACCCTGATGACGCAACACGCAGGCCAGCACTCGTCCATATTGCTTGATCATCCCGTCAACCGTCCGTTGACTCAGCCTTTCAAATCGGCCAATCCTTTCCTGGTGACGAAGCATCTTGGCGCACAGCATCGGTACCAGCGTCAATGATACGACCGCCGATAAAATGATCGCTACGACTGAGGTGACGGAAAATTCGTGGAACAACCGACCGATAACGTCGCCCATGAACAATAGGGGAAAGTGGACGGCGATCAGTGAAATGGTGAGCGAGACGATGGTGAAGCCGATCTGTTTTGAGCCTTTGAGCGCCGCTGCCAAAGGGCTTTCGCCCATCTCGATGTATCGGCTGATGTTTTCGATGACGACGATCGCGTCGTCGATGACAAAACCGGTCGCGATGGTGAACGCCATCAGCGAAAGATTGTCGAGGTTAAACCCGAGAAGGTACATGGCCGACAGCGTGCCAATGAGGGAAAGCGGTACCGATAAACTCGGAATGATGGTGGCGCGCAGATTGCGCAAGAACAGAAACACGACCAGCACGACCAGCGCTACGGAAAGGCAAAGCGCAAACTCTACGTCTTTGACGGAAGCACGGATCGTAACCGTGCGATCGGTCAGCACTGAAACCTGAACGGATCCAGGAAGTGTGGCTTCGAGCTTCGGAAGCAACGCCTTGATATTGTCCACGACGCTGATCACATTTGCGCTCGGTTGACGCTGAACCTCCAGAATGATTGCCGGCGTAGAATTCATCCAGGAGCCGAGCTTGCTGTTTTCCGCCGCCTCCGTCACATCGGCGACATCGTGCATTCGAACCGGTCGCCCGTTTTTGTAGGCCACGATCGATTCCATGTACTCCTCCGGATCATGCAATTGGTCGTTCGCGTTGATCGTGTAGGACTGGGAAGGACCATCAAAATTCCCCTTCGGCGTATTGACGTTTAAGTTACTGATGGTTGTGCGCAGGTCGTCGATGTTCAGACCGTACGCGGCCAAGGCGTGGAGGTTAGCCCGGATCCGCACCGACGGCCGATGGCCGGTGCTGATCCGAACCAGGCCGACGCCCGGAATTTGCGACATCTTCTGCGCCAATCGCGTGTCGGCCATATCAGCCACTTCAGGAAGCGGTAGCGTCTTTGACGTTAGCGCGAGTGTCAGGATCGGGGCATCCGCAGGATTCACCTTTGCGTAAATAGGAGGTGCCGGCAGATCGGATGGAAGCAGATTATTAGCTGCGTTGATTGCTGCCTGGACCTCTTGTTCAGCGATATCCAGGCTGAGATTTAGATTGAATCTCAAAGTGATGATCGAAGCCCCAGCCGAACTCGAAGAAGACATTTCTTCGAGGCTGGGCATCTGGCCAAGCTGCCGTTCGAGCGGAGCTGTGACCGAGGTCGTCATCACCTCTGCGCTTGCGCCGGGATAAAACGTCTGAATCTGAATGGTTGGATAGTCCACTTCCGGCAGGGCGGATATGGGAAGAAACAGGTACGCAACCACCCCAGCGAGCATGATCGCAATCATCAACAGCGAGGTTGCAACCGGCCGAAGAATGAACAGGCGGGACGGATTCATCAGTCGATGGCCGGAGCGAGCGTTCTGCTCAGTAACCGAAGAACTTGCTGCATATCAAGGCGCGTCCGGAGGATGACTGCGTTGCTCGTTGCCGTTCCCGCCATGATGATGCTCGCGAGGCGATCCGTTTGGTCTTCCGGAAAATCGATGCGGCCTTTCCGCATCATTACTCGACGGACGCTTTACGGGAAGCTGCACCTTCGCACCGTCATACAATCGGTCGACACCGTCGTTGACGACGGTTTCACCCAATTCTAGTCCAGAAAGGACGGCGGCTTGCTCTCCATCGATTGGTCCCGCTTTGACCACACGAATTGAGACAGTAGAGTCGGAATTCACTACATAGACATAGGATCCCGGTGCACCTAGTTGGATGGCGGCAGTCGGGACGATGACCGCATCCCGTAAGGTATCAACGAGTACTTTCGCGTTGACAAATTGTTGGGGAAATAGCTTCCCGTCCCGGTTATCGAAGACAGCTCTTAATTTCACTGTCCCAGTGGTCGCATCCACTTGGTTGTCCACCGACCCCAATTTGCCTTGGGTAATTTCGACGCTATTCGTTCGATCGTAAACCGTAACGGGCAGAACCGCGCCCGCCATCAATCTTGCAGTTACTTTCGAGATATCGTCTTCCGTTACGGTAAAAATCACGGTCATCGGATCGATCTGCGTAATCACAACCAAACCGGAGGTATCGCTCGTTTGCACATAGTTGCCCTCATCTACTTGCCGAAGCCCGACGACCCCATCGACGGGCGAGACAATGTGACAGTAATTGAGATTCACCTGTGCGCTCTCGACTTGGCCTTGATCGGCCTTCACCGTCCCTTCGTACTGATGAACAAGCGCGACCTGCGTGTCCAGTGTTTGGCGGGCAACCGAGTCCTGCGCATTTAGCTTTTGATAGCGAGCCAAGTCGACCCGCGCATTTTCAAGCAGCGCACTATCTCTTTCCAGTTGCCCCGCTTGCTGGTCCAGAACGGCTTGGTAAGGCCGCGGATCGATTTGGGCCAGAAAGCCCCCTTTTTTGACGTGCTGCCCTTCGGTGAACGCGATCTGAACCAATTGTCCGCTAACCTGCGTTTTCACCATCACAGTGGCAGGCGGAGTCACCGTGCCAAGTCCGTTCAGAAAAATCCGAATGTCGCCCTTTTTTGCGACAGTGATCCCTACCGTCGTCGTCATCCTTGTACTGAAACGGGTTGCCGTTCCGCCTCCAGTAGACGGCCGGTGAGACAGCCAGAGCCAAACGGCCACCGACACCAGGACCAGGAAAGTTACTCCTCCGAGCCAGCGAGCCAGTCTTCGTCCCCATCCGGATGTCGGCGTCTTTTGCCGCGGAAGAGGAGAAGGTTGAAGCTCCGTTATCCGATTACTCATGCCCGTCTCCAAACAGAATCGCCGGGGTGCTTGGATTCAAAATCGTCGGTTGATTTTCGCATGGATGTCAAAATGATTTTGTTGAAGACGTGTCCAAGTAGGTTTCCGGTTACTGCTTTTCTCGACAAGTTGTGACATGTTGTTGGGCTGAACGGTGCCGGATTTCCGATCAGCGGCCAATCAAGGAGCCAAGCGGTTAATCCTGGGTACGGGCGGCGTGCGCAGGCCGTCTCAATCCAGCCCATCGGGCGAGTGAGCGGGCGACAGACGAGCGCCGTTTGTTCATGAGAGAGGATTTCGTGAATTGCCAAGCCTCCCTGACGGTGATACTAGCTCGCCGAATCGAGCAATTCTAGATTCTGCTTCCCGTTTCCATGTTTGAATCAATCTAGCTTTCTCGACAGAATGCTCTCCTGGTGGCAACAGAAACGGTTGAAATTCAACGCAGTGGGTCGACCTATCAAATCACCCGTTTCATTCTTCTCCGGCTCCTCGGAATCGTATACGCGGTCGCCTTCCTCGTTGCTGCACAGCAACTCATCCCTCTGATCGGATCGCATGGCCTTTTACCGGTTGATCTGTTCTTCCAGCGGGTTCATGACGCTTTGGGTTCCGATTGGACGGGATTCTTGAAGGTCCCGTCGATTTTCTGGATAGATCACTCAGATACGGCCTTATTGGTCGTTTCCTGGACCGGGTTTGCCCTCGCCTGCATTGTGGTCGCTGGCTTCGGCAACTCGATCATTTTCGCGGTACTTTGGTTCCTCTATTTGTCGACTGTCCACGTCGGTCAGGATTGGTACGGATACGGTTGGGAATCACAGCTTTGCGAAACCGGTTTTCTCGCGATCTTCCTTGCTCCGTTCCTTGATCCCCGCCCATTCTCCAAGAGCCCAGTCCCGGTCCCGGTAATTTGGCTTTTTCGTTGGCTACTCTTTCGCTTGCTGGTCGGCGCCGCGTTGATCAAACTGCGGGGAGATTCCTGTTGGCGCGATCTCACCGCGCTCTATTACTACTTTGAAACGCAGCCGTGTCCCAACCCGCTGAGTCGCTGGTTTCATTTTCTGCCCAAGCCAATTTTGCAGTTTGGTGTGCTGTTCAATTTTCTGGCGGAACTGATCGCGCCTTGGTTCATCTTCTGGCCCCGAATTGCTCGACATATTGCCGGGACAATTATCGCTCTCTTTTTCGGAGCACTCATCTTCAGCGGCAATCTCTCTTTTCTCGATTGGTTAACACTGGTTCCGGTAGTCGCGTGTTTCGACGATTCATTTTGGAGGAGGTTGCTGCCGCGGCGATGGATTGAACGCTTCACGCCAGTTTCGCTTCGCTGGGGAATCCCTCGACTGGTCATTTCGTGGCTGCTCGTTTGCGTGGTTGGCGCCCTAAGTATCCGGCCAGTCCTAAACTTAATCGGTGAGCACCAGATCATGAATACCTCGTTCGATCCATTCGAACTGGTGAATACTTACGGGGCGTTTGGCAGCATCGGAAGAGAGCAGTACGTCGTAGTCTTCGAAGGCACCGATGCCGAGCTCCCCTATAGCGACGCCGACTGGAAGGAATATCCGTACCGGGGTGTACCGGTCAATCTCAAGCAGATGCCTCCAATTGTTGCCCCTTACCAACTGCATTTCGATTGGCAAATGTGGTTTGCGGCGATGGGCACAATCAACGAATATCCTTGGACGATTCATCTCGTCTGGAAGCTGCTCCACAACGATCCACTTGCACTGCAGCTATTTGCCAGCAACCCATTTCCCGATCATCCTCCGCGATATATCCGGGCGGTTTGGTACAAGTACAAATTCGCACCGCCCGAAAATTCTGAAGGGCGATGGTGGGAACGCGAAAAAGTCGGAGACTGGTTTCCCGTAATTTCTCTCGATGACCGGCGATTGGCCCACTGGATGGAATTGGAAGGCTGGAAGACGGAATGAGGGGAGCGAAGGTTGGGAGCGCCGGCTTGTCCGAAGAAACTCCGGAAGCTTCCTCCTTCGCTAAAGCTTCGGCGGACACGTTGTCGGGCAAGCTGCCATTTCAATTTATCATCTGCCGCCCCCTCACCAATCACCTCTCACCTCTCGCCATCTGCAGTTCCCGGCGTTACTTAGCGTCCTTGACTCCGCGCGCGCGCATGCTAACGCCCTTGCCGATGCGCACTCTTCCCATTCTCTTCTTTCTTATTTCGGCCGGTACAGCGACAGCCAACGCTCTTGATACTTCGCTGCTGGAAACGCAGGTCCGGAACATCGCGAAAGGAAACGTAGCAGTTGGTGTCCAAGTCGTAGAAACCGGAGAGCAGTGGTTTTTTAAAGGTGATGAACGATTTCCAATGCAAAGCACTTACAAAGCGCCGATCGCTGTGGCGGTCTTGCATCAGGTGGACGAAGGCACTCTCACCCTCGACCATCTAATCGCTATTCATCGCACTGACCTCAGCGTGCTATGGAGTCCGATCAACCAGAAGTATGCGGGCGAAGCAATGACTTTCACGGTCGAAGACCTTCTCCGCCGAATGGTGGGAGAAAGTGATAATACTGCTGCGGACGTATTGCAGCGCACTTTGGGCGGCCCCGAAAATGTGCAGCAAATTCTCGATGGGCTCGGAATCAAAAATGTCCGCGTTGATCGCCTGGAGCGAGAAATACAACTCGAAATGCGAGGAATCGCCGCCAAAGATTTTCAGACTGACTGGAGCAAACCCGAAGCCTTTGAAAAAGTGGTTGAGCAATTGCCAGAGCCAAGCCGCCATCAAGCACTCCAACATTACTATGAGGATCCGCGCGATACCGCCACCCCCAAAGGTATGTGTGATTTCCTGGTGAGGCTACAAACGAACCGTCTACTTTCCGAAAAGTCGACCCAGTTGCTCCTCAAGATCATGACCGAGTCGACCACCGGACAAAAACGTCTGAAGGCGGGACTCCCGGCTGGTTGGAGTGTCGCTCATAAAACCGGGACATCCGGAGATCTTCTCGGAGTATGGCCGGCAACCAACGATGTGGGCATCCTCACTACACCCCAGGGCGAGCACATCGCTATCGCCGTGTTCATCAGCAACTCGCCGGCGTCATTGGAGGACATCGAAAAGGCTACGGCTCAAATTGCAGCCGCCGCCGTAAAAGCTTTCGCGGAGCGGAAGAAGACGAATTTGTAGAGCAGAGCCATGCATGATTGGTAGGACGAAGCCCGGTTCCGCCTAATCCGTGGCGCCAGTAACGCCGGCTTGCCCCACGAAGCTTCCGGAGTTTCGAACGACGGGCAAAGTCGGGGAGCGCTGGTAACCCCGGTAGCGGCGAAGCCGCGACACAAGAAAGCCTAGGGCTGCGCCCCATAAGCGTCAACTTAGGTCTTTGGGATGGCTCTCTACCCCGAAGGAGCAGAAGACTCAGCCCGGGGCAAGCCGACGTTTCCCGGCGCTACCGGACGTGTGGATCAAGCCACCTGACAGCAAGGGTTTAGGGTAAGAGCTCGCAGTCGGGCATTTAAGCCTTTGACCTTACGGTACCTCTAGCGCCAGATTGTTTCGACCGACCAGCTGCGGGATGTGCCGTCACAGTTCAAGGCACACAGCTTCCACAGATCCGATTTGACAAGCAGCTCAGAAATGCCGAAAAACACGCTGTTTACGTGAACCTTCATGTGAACCTTCCCCCTCAGATGAGTACCGTACCTCCGCCGACCGTTCTCGCCCGCGCAACGCTGTTCGATGTTGCCCGTTTGGTCGGCGTGTCGATTCAAACCGTATCCGCGGTGATCAATGACAAGCCTGGTATTTCCGAGCCAACTCGGGTCCGGGTCAGGCAAGCGATCGACCAACTCAATTATCACCCGAATATTCTAGCGAGCAGCTTGCGCGCGCGTAAGAGTTTTACGATCGGCGTGATTGTTCCAAGCATAACGAATCCCTATTTTCCGGAATTCGTTCGCGGTGTCGAAGACGTCGCTCATGAGCACGGGTTCTCCTTGTTTCTTTGCAATTCAGACAACCAATCCGACAAAGAATTAGCCTATCTGCAGCTCCTCCGACGCCATGCGATCGCGGGATTTATCGATGCTTGCTACATGGAGAACAGTCGCTGCCGGGAAACTTTGGTCGATCTGATTGAGCATGGTGTTCCGGTTGTTGTCCTCGGCAATGTGCGCATTCATCCGAAAACGGTAGTGGTGGATAGCAAAAACAAGCAAGGGGGCTACGCCGCGGTTGCTCATCTTGTGGAAATGGGCCACCGCCGAATCGGCGTGATTAAGCCGCCACCAACCATTGTCGGTCTTGACCGGTTAAGCGGATTCCAGCTCGGCTTTCATGACCATGGGTTGCCAATCATCGATCAGTACTGGGTCGAAGGCGGTTTTGACGTTTCGCACGGAGAAGCTGGTATCAAACGTTTGCTTGAGCTGCCGCATCCACCGACTGCAGTGATCGCTGCCAACGATCTGGTGGCGATGGGCGCCGCGACCGCATTACGCCAAATGGGAAAGCGGGTCCCAGAGGACATTTCGATTATTGGCTATGACAACATTCGGATGGCGGAACTCTATGATCCGGCTTTGACCACGATCGCACAACCAGTCTACCAGATGGGAGTAACTGCGATGCGAGCGATCATCCGTCGCATTGACGATCGATCCCTGGGAGGCGCGAAACGGGATTTCAATCCCCGTTTGATCATTCGCGCCTCGACCCTACCCTTGCGTCGAAATCGGAAAGCACGACGCTTGATTCGGCGAGAACAAGGAATTGCCTAAACCATATGCCTCTCCTCCAAGCGACTAATATCAGCAAACGCTTCTTGGGCGTTGCCGCCCTGCAAGAGGTCTCTTTCACGGTGAATTCTGGCGAAGTTCATGCGCTGCTGGGCGAGAATGGGGCCGGCAAATCCACTCTCCTCAAAATATTGGCCGGAGCTCACGCGCAGGATAGCGGCAGCTTGGAATTCGAGGGTCAGCCACTTGGCCTACAAACGCCGGCCGAAAGACAGCAACAAGGCATTGTCACCGTCTACCAGGAATTCAACCTGATGCCCAACATGTCGGTTGCGGAAAACGTTTTTATCGCCCGGGAACCAGGACCAGGATATTTCGTCGATTGGCAAGCCATGCGGCGGGCGGCAATTTCCGCGATTAGCCGTCTCGATCTTCAAGTAGATCCGGCGACTCCGGTTTCCGCCTTAAGTGTGGCCGAACAGCAACTGGTAGAAATCGCTCGCGCGCTCACCATCAATGCCAAACTGATCATTCTGGACGAGCCGACCGCTGCATTGAGTGATCGCGAAGTGCAAAAGTTGCATGCGGTGGTCCGGGATCTCAAATCGCACGGCATCAGCGTGATCTATGTGTCCCACCGGTTGGTCGAGGTGCCACAGATCTGTGATCGCTATACCGTGCTCCGCGACGGTCGATTGGCCGGAACCGGCGAGGTCGCAAATACTTCTCTGGAAGACCTCGTGCGTATGATGGTCGGCCGAAATATCGAAATACACCCTTCTACCGGTACTCGCCAAACTAGTCGGGTCATGCTCAAGGTCGAGCGCCTCTCTCGAATCAAAAAGTTGCCTAGCCCGCAAGCTGTCATGCTCCGCGATTTGAGCTTTGAGGTTCGTGGTGGCGAGATTTTGGGTCTAGCCGGACTCGTTGGTGCCGGCAGAACTGACCTGGTTCGCGCAATTTATGGCGCCGAACCGTTCGAATCCGGGAAAATTTACTTGGAGGACGCTCCGGTAAAGATCGATTCGCCTGGAACGGCCATCGATTTGGGAATGGCGCTGGTTCCCGAAGACCGCAAACAGCACGCACTTTTTCTCACCCAAAGTGTGCGACGAAATTTGACCTTACCAAGCCTGAAGCGGCTCTGCCGATTTCGATATTTCGTTGATCGAAACGCCGAATCCGCTCTGATCCGCCAATTTAAGCAGAGCCTCCGGATCCGCATGGCCAACGAAGACGTGATCGTCGGCACCTTGTCTGGCGGAAATCAGCAAAAGGTAGTGCTGGCTAGATTTTTGGCATTAAAGCCAAAAATTCTCTTTGTTGATGAGCCAACGCGGGGGATCGATGTCGGTGCTAAAGCGGAGGTGCATGACCTGTTGAGGCATCTAGCCGAAGCCGGCACTGCGATCGTCGTCGTCTCCTCGGAACTCCCGGAAATCATTTCTTTGTGCGATCGGATTATTACTGTGAAGGAGGGCCGTTTCACTGGTGAAATGGCGGCAGCGGATGCGACTGAAGAGAAGCTGATGAAGCTTATGACGCTGGGCGCAGGAGAAACGCACGTTCATCACCCAATCAACTAAATATCGCTACATCCCTATGAGTGAAGCAACGGCTCCTGAAACTGAATCCGCCGCAATCCAGAAGCGCATACGCTGGATCACGATTCTCGAACGATTTGGTGTCGTTCTATTTCTGATTGTTTTGATGGCCTTCTTTACCACTCAGAACGTCCGGTTCATTTATCCGCGCAACCTTTTTAATATCCTGGCCGACGTTTCGATTTACGGCGTCATGGCAGTCGGGATGACT
>Ga0137401_10000277_pt1 | contig 18850 bp, 13 predicted proteins | sample CZOMad1_1_16fung_FD_108286 | JGI IMG/M metagenome (GOLD analysis project Ga0137401, IMG submission 108286) | Vadose zone soil fungal communities from Angelo Coast Range Reserve, California, USA - CZOMad1_1_16fungal (Illumina Assembly) | ecosystem: Environmental > Terrestrial > Soil > Vadose...
GCCATGGCGATGAAGAGCGAGTGGAAATCCGTGCAGTTGCCCCGCTTGGCATCACAAGCCCAGATCGCGTCTCCGTTACCCCACCCGGTTCCGGACTTGTCATAACGGAGCGTCTTGAAAACGTAGTCATACATTGCGCTGGCGCGGGCGACGGGAGTCTCCGCCCCTTTGGTTTGCTCCTCAGCGAGCTGCGCGGGCACGCCTGTGATGGGCACGAGTCGATCTGGTTCCAGGAATCGCGTGAGGAGTGCTTTTTGTACGTGCTCTTTTTTCGCGTCAGGGCCGGGCTTGCCAGCGGCTAGGACGCGAGTCTCATGCCGGACCACGTCATATTCCAGCGTGAATTTGTAGGTGTCCTGCTTGGCGTGTGGAGTTTCTGCATAGAGAAGGGAATTACCGTACTCGGATTCGCGCGTCGTGCGAAGCGGCAGATCTCCTTGCTTGGAGACCAGGCGAATGTCCTGGAATGCATCGGAATGCGCGAGCGGGATCCACACCTTGAGAGGTTCTCCCGCAGGAACGTTCTTTACCGTGAATGAATAATGAAATTGGAAATGGCGCTGGCTCTGGGCGCCGGCGGCGACAGCGGTAAACATGACAAGGCATGCGGCAAAGCAGCGGGTAAACATGGAAGTATCCTTTCGGCCAGAACAACGTTGAGCTATGTAGTCGCGCGGGAATAACGGAAACGACCGACGGGCGTTTTAAGGGCTAGGCTCAGGTAAAGCCGGGCACGACGGCGCGGATGATCTGGCGAATCATCGCAGCTAGTTTCGGCGGGGTGGGTCTGATTGTCAAGCGCTCGCAGCGGATGTAGTTGCAGCCGCTCACGAGTCGCGGATATTCTCGAATCATCATGTCAACTCTCGTTGAATGTGTTCCTAATTTTTCTGAAGGTCGGGACAAGGCCAAGGTCGATGCCATCGTGGAAGCGATGAAGGGCGATGGTGTGTATTTGCTGGATCGCGAGATGGATTCCGATCACAACCGCTGTGTCATCACGTTGGTGGGCGAGCGGGAGGCGATTCAGGAAGCGGCGATTCGCGGCGTAGGCAAAGCGGCCGAAGTGATCGATTTGACGCAGCATCAGGGGGCGCATCCGAGGATGGGCGCGGCGGATGTTGTCCCGTTTATTCCGATCGATGGCGTAACGCTGGAAGACTGCGTGGCTATGGCGAAGCATGTGGGCGCAGAGATTTGGAAGCGGTATTTGGTGCCGGTGTATTTGTACGAGGCGGCAGCGGCGACGCCCGAGCGGCAGAATCTGGAGAACGTTCGGCGCGGCCAGTTTGAGGGCCTGCGCGACGAGGTTAAGACGAATCCTGAGCGGCGTCCGGATTTTGGCGATGCGGCACTGCATCCTACGGCGGGCGCCACGGTGGTGGGGGCGCGCAAGGCACTTGTGGCGTACAACGTATTCCTCAATACCGCCGATGTTGCGATTGCGAAGAAAATTGCGAAAGCTGTGCGGCAGTCGTCCGGCGGGTTTCGTTTTGTGAAAGGCGCAGGCTTCCTGGTGCGCGGTTTGGCGCAGGTGTCGATGAACCTGACGGACTTTGAGCAGACTCCGGTGCATCGTGTATTTGAGTTTGTAAAGCGGGAGGCGGCACGCTACGGGGTTTCACCGCTATCGAGCGAAATTGTCGGGTTGATTCCCAAGAAGGCTTTGGAAGACGCGGCCGAGTGGTTTTTGCAGGTGGAGAATTTTGATTCATCGTTGATTCTGGAAAACCGGCTGGCGGCTGTGATGGGCGGGAAGATGGCAGTGGGTGGACTGCGGGCTGGCGTGGAGCCGTTCGTCGAGCAACTGGCGGCTCCAACGGCAACGCCCGGCGGCGGCAGCGCTTCGGCGGCGGCAGGCGCGATGGCGGCGGGGTTGGCGCAGATGGTGGCCAGCATGTCGCGAGGAAAGAAGGCTTATTTGCAATACGAAGCGCTGTTGAGCGACGCGATCGCTCGATTGGGCCCGTTGCGGGAAGGACTGAAGGCATCGATCGATGACGACGCTGAGGCTTACGACTCGGTAATGAAAGCGTATAAAGCAGCGCGGGAGAATGCCGAGAGCGGAGAAGCAGGAATTGAGACGGCGCTCAAACTGGCGACCAGTGTACCTCTCTCGGTCGCCGAACGAGCTGCGGAGGTAGGGCGGATTGCGGCGTCGCTTGGCTCGGTGTCGAACCCGAACATGAAGTCGGACCTGACGACCGCCGGAGCACTGGCTCGGGCGGCTGTCGAGGGGGCGTTGGCAAATGTGGAGATCAATTTGGAGTCCATGAAAGATCAGGACTTTACGCAAGCGGTGAGGAGTAGAGTAGCGTCGGTGAAAGGATAGGCGGTAGCGACGATGAGTTCGGTTGCTAAGGCAAGTGGGAGCCTGCCTGATATGCCTAAGCTGCGGCTCGTTCCATTGGTTTCGCTGATTTCTGTTGGTGTTCTGGTGCTCGTTGTTGTCTGGCCGCGACTGGGGTATCGCAGGACGAATGTCCACACTTGCTTTCACAGTGCGGCCGGTTTGAAGCCCGGTGCTGGAGTTCGTGTAGCCGGCGCTACTGTTGGGGTCGTCCGAACCATTACGGCAGGGGAGCGCGATTGCGTGATCGACGTCGGAATGACGCTCAGGACTGCGTCTGCGTCCGAGATTCCATCTGACGCCGTCGCTGAACAAGTCTCCGATGGAAGAGGGGGTCCTGTAACCTTGGACATTGATATAAGCCGGACGTCAGCGGGTCCGGTACGAGAAAACGCTTTGCTGAAAAGCCGCGAAGCGGAAGTTAGGGGCGGAGATCGGGCAATCCGGTAGGCGAAATTTGCCCCTCGGATTCCAAGGCCGGCGGACACGTCCAACCGTGTCCTTCGGTGCTACTACCTGGACATGCCTTCCGACGTACAATTGAGCAAGAACAGGTGACTCTTAGCGTTCCAAGTGCATCCAAGTTCCTGAGTTCACGTTTGAAGGTTGATTTGCGAGATCTGATCTGCGAGATCTGATTTGCGAGGTTTAGACATGCGGGTTTCTGTACGTCCTTTCGTGGTTGTTTCTCTAGTCTGCCTGTTGGCGTCTTCGGGCTGGTCGTTGCCCATGGGTACGGCTGCGCGGTCGGTGGTGCCGATGGACGTGCAGCAGATTATTTCGGTGGACTATCGCGCCGTCCATAACTCTCCGCCAGCCATGGCCTTGCGCAACAAGTTGCTCCCAGAGAACCTCAAGGCATTCGAGACGGCGTTGAAGGGTGCGGGGATCGATCCCGATCGCGATCTTGACCAGTTGACGTTCGTGTCGTTCCGCATTCCGAAGCAGGGCGTGAAGATTGTCGGTGTCGGCCAGGGCCCGTTTCCCATGAAGGCCTTCCTCAAGAAAATGACGAAAGATAAAGTGCGGCCCATGAAGATCCGTGAAGCGTTGCTTTATCCCATGGGCGGCATGCAGATGACGTTCCTGGACGACAGCACCATCCTGTTTGGCGACAATTCGGCCATGCATGGGGCGCTGGATGCGCGCGACGGTCTGTCGCAACGGCTGGATTCCAATCCGCAGGTTTCAGATTTGATGTCGTCGGTAGATTCGAATCCCATCTGGAGCGTTCTGGACCAGGAAGGAACGCAAAACATGATGCGTTCAACGCTGGGGGACGCGGCCAAGCTGGCTGACTATGAGACGGTGAAAAAGCGCCTGCTCGGTTCGCGCTATGGCATGGAGTTTGGCAGCGGCGTGGACTTCAATATGGATGTCGTTACCTCCGACTCGATCACGGCAGCGACGCTGTCCGCGCTGATGAAGGCTGGTGTTACCTACAAGAAGATGACGGCAACTGCGATTGAGAAGTCGGCTCTCGATAATGTAACGGTGAGTTCCGAGAGCTCGAACCTGACCCTAAAATTTAAGACAGACGAAAAGAAATTCGAATCGCTCGTGGAATCGGAGTTGTTTGCGTCGGTAGCGCGGTAGGATCGTGTAGCGGCAGGCGCCCTTGCCTGCTGAAAGCGAGTCTCGGAACTGATCTAACAAGTCTCGGCGGTTTCCGTTAGCCGCTCAGGCGAGGGCGCCTGGGCCTACATGAGTCTCGTGAGCCTGCGTTGGTCTATTTCTTCGCCGCAGCCGCCATCTGTTCGCGCTTAGTCTTTGCCCAACCTTCTTTATTCATTTGGCGGGCCCGCGCCACGGCTAGGGAATCTTCGGGCACATCGTCGGTCAAGCAAGATGCTGCTCCCACATAAGCGCCACTCCCCAGGCGGATCGGCGCCACCAGAGTTGTGTCGCTGCCGACGAAGACGCCATCGCCGATGATGGTCTTGTGTTTGTTGACGCCGTCGTAGTTGCAGGTGATGGTGCCAGCCCCAATGTTCACCCCGGCTCCGATTTCCGCGTCGCCAAGGTACGTCAGGTGATTGGCCTTTGACCCTTTACCGAGCTTGATCTTCTTCGTCTCCACGAAATTGCCCACGTGGGCGCCTTCGCCGATCTCACTGCCGGGGCGGAGATGACTGTAAGGGCCGATCAACGCCCCGTTGGCGACCGTCGCTTCGTCGAAAATGCAGCCGGGGCGCACCAGCACGTTATCACCAAGGGTGGAACTCTGGATCACGCTAAACGACCGGATGCGGCAGTTCGCCCCGATCCTCGTTGAGCCAAGAAGCTGAACGCAAGGTTCAATCACCGTATCCGGCGCAACTTCCACGTCGGCGTCGATTACGCAGGTTTCAGGGCGGAAAATGCTGACACCCGACAACATCAGCTCGCGGCACTTGCGGTCACGCAACATGGCGTCAAGGCGAGCAAGCTCGACCCGCGTGTTGATGCCAGCGACTTCCGTATCATCGGCAACCGGCGTGGCGACTACCTTGGACTTCGCCTTCGAAAGAATCGACGCCATATCGGTGAGATAGAACTCTTTGTGGGCGTTCTCGGTTTTCAGGCGGTCGATGTGCGAGTAGAGAGGCTTCACGGCAAAAGCATAGAAGCCAGCATTGATCTCCCGCAGATTGGCTTTACGCTGTTTCGGAGTGAGCGATTTCTCCTCAACGATCTCCGTCACCAGCGCGCTGGTCTTGCTCTTCCGTAGCACACGGCCATATCCGAACGAGTCGGGGGGCAAGGCACTTAGCAGGGTCATGGCGGCGTTCTGTTGCAGATGGTAAGCGCGCAGCTGGGCAATGGTTTCGGCCCGAATCAGCGGAGCATCGCCGGAGAGCACGAGCACATGGTCGTACCCTGCCAACGCTTTGCGGCTGATCATAAGGGCGTGGCCAGTGCCGCGCTGTTCAGCTTGAAGAACAAACCCGATGCAGTTGTGCTTCACCGCATCCTTCACGCGCTCGGCCTCGTGACCAACGATGGCAAAGATATCTTTTGCGGGTGCGACTTGTTTCGCTGCATCGATCACGTGCTGCAGCAGCGGCTTGCCGCCAATCTGGTGAAGAACCTTGGGCAACTGCGACTTCAGCCGCGTGCCTTTTCCTGCCGCGAGAATAGCGATGGCGAAGCGGGGTGAAGCAGTAGAGTTTTGAAGTGTGGAGTTTCTTTGGGCCTTCATGCGATTCGTTTTCACGTTACCCAATGATACCCAACGCGAACCACGGGCGTTAGAAATGAGAGAAACTTTGGTTATTCCTGGCCGCGGTTCAAGGCAACGCCAGACTTAGCGTATTCAGCCTCCTGCTTCTTCAGCAGCTCTAATCCCTGGGCGAAACTGAGGTCATCGGGCACACGGTGGAAGTCCCACGAGGTCTCGGTAGTATTCACGTCAAGATTCTTGAAAAAGAGGATCTTTCCAGTAAACCGCATCATGAAGTGGCTCAAAACCCAGTTACCGTCGGCCAGGTCGCCCTGTTCCAGTAGAATCCGTCCGCCTTTGTCGAGGTGTCCAAGAAAGCCCCAGCCAAAGGCAACATCTTTCTGCAAGGTGCCGTCGATGCGAGCCAGACGTTCCCGGCGCGGATCGAGCAAAATCGTGCCAGCCATGCCTGTAAGCAACTGCTCGACACGCGTGGGCGGGTTGTAATCCGGATTGGGTCGGAACTTCACACGCAGGAGATCGTCTCCCTTGTGGCCCAATCCGTCTTTGGCCGGCTCGAAACCGTCATATTCATACAGCAAAGCTTCTGGCATGGCACGAAGCACACGGTTCAGGCGCTCGCGGTTGTCGTGCTCTTCGCGTTGCTTCTTGCGAAGTTCGTCCGGATCCTTCACGAAGCGATTGACGCGAGCGTCTTCGTTCTTGCGGCCTTGATCGGTCATCGGTTTGTCGTTGTAGGAAAGAACGCGTCCCGCAACGGCCTCGTTGGTCTGGACCATTAACTTGGTCTCAAGAATGTGCGCGGTCTTTCGGCGCATCAGGAACATGTACTTCGTGGGGTCGTCGGTGTGGTCGAGTTCATGCTGGATGCATTTCGCCACCAAATCCACTGCGGGCGTAGATGGGAACTGCCCCGGCGAAGATTGCGCAGCCTGTGCAAGCCGTCCACCCGCGCTGGTGCACGAGGACATGAGCACCGCAGCCAGCACTAGCCTGAAGAGCGACCCTCGCGGCGATGGAACTGGTCCGAACATCCGTGAAGCCAGCATATCGCCTCTTTAGACGACATTCTCTACCACTGCGTTGCCGAACTATATGCCCGAAGGGGCAGGTCGATCTGGGGGGCGAACTCAAGTCGAACGACCGGCCAGTAGGGACGCGCGAATGTGTTTCGCCGCATTCAGACTTCCGTGTGGCCGAGTGCGAGTCTTTTTCCGGGCCTTAGGTTAGAATCGGAGTCGCACTTCCCAGGAGGGGTCCGCATGGCCGAAAACACGCGCGAAGTAGCTCAGATTGGCAAGTCGGTCGTCATCAAAGGGGAGCTTTCCGGAAGTGAGGATCTGTACCTCGACGGCGAAGTGGAAGGATCAATTGAGCTCAAGCAGAATGCGGTGACCATCGGTCCCAATGGCAAGGTGAAAGCGAAAATCAACGCCAAAAGCGTTGTGGTCGACGGCAAAGTAACCGGCAATGTTTTTGGCTCGGACCGCGTGGAACTGCGCGGATCATCGGTAGTGACGGGCGATATTGTGACCAAGCGGATTGTGATTGCCGAGGGTGCTTTCTTTAAGGGATCGGTAAACCAGGAAGGCGAACCCGCCGCGTCCTGAGCTTTCTCCCGGTTCCGTCCCCACTTTCATGAAATGGTTTCGCAGTTCAGCTTCACATTCTAATGCAGGAACAGAGGCCCCGCCGCAGCGCGGAACGCGCCGGTCGAGCGGCATGGGGCAGGTATGGAATACGCTTTCCTCCCAGGAGGGATTGTGCGTACTCGATCTCGGCTCAACCTCGGCGTCGAATATTCGGCTGCTGACCGAGATGGGCCATCGGATTTACAGCGAAGATCTTCTGGTGGCCTCCAGCGATCCTTCGTTGGTTTCGCAAGATGAGTTCGGTCAGCGGGTTTTCGATAGCAACCGTTTTCTGACGGAGAACCTGTCGTACTTGCCAGGTCAATTCGATTGCGTGCTTGCCTGGAGTTTCGCAGACTATATGGAGGAACCACTGGTCAAGCCGGTCATGGAGCGCCTGTGGACCGTGATGAAGCCGGGTGGCGTGTTGCTTGCATTCTTCCATATGAAAGACGCGGGCCCGGATGCTCCGTGCTACCGCTACCATCTCACGGCCGGTGACATGCTTGAGACTCAGGTGCTTACAGCGGGCAAGGCAGGTGGTTTTAAGCTGCAGCGCGTGTTTAACAATCGCCACATTGAGGGGTTGTTTCGAGATTTTTCTTCGATTAAGTTCTTCTTGGCCCGAGACAACATCCGTGAAGCTCTCGTCTTGCGCTAGATCTTCAGCGCTCCGTCACTAAATTTAAGCGGCCACTCGCGAGCGGGTCTGGTTCATCATCAAGCGGGGTAGAGCAGGGAAAGTCTCCAGGATGCGAAGGAGTGGTTGCCGTACTCCAAACGGCAGAGCCAACATTCCCCGCAGGAACGACGATGCGCGAAAAACCGGCGCAATGCATTCCTCGTAGGACTTGACGTATTTTCCGGTTGCTTCTTCGAGGCTGGCCTCGCCGCGAACGAAGCTCAGCAGAGACTCCGTTGCCAGTGTCCCACCGCGCAGCGCCAGGGAAATCCCGTCGCCGACAAACGGGTCAACAAACCCGGCGGCGTCACCGGCACGCAGCACACCATTCCGAACCGCAACTGGCGAGCGAAATAGCAACGGTGCTGTTGAGATTGGATCTGATAGCCGCGTCCACTTCCGGCTGCGTTCGAGCAGGCGGGGTTCCAGGGCGAAGACGTCTTCCAGCCGAGTGGCGACATCGGCGCGGACCATGCTGCAGACAACAATGCGGGAGGTCGCGGGCTCGTCGCCTAAGGGGACGGGCTGCATGCCGCAATAGCCGCCCTCGAAAAAATAGAGGTCGGTGGTGGGCGCGGGCGATTCCTCCGAGAAATGCGCCTTCAGGCCGATCCACTTCGGTGCGGAAGCGAGATCGAGAGGACGCTCGGTGAGATTCGACCACCGGCCAGCGGTGTCGATGACCGCGCGCGCCATTACGGTGCCAGTCGCGGTGCGAATGCGGAAGGGCGCTCGCCCAGTCACGTCCTGCACAGGACTGTCCGTCCGAGTCTCGACGCCAGCGGCAGTAGCAGCCCGCCAGAGCGCGGCATCCATATCGTACCGCGCCAGACTGGCCGCGGGGGGACTGATCGGCACATGGACGGTCCGGCCATCAAGAAACAACCGCACAGTATCGATTCGCGGGACGCGGCTGAGGAGCCGGCGCGTCTCCAGCGAATTGGCCAGCAGCGAATCCAATAGTTGCAGAGACTCGCCGGAAACGAACTCGCCACAAACTTTATGGCGCGGGAAACTGCCCTTTTCCAGTAGAAGAACTTGGACGCCGGCCCGTGCTGCTGTGATCGCCGCCGAAGCTCCAGCCGGCCCGCCGCCGATCACCACCAAGTCCCACGTGCTCAGTGCTTCCAAGCAATAGCCCCCATTCGGTAAAGATAGTGCTGCGTAACTTCGACCCGAGCCGCGCTGCTGGCGCCGAGCATTCCACTCATTTCACGGACGGTATACGCCCGCCTCACCGAGGCCGGAGCATCATGCCGCGTGAGACGGCTGCGATAGAACAGTCGCCCCGCCCACGCCAAGGCATAGTGCATGGGATGGCGGACCAGATCGTTGATGACCACTGCGCCGTTCGCAACGCGTAAAGCCTCGTTGGCATAGGCGAGAATGCCACTCGGTTCCAGATGATGTGCAAAGAGACAGCACGACACCACATCAAACGCCCCGTCGCGGAAAGGAAGAGCAAGTGCATCTCCCACGACGCCGCGCGCGCCTTTTCCGAGGTGGGCTGCCACGCGGTCCAACAGCGTCACTTCTAGTTGGATGCCACAGCCCAGCAGAACGTTCCGAGCTTTTATGGGCACCTCGCCAAAGCCCGCGCCAGTCTCCAACATCCTCAACCGCGTTTTGCCTGTTCCCGCCAAAACACGTCGCAAGAGCAGCAACGAAGTGGCCTCGCCGCCAAACCAGCGGTTCAAAGTTTGCATGTCAGTTAAAGACGCGGCAATTTCTCTGGCGGAACCTTCGCCTGTATCGATCATCTCGTCAACGGTGACACGCTTCATAGAGAGTCCACGTGCGAACGGCGCCCGCTGCAAAGTGCGCGCCTCCGCAAGTCCGGGGACGGCGTTTCGATCTTCAGTTGTTGCTTAGCTAAACTTCGGCGAGTTCTTCTTCCAGCAGTTGCTTGTTATACAGCTCGGTATAGTATCCGTCTCGGCCCAGTAGTTCCTCGTGTGTGCCCAATTCAACAATCCTTCCGGAATGTAGCACAGCAATGCGGTCGGCGTTACGCACGCTGGAGACGCGGTGCGAAATGAAGATGGTTGTGCGGCCGCCCATCACTTCACGCAGGTGACCCAAAATCTTGTCCTCCGTGTGCGTGTCTACGCTCGCCAGGGCGTCGTCTAGAACTAAGATGCGCGGATCACGGATGATGGCGCGGGCTATCGCAGTGCGCTGCTTTTGTCCTCCCGAGAGGGTGATGCCGCGTTCACCAACCACGGTGCCGTATTGATCCGGAAAGCCTTCGATATCGTCAGAGATGCTAGCGCCATCGGCAGCGGCCTTGACCTCGTCGTCCGTAGCACCGGACTTGCCGAAGGCTATGTTTTCGCGGACTGTGTCGCTGAACAAGAAAGTTTCCTGCGGGACGAAGCCGATGCTGCGTCGAAGCGTCTCCAGCGGAAACTCGCGGATAGGCCGCCCGTCGATCAAAACGGAGCCAGAGGCAGAATCGTAGATGCGAGGAATCAGGCTCACCAACGAAGTCTTTCCCGAACCCGTTGGTCCCACGATCGCTAAGCTTGATCCAGCGGGAACACGCAGGTTGATGTTGTGCAGAACGTCGTGGCCGTCGTAGGCGAAGCTCAGATTCCGGAATTCGATCTCGCCGCGTACCTGAAGATCGGCATCCACCACCGCCGGATCATCGACTATCTCCGGTTGTTCCTCGAAGATCTCATTAATTCGCCCCATCGAGGCTGTACCGCGCTGGAAAAGATTAATGACCCATCCCAGAGCGATGATCGGCCAAGTCAGCTGCACCATGTAGGTGTTGAAGGCGACGAACCCGCCCAGGGTCATGCTGCCGCTCAGCACTTGCCGCCCACCCAGCCAGAGCACCATCACGATGGCTAGGCCAAGCATGGTCTCCAGAGTCGGCCACAACATTCCCATCAAGCGCACCAGCTTAAGGCTGCGGCCGACATATTCGAGATTGGCGGTTTCGAATTGGGCGATTTCAGCTTCCTCCTGCACGTAGGCCCGGATGACGCGGGCTCCAGAAAAGTTCTCCTGCGCGCGCGCCGAAATTTCCGAGAACATGGCCTGAATCCGCTCGAAACGCTCGTGAATCTTCCGCCCGAAGTACTGGATCGTTATGCTCACGATGGGCAGCGGCAGAAAAGCATACATGGTAAGCCGATGGTTAATGTGCCACATGAAGAACAGCGCGCCGGTCGTGAACACAATCGTGTTCGCGCTGTACATTACCGCCGGACCGAGCAGCATCCGCACCGCGTTCAAGTCGTTGGTGCAGCGCGCCATGATGTCGCCGGTGCGGGTCCGCTGGTAGTAAGAGAGGGAGAGCCTCTCGAGGTGGCGGAAGAGGTCGTTCCGCATGTCAAACTCGACATTGCGGGAAATGCCGATCACGATCCAGCGCGTCAGGAACTGGAAAATTCCCTTGGCTCCGGCCACCGCGAGGATCAGCAGAGAGTATGTAATTAGCTTGTGTCGAGTGACGCCCTGGTTCAGAGCATCAAAGGCACCTCGAATGACCAGCGGAAACAGAATCCATATGCCGTTGTTCAACAGCACGCACACGCCGCCCAGTGCGAAACCCCAGCGGTACTTTTTGAAATAGGGTAGAAGGGGACGCAGGTTCTTGAGCAGCATCGTCTATGGATGCAATTTTACCAGCCCAAGCTTCGCGTTCTTGCCCTTTGCGATCTAAAAGATGTTGCGGAATCCCCAGAAGAGGAATCCCGCCAGCATCATCGAGACCGGCAGCGTTAGCACCAAGCCATGCATAGGTTGCGCACGGTTCCCCATTGCAGCCCCGTGTGGTTGGCCGCCATCGTGCCGGCAATTCCCGACGACAACACGTGCGTGGTACTAACGGGTAGCCCATACCAATCGGCGAGGCCGATGGTGAACATGGCCGTGATTTCCGCGGTGGCGCCCTGCCCGTAGGTAAGATGGTCTTTGCCGATCTTCTCGCCGACGGTTACTACGATGCGCTTCCAGCCCACCATCGTGCTCAAGCCCAAGGCCATTGCGACCGCGACTTTCACCCAGCCTGGGATGAACTTGGTGGCGTTGTCGATATGCTTCTTGTAGTTGGTGAGGATCGCGGTATCGCCGGCCGAGATTTCCGGTTTGTGCGACTTTTGCATCAGACGCAACGCCTCGCTGACCAGGTACATGTCGTTGCGGAAGTTGCGCACGCGGTCATTGGGGATCTTGGCCAGCTCGCCAAACAGGGCGGTTTCGCTGCCGATGTCGTTGACGAGCTGACGCAGCGCGAGCATGGTGTTGGGCGTAAACTCGCGCGTGCGGACATAGGTTGTAAGGTCCTCGCGGGCATCGGCGATGACGGCGTTCGGGCTGACGTACTTGTCAAGAGCCGAAGCGGCTTGCTGAGACACAGCAATTAGGATGGCCGCCACCAGTAGCGCAAACACCATGGCAAAGCCAGCCTGGCTGCCGACCTGCAAGATCAATTCCACCGGCAGAAGAGAAATAATCGCGAAAGCGACCAACCCGGACGAAAGCAGAACGCCGAGGAAGTTAAAGAAACCTGCCCACACCAGTCCGACGAGTGCTGAGAATCCTACGTCGGTACCTTCAGCATCAGATACCCGCCCACCAGCGCAAAAACAATATCCGGCGACCATGCGGCCAGCGGCGCGGGTAGCTGACTCAGGTTTCCCAGCTGTTCAAACATGTTGGCCATCAGGATGTAGGCCGCGGCAATCCCTACGGCACCTGCTGCGCCCGTCAGCGTGCTGCGGCGTCCCGTGCTGAGGGAAAACGGAATGGCTAACAACGCCATAACCAGGGTGATCAGCGGATAAGCCAGCTTCTTGTGCAGCCGCACGCGCAGCCGCACGACGTCGAAGCCGCTTTGCTGCAAATCCTTGATGTACCGTTCCAACTCCGCATAGCTCATCTCATCGGACGACTGCACGAATTCCTTTTTGAAGTATGCAGGAGGCTCGTTGAATTGAGGAAATGTCGTCACCTCGAATTCCTGGAAGCTTTCAATGGCCGCCCCGCGCAGGGACCGCTCCCATCCTTGCTGGAAAATCCAGCGTTTCAGATCTGGCTCCCAATGCGCCCGTGCGGCGTAAATTCGCTTGGTCACCTCGAATGTAATCGGATCGAATTGGAACACAGTGATGTTGGCAAAGCGGTCTTTGTCGGAATCAAAGAACTGATAGTAGTAAATGTCGGAGTTCTGCCCGAAAATCCATTGCCGGTCCGGGCGAAGGTAGGTCTGCGCGGGCTTGCCTTTGATTTCGTTGCGTAGCGCGTCCTGCCTCTTGTTCGCGTGCGGCAGGTAGACTTGGTCAAACACAAAGAGCCCGGCGGCAAAAAACGCCGCCATCATCAGCACTGGAACCACCATGCGGTAGATGCTGATTCCGGTCGCCTTCATAGCAATCACTTCATTGTTTCGCTGCAGGATACCGAACGTCACTACTACCGTCAGAAGCACGCACATGTTCAGCGTGTTGTAGAGGAAGTACGGCACAACGTTCAGCAGGTACGCTCCCACCACCAGCGGGGAAACGTGGTGCTTCAAAATGTCGCCCAGCAATTCAAAGAGAGTAAACACCAGCAGGAGAACCAGGAAGCTGGCCACGATCAGTCCCAGGTATTGGAAAAAGTCCTTGAGCACGTAGTCGTCCAGCAGCATCGGGAAGTTCAGGCCAAACAGGCGCGGACGCTGCTCCGCCCGGCTGTAGGCGCTGGAGGCCGCCTCTCGCAGGGCATGGCGAGGTGGTGCCGGAGGCCGCAGGCGTTCCTTCATCTGTTCCCAGAAGCGGCGGAGCGCGCCCGTGTCGATGGGCCGCTTCTCCACGCGGTACAGCAGCACCACACCGCCTACCAGACAAGCCAAGTCCGCCAGCCAAGCCCCGAGTATGACTGGAACCTTGTCTTCTTTGGCCAGCGAGACCCCGATCAGCGAAAGCGAGTAATACGCGAATACGAGGATGATTGTGATGACAAATCCGCTCGACTTCCCGCCTTTCTTGGCGGACAGTCCCAATGGAATGCCCACCAAGGCCAGCACCAGGCAGGCTGTGGGAAGCGCCAGACGTCGATGGAACTCCAGCCCTGCCCAGCGCGCATCGAGGCCGCCACCGTTCTTCGTCCGCTGCCACAGAGCTGCAGTGGTCATCGTTCCGATCGGTGCTTGGCCTTTCGGGGCATCACTCTCGGCGGCCGGCAGCTCAATCGGCAGATCGGTGCTCCCAAAGGTCGAAATCTGGTAGTCTTCGGGCGACGCTGCATTGGTATCGTGGGTTGAGCCGTTTGTCAGGTGCAAACGTAAGGAGCTTGGGCCTTCGCTGACCAATAAACCCTGCCGGGCCAACGTGATGCGGGGAGCGATTGGATCGCTAAGGTCGGCCAGGAACACACCTTTCCAGACCGCCGTTCGCTGCGCGCTTACGACGTCTTGCACATACAGGACAGCTTTGGGGAATCCTTCGTAAAATACGCGCGGCTGCACCTCAAACGACGCCTGGGCGGTCTTCAATCGGTCTTGCAAACGGGCCATGGCGGACTGGCAGGCGGGCGCGATCCACAGGCTGTTGAGCAGGGCCAGCGTCCAAGCTACTGCAACGAATAGAGATAGCATTCTCGCAAAGCGCCAGACACCAATGCCGCTCGCCCGCATCGCCGTAATTTCGCTGTCGGCAGCAAGTCGCCCGAGCCCAATGAGGATGCCAACCAGCACGCCCATGGGGATGGTGTAGGTCAGTGTGACCGGCAGGGTGAAGAGGAAGATTTCCGCAACGCTGGGCAATGGAGCACTGTTGCGAACAACCAGCTCCAGGATACGACCCAGATCGCGCGTGAACAGAACAAAAGAAAAGACCGCCACGCCAATCAGGGCACTTCCGAGGACCTCGCGGAGGACGTAGCGGGTAAGGATGCGCATGGGAGGCTGAGGTCTGCGCTAGGCCCCTTCCGATGCTTTCAGGAAAAGTGCCCCCAGCGGAGGCAGCACCAACTTCAGGGAAAAGGGCTTGCCGTGAGAGGGAATCTCTTCGGCCTCGCGCCCACCGAAGTTACCCATGCCGCCGCCGCCATATTCGTGAGCATCGCTGTTCAAGACCTCCCGCCAGAAACCGCCGTGCGGGACGCCTACTCGGTAGTCCATGCGAGGCACGGGGGTGAAGTTGCAGACGATGGCGACCGCATCCTGGGGCCTTGGGCTTTTGCGGAGCAGCGAAACGACGCTGGCGGGGGCATCGTTGCAGTCAATCCACTCGAAGCCGGCGGGGTCGCACTCGAGTTCGTGCAAGGCGGGTTCGTTGCGGTAGAGATAGTTAATATTCTCGACCCAATGCCGCAGGCCTTCGTGCAAAGGTTCCTGCAACAGATGCCAATCCAGGCTTCCGTCGTGAGCCCATTCGTGCGTCTGGCCAAATTCGTCGCCCATGAAGAGCATCTTCTTGCCGGACTGTGCGTACATGTAGCCATACAGCAGGCGCAGATTGGCAAAGCGCTGCCACTCGTCGCCGGGCATCTTGCGGATGAGAGAGCCCTTCAGATGCACAACTTCGTCATGGGACAGCGGCAGCACGAAGTTTTCGTGGTAGGCGTAAATCATGCGAAACGTCAGCAGGTTGTGGTGAAACTTGCGGTAGATGGGGTCGCGTTCAAAATACGCCAGCGTGTCATGCATCCACCCCATATCCCACTTGAGGCCGAAGCCGAGGCCTCCTAAATGGGCTGGCCGCGAGACCATAGGCCAAGATGTGGACTCTTCCGCGATCGTCTGTACGTCAGGGAAGTTGCGGTAGATGTCCGCATTCATTTGCCGCAGGAATGAAATCGCCTCCAGATTTTCCCGGCCGCCAAACTTGTTCGGGATCCACTCGCCCGCCTTGCGGGAATAGTCGAGATACAGCATGGAAGCGACGGCATCCACCCGCAGGCCGTCGGCGTGGTACTTGTCGAGCCAGAAGATCGCGCTGCTCAATAGGAAACTGCGAACTTCGCTACGGCCGTAATTGAATATGTTCGTCTTCCAATCCGGATGGAAGCCTTGCCGGGAGTCGGCGTGTTCGAACAAATGCGTGCCGTCGAAATACGCCAATCCATGGGCATCCGTGGGGAAGTGCGAAGGCACCCAGTCCAGAATTACGCCAAAGCCGCGCTGGTGGAGGTAATCCACGAAATACATGAAATCCTGCGGCGTCCCGTAGCGGGACGTCGGAGCGAAATATCCCGTTGTCTGATATCCCCACGACCCATAAAAGGGGTGTTCCATTACAGGAAGAAGCTGCACATGGGTGAAGTTCATGTGCTGCATGTGATCCGCCAGACGCGGCGCAATTTCGCGATAACTCAACGAGCGTCCGTTTTCCTCCGGCACGCGCATCCACGAGCCCAAATGCATCTCGTAGATCGACATGGGCGCCTGCAGCGAATTCCTGCTCTTGCGCTCCTGCATCCAGCCCTGGTCGCTCCACTGGTAATCCAAGTCCCATACTTCCGACGCCGTTCGCGGCGGCTTCTCGTGCCGGTAGCCAAACGGATCAGCCTTATCGATTACGTACCCATTGTGTTGAGAAACGATGTGGTACTTGTAATGTGTCCCTTTGCCGACGCCAGGGACGAAGCACTCCCACACACCCGAACTGCCCCGGCTGTGCATGGGGTGAGAGCCGGGATTCCAGCCGTTAAAGTCGCCGATCACAGTCACCTGGCGCGCACTTGGCGCCCAGACACCGAAGAATGTCCCTGATTCGCCTTCGACCACGCCTGGGTGCGCTCCCAGTTTTTCGTACATTCGGTTGTGCGTGCCCTCGTTGAACAGGAATAAGTCATCCGAATTCAACAGGGATGCGTGATGGCGGGCCGGCAATAGCAGACGAGCGTGATCGGACGGGGAGCGATCCATAGATTCGGTCTTTAGATTCGGTCTTTCGAAAGACAGACTCGGGAACCATAGTGTAGCGGATGGCCCCAAATTGCGACATGCTATCCTCAAAATCGCCGATATAAGACCTGAATCGGACTCATTCGGGAGGAAACGCTTCACGAAATGCCTGTACTTCGGGTAATCGTTCTCTGGCATCAACACCAGCCGTTTTACAAAGATCTCGTCACCGGGGAGTACCGCCTGCCGTGGGTGCGGCTGCACGCCCTCAAGGACTACTACGGCATGGTCAAACTCCTGGACGAATTCCCCAACGTGCATCAGACGTTCAATCTGGTGCCGTCGCTGATCACCCAGATTCAGGACTACGTTGCCGGAACCGCCCGAGACCCCTTCCTGGAGGTAGCAGCGAAGCCGGCGAAGGACTTAAGTTCGGCTGAACGCCGCTTTTGCCTGCAGTATCTGTTTCAGGCTAACCCGGTCCACGTCATTGGACGCTATCCCCGCTATCGCGAGCTGTCAGAACGCCTTCGTGGCAAGTCTTTGGATCAAGCGGATCTCGCCTTCGGCGCACAGGACTTTACCGACTTGCAGGTTCTCTCCCAGGTCGCCTGGTTCGATGAATTCTTTCTACAGGAGCCCGACGTCGCCGAGTTGATTCGCAAGGAGCGCAACTACACACTCGACGACCAGAAGTTTGCCCTCAAGCGCGAACGCGAATTGCTAGCTAAGGTTCTTCCGGCCCACGCGGATGCTGCCAAGCGCGGCGGGATCGAGATCTCCACATCGCCCTTCTACCACCCAATTTTGCCGCTCGTGTGCGATACCGATCAGGGAGGCGTTTCCACCCCCGCTCTGCCGTTGCCGCAGAACCGCTATCGGCATCCGGAAGACGCACGCGAACAACTGCAGCGCGGCCTCGATTTGCAGGAGAAGGTATTCGGCGTTCGTCCCAGGGGCATGTGGCCATCGGAAGGTAGTGTTTCCGAAGAAGCGATTTCGATTGCGGCCAAACTGGGCGTGAAGTGGATGGCGACGGACGAAGGCGTGCTCGGCCGCAGCGTGAACTTCAACTTCACGCGCGATAGCGGGGGTCGCCTCAACGGCGGCGGCGCGGACTTGCTCTACACAGTGCATCGCTACGAAAAAAACGAAACGCGCATGAATCTGGTGTTTCGCGACCACACCATGTCCGACCTGATCGGCTTCGTATACTCCGGCATGGGCGCCAACGACGCCGCCCAGCACTTGATCAACAACATCCGCCACGCCGCCCAGCCTGTTCTCGATCAAGGACGTGATGCGGTCGTGCCCATCATTCTCGACGGCGAAAATGCCTGGGAATACTACCCCGGGTCGGGGAGAGAATTTCTGCGCCGGTTCTACGATGCCTTACCGAAGTCGGGCATCGAGGCGGTCACCGTATCGGAGGCAATTGAGCGGCACCAGAATGTTCGCCACTTGGGCAGCATCACGCCAGGATCTTGGATCAGCGCCAACTTCAACGTCTGGATTGGCGCGCCGGAAGACAATAAGGCCTGGGATTATCTGTACGCTGCCCGAGAGTTCTATGAACAGAATGCAGCCAGCGCCACCGAGGAACAACGCAAGCTGGCTTATGAAGAAATTCTGATCGCTGAGGGCAGCGACTGGAATTGGTGGTACGGCCCCGAGCACCACTCGGCCAACGATCGCGACTTCGACGAGCTTTACCGCAAGCATCTCGCCAACGTTTATCACGCACTGGGAGCGATGCCTCCCGACTATCTGGTGCAACCGATTACGGCCAGCGCCGGACGACCGGCTTTCATCGCGCAGGCCAACTTCATTCGTCCAAGGATCGACGGCGAGATCACCCGCTACTTTGAGTGGATGGGCGCGGCCATGTACACCGCGGACATGCGGGCGGGAGCCATGCACGGCAAACAGTATTTCCTGGACTCGGTCTATGCCGGAGTGGATGAGCACTTTTTATACGGCCGCGTGGATTTCGCCGGCGGCGTGCCCGGCATGAGCTTTGATTTGGTCATTAACATGGAATCTCAGGCAGGGAAGAGTTCGGAGGCACATCGCAAGCTGCGGCTGGATGCGAGCGTCGAGAACAAAGCTCTGCAAAGCTGGAGTGTCACCAATCCCCAGAGCGGCGCGCAGATCGCCGTGCAGAATGCGGACGCCGCGC
>Ga0137401_10000278_pt1 | contig 18797 bp, 26 predicted proteins | sample CZOMad1_1_16fung_FD_108286 | JGI IMG/M metagenome (GOLD analysis project Ga0137401, IMG submission 108286) | Vadose zone soil fungal communities from Angelo Coast Range Reserve, California, USA - CZOMad1_1_16fungal (Illumina Assembly) | ecosystem: Environmental > Terrestrial > Soil > Vadose...
CGCGATGTTGTTCAGGTCCTCGTCCAGCAGCACTGCCATGTCCGCTCCTTCGGGTTTCGGATCCACGCCGGGCCAGTAGTCGGCCACGACGGACAGGTCATAGCTCCCGGCGTCCCGGTACTGCAACCCGACCGCGCCGACCGGTACCTGCGGATTGCCCTGGCCCACGCTGTAGTCCGCGACCCAGTAATGCGGCTGCGCCACGCCACGCGCCTTGAACGCGGCCCGCACCGCAGGCCACCCGACCACCGGATCCTGCCGGTTGCAGTACACCGTCGGATCCACGCCGGCCCGGCGGCGCATCAGCACCCAGTCCACCGACTGCGCAGGCGTGCAGTTCCCCGGTTCGCAGTCCAGCACGAGCCCGGCGTTCGTCGTCGCGAACACCGCGATACCCACGTGCACGCTGTTCGGGAACAGCGCCCAGTCCGCGGCCGACCACTTGTAGAGGCCGTCCACGTACCCGCCGACGAAGCTGATCGCGCCGGGATACCTCGCCATCGCCGCCGCGTCCGAGGCGATCCCGTCGAGCATGATGCGCGGCGTCACGGCGCCCCGGCCTTGTCCATGTGCGCTTTGATCTCCACGGTCTGCCGGTCGATCTCCCGCGTCGTATGCCGCCGTATCGCCACGTGGTGCGCACCGAACGCCGCCGGAGCCCACAACAGGGACGCGAGCAGGTTCCCCCACACCCCGCCAGACGGCCAGGAGAAGAACACGGACCAGGCGGTCATCAGGTCGCGCCGAGTGATAGAATACGCATATGACTCAACCCATCGTTAAGACCTGTACGCGATGCATCCTTGAACTCCCGCTGGAGAGATTCAGCACCGACCGCTCCCGGGCGGACGGACTCAGTAAGTGGTGCAAGGGATGCGTGTCTGAGAATAGTCGGAAGCACTATGAGAAGAACCGCGAGAAGACGCTTGCTAGACAAGCAGAGCAGCGAGTGGAAGACCCAGAGCGTTTCCAGGAAATTGCACGCGCCAGCAGAACCAAAAACCGCGAGCGGCACAATGCCTACAACCGCCAGCGGTATCAAGCCAAACGGGTCGAGATCCTCGCCAAGAATCGCTGGTCCCACCTGGCGCGGAAGTTCGGAATCACAGCCGAGTCGTTCGCGGCGATCCTGAAGGGCCAGGGCGGAGGCTGCGCAATCTGCGGCGTTAAAGAGGCCGCGTGGAACGTCGATCATGACCACGCCTGCTGCCCGACGACGCGCACGTGCGGCAAGTGCATCCGTGGCATCCTCTGCCGTGGATGCAACTTCGGGCTTGGAAACTTTCGCGATGACCCCGAACTGCTGAAGATAGCCATCAGGTACCTGCGGGACCAATGAGGTGCCGGACATACTTCTCTGCCTCGAAATCGGCCGCCGCTGCCACATGTACTCCGCCTGGCCCACGATGGTGCGCGGCACAAAGCACTTCAAGATTTGCCGCCGACTCAACCCAAGCCCCGACGTCCTGAGGATTCGAGATCCCCGGGTAGTCGGCTTCCAGCCACTTCAGGTCTACGCCGTTCTGCAGCGAGAACTCGACGTGCGAATGGTGCAATTCGAGCGGCTTCGTCAGGTCGCACTCCGTGAAGTCGCCCCGGTGCTTGCCGACCGCGCACTGCCATTTCTCCGGATCCTTCTTCCACGCGGCATGCAGGTGGTTAAAGTCCACGTAGTGCGGATCTGTGGTGCGCGCCGGGTGCGGCGGGTAGTGCACCGAATAGTGGTGCGTCTCGGACTGGTCGTGCGCTGCGGTCATCGTTCCCCCTGGCTCATGCGTTGAGTTCGTTGCGGAAGGACATGCGCCGGTCCTGCTCGGTGCCCAACTCCCGCACCAGGTAAGGATCTTGGCCGAAACCATGGCTCGGAGCAAACGGCTTGTCGTCGCCGACCTGGAAGAACTCCATCGCCTCGTGGAGTTCCACCAAAAGCAGCTGCTCGAACAGCCAGCGGCGCCACGAACGCTCGTCGTAGGCGGCCGGAGGCACCGGCATGTAGTGATTGACGCGATAGTCGGTCTCTTCGGGATGGTACGAGTTTGTGCCCAGCGTCGTGATGACGAGCGTCAGCCCGGCGCTGCCCTGGCCGCGGTCGATGTCGCGCAGGGCGAACAGCCAGCCCGCGCGGTACCGGAGGCGATCGACGAGGTCCGCGAGGGCGTCGGGAAACGGCGCCGACTGGCGCATAGACGGATCACGCGGATCGGTCACGGCTGCTCCTTCTGTTTCGCGGCCAACTTCCGCAGCGCGCCAGGAGTGCAGTAGCCCTCCCACCGTTGATCGTCGAACAGCTGCCAGCCACCGCGCCGCGCACCCTCATCGACCAGCTGACTGCAAATCGCATGCCCGCTGTCACGAATGTACGCCCGCAGACCCGGCGCCGGAATGTGAAGCCGGTGCAGCGCGAGCGCGTCGTAGTCGAGAAACGAGTACGGGATACCCACCATCCCCCGGAACTGCGCGGCGACCGCCTGCGCCAGGTGGCCGGGGCAGCGCAGCCACATGATGCTCTCGCCGCCGTACTGCGATAGCGGGCGCAGCCGTGAACCGCCCGGCTCCGCCTCGATGAGGGTCTCGGCGTCCACCATCCCGAACGCGTGCTCGAAATCGGCGTAGCCGTCCCCATTGAGCCATTGAGCGGCCCGTATGCCGATTCCTGCGGCGCCGTGGATCCGCACGAGGCCGATCCAGCCGGGGCCTGGTGTCACGACCGTAGTCATCGCGCGCTCCTAGAAGTCGTAGACCTGCACGACGATCGTCGTGTTCGTCAGGTTGAACACCCCGGTGCCCGCCGCGCCCGGGTTGTTCCCCCGCAGTTTGATCGTATGGCTCCCCGAACCCGACAGCGTCGCCGTCCAGTTCTGCGCCACCGTCTGACGCAACCCCGCGGTCTGCAACTGCTGGATCGCCGACGCCGTCTGCGGCGTCCCGTCGATCGTGCAGTACCCCTGCGCGAACGACGCCGCCGTCACCGACACCGACGTGTCGAACACACCCCACACCACCACCACGGCCGTGGACTGCACCGTGTTGAACGTCACGCTCGCACCCGGGATGTCGGTGACGGTCGCGGTGGTCACCGTCAGCGCCCCCGACGCCGCCGCCGACACGATGAAGGGGTGCTTCAGGCCGGATGCGACGACCCGGTCGCCGGCGTTGAGGTCGGCCATGCTGGACTCCTAAAGGCTTGCGTAACACGGCTGCCACAACCTCACGTCGGCGCCCGTAGGCTGCGGGACGATGGTCCCGTTCACGCCCCGCGCGACCGTGAACGCCTGCGGGGACGCCCCCCCCGTGATGCCCGTGACGGTCATCCGCTCCCCCCCGGAGCCCAGCGGCGACACGCCGATGTCGAACGGGAACGCCCCCGCGCTGGTGGTCCACAGCGGGAGCAGGATGTTCGTCGACGCCACGCTCACGGCGCCCTGCCACGCCACCGCGCACGCCACGTACGCGGTGTCCGACGCCGCGGGCGTACCGCCCTGCCCGGTGTGCACCATCCCCGACACCGCATTGGCGGGCGCCGACGCCGAGAAAGCCGCGGCCGTCCACACGGCCGCCGCCAGTACCACGTTCGTCAGGGAGCTGGAGAGGAACACCCCGCCGCTGTCGCGCCAGTCGAAACCGAGTTTGAACGCCCCGTTGCCGTTCGGGCTGTAGAGCAGCGCCGACACGTAATACGTCTGCAGCGCGGACACCGGGAATGAACCGGACGCGAAGTTCACGGCGCCCGACCCACTGGGGGTCAGCAGCGCCCCGTAGCCCGTGGGTCCGCCCGCGGGCAGTGGGCTGGCGGACCCGGAGGTGCCCGCGATAGCGGCGGCGGCGTTGGTCGCCGACCATCCCGCCAGCGACCCTCCGGCGAAGAACGGGTTGGGGTTCAGTGCCGGGCCGAGCGGCGCGGCGAGCGTGGAGCCGTCCGTGTCCACGACGCCCAGCACCGCGTCCCCGACCATCCCGACGCGGTAGGGGGCCTCGGGGGAGCAGTTCAGGACCATGTCGTGCTCGAACACCCCGAGGGTCTCGGTGTAGCCCTGCAGGATCTGCCGGATGGCGTCGGGGGGCATCCACGCGGGCGGGTTGTTGACGACCACCAGGTCCCCGATGTCCATGACCAGGGCCTCGTTGAGCAGGTCGACGTTGCCGGTGAACTGGGGGTGGCGCAGGTTGAGCATGACCTGCGGGTAGCGCGGCTCGTCCACGGTCCCCAGGTGCAGCCGCCAGTGCGCGTGATCGGGCAGTTGCGCGTCCAGGCCGACCGACAGCGAATAGGTGGTAGCGTACCCGCCGACCCCGGCCGGGGGCTGTTGCGTCGAAAGCGCCCCCGCGGCGAGCGCGGCCTCCAGGGACGACCCGTTGAGCCTCTGCACGGTCACGTCGTTGCGCGTGTACGCGTCGTCGTCCACGGGGCCCAGCGGCCCGGAGAGCTGCGCCTGCGCGTAATCCAGGGTCAGGCCGCGCCGCGCGTTGTAGACGGTGCCCTGGTTGTAGAGCGACGGGCGCACGCGATACGCCAACGCCAACTGGTCGGCGCTCTCGTACAGCATCCCGGCGTCCGCGTCGGGCACCTGCTGCGCGAGGTTCGCGAAGGTGTCCACCGTCTGGTACCCCATGGTCACGCTGTCCGTGCGCGAAACCCCGTAATCCACGGGCACCACGTCGGCGTTCACCTGGGACGCCAGGCGCAGCAGCCGCGCCAGCGGATCCTCCCCGATGTACGCGTTCAACGCGACATCGCCCAGTACGTTGATGTCAAGAGTTTTGATCTGCCCGATGCTCGCGCCGCCCATCGTGCCGTCCGGCGCCACCACCACGCTGAGCAGCCCCCCCGCGTGCACGCCGCTCGCCACTGCCAGGCCCAGCGGAAGCGCGGAAGAGCCGACAGCCTGCACCAGGAAGAACACGTTCGTATCGGCGCCCGCGGCCGTCCACAGGACCGTGAGTTCCACAAGGGACGCGTCCGCACCCGCACCCAGCAGTGTCGCGCCCGAGTCCGCGATGGCAGTCGCGTTGGCCGGGGCGTAGACCTGGACCTGGAGCAGCCCTCCCGTGCGGTATTTCAGGTCGATGCGGCCGATGGCACCGCCGCCCGTGTTCGCGGAGATGATGCGCGAACCGTCCGCCAGGGTGGACGCGGGGACGTAGAAGAGGAACTTAACCGCAGTGGTGGACGACGTGGACGGGTTGGTGACGACGCCCTGCCACGTGTCGGTGCGCAGCGTCGGGATGGGCGAGGAGCACACGAATCCGCTGTAGCTGGCCAGGTCCGGGTTTCCCGCGATCGACATGGGCTTTCCGCCGGGGAACGCGCTGGCGAGCTGGAGCGCCCCGGGACCGTCCTCGCAGGGCCAGTACGCGGTCAGCGCGGTCGAAGTCGGGGTGTAGGAGCGCATGGCGGACTGCAGGGAGGAGGTGCCCTGCTGCAGGCGGCGCAGCATCCCGGCGGCGCTCACATCCACCCACACGTCGCTCCCGGAGATGTCCCACACGGTGGGCCAGGAGACCACCTCGCCGTGGAACCGGTAGCGGCGCACCCCGTTCTGCAGGCGGGAGATGCGCACCGGGGTGTTGCGCCCGATCAGCCCCCAGTAGGGGCCAGCGGGGTTGCGGGGGGAGAAGCGGCCGTCGCGGTTGTTGACCTGGAAGGCCGCGGTCTGCGGCTGGATCTGCGAGGTCTCGTTCGGGCGACCCCGGGTGATCGTGATCCGCTGCGTCGAGTCGCGGTAGAGCACGTACGGGGAGATGTCCGTCCAGCCCAGCGCGCCGAGGTACAGCTCGACGCGCAGGCCGATCGGATCCGCCGGCCCCGCGATCGGGGCCGCGCCGATGGGCGGCGTCCTGCGCCGGAAGCTGCGCGACGAAGAGCGGACCAAGATCACTCCTCGAAGACGACATAGCAGGACATATTCACTGTCGAGCCGAACGTCACCCGCACCCGCAGGAACCGGCTGACATCCACCACCGGCCGGTAATCCTCCGGGAACTCGTAGTCGTACTGCAGATCCGTCGCGCCCGCCGTCGGCGGGATCTGCGCGGCGTCGAACAGCCGCGACGCCGTCGTCGTACCCTCCGCCGTGAAGCTGTAGCCGGTCAGCGCCGCGCCGAGCTGCATCAGCGACGCCGGGATGCCGGGCATCAGCGGCATGACGCCCGCCGCGACGTGCGCCGTCCCGGTGGTCGCGGGCACGTCCGTCTGGAGCAGTTCGACCTCCCCCGCCGAGGCGGGCACCGCGTCGAGGGTGTAGCCCCACGAGACGAGCTGGATCATGCGGGTCGACGGCGTCGCGATCTGAAGCATGGTCTTGATCGCGGTGCCGGTGGCCACCTTGACCAGTGCGGCCGTGGTCGGGGCCGCGCCGTTGTAGGTCACGTACCGGTGAACGCCCATGTGTGCTCCTTAGAATGCCTGTCCGAGTGCCTTCTGCACGCTGTCCGGGGCGTTCCCGGCGCGCGCCCGCACCCACCTGCGCAGCGCCTCCACCATGAACTGCTCGAACGCCGTGCTGCCGCCGGGCGCCACCTCCAGCCGCATCACGCCGCCCCCGCCGCCCGCGCCGGCGCCCGTGAGCGCGGCCATGGTGTTCGCGTGCGGCATCACCGTGCTACCGGTCGGCAGCCGCACCAGCTCGACACCCTGCTCGTTGATCCGCGTCCAGCCGCCCTGCACGCCACCCCACGCCGCGGCCCCCACCGCGCCGCCCGCCGCCATGCCGCCCAACGCGCGCCCGCCGCCCCTGGAAACCTGCCCGCGGCCGCCCCCCGCCGCGTTGGCGATCGCGTTCGCCGCACCGGATATGTCCGCGCCCACCTGCCCGGCAGAGCGGTTCGCGATTCCCAGCAGCGTCTCAATCCCCGTGATCATCCCGTTGACCAGGCCCATCACGTCATGATAGGCGCGCATGATCGGCGCGATGATCGTGTCGTACACCGCGCCCCACGCCTTCTCGATCCCGCCGACCGCGTCGTCGAACCAGCGCGGCACCGTCTCGGTGAAGAACCGCCCCACGACGCGCATCGCCCCGTCAATCGCATTCCACGCGTCGAAGAACCAGTTGCGCATGTCCTGCCACACCTGTTTCCAGAAGTCGCGGAAGCCCTTCACGTGCGTCCACAGGTACACGAACGCGGCGACGAGCCCGGCGATCGCCAGGACGATCAGCCCGATCGGGTTCGCGTCCATCGCCGCGTTCAGCAGCCACTGCGCGACCGCCGCCGCCTTCTGCGCCACGGCCAGGGCGATCAACCCCAGCCGGGTGCCGATCGCGGCGTCGTTGAACAGCCACATCGCCGCCGCGGACAGCTTCGTGCCCACGGTCCACAGCGCCTGCGCCGCCCCGGCGACCTTCATCGCCGCGCCGATCGCGATCGTCGAGGCCAGCAGCACCGCGAACACCTCGATCAGCAGCACCACCGTGTCGTGGTGCCTGTTCATCCACGACACCACGTTCATGATCACCGGGAGGAGTTTCGTCCCCAGCTCGATCATCAGCGAGTCGAACCCCGCCTGCAACTGCGCCACCTGCTGACCCAGCGTCTTCTGGATCTCGGCGAAACCCTGCACATTGCCCGACGCGTCACTGGTCGCACCCCCGATCCCCTTGATCGCCGCCGAGGTGGCCTTGAAGTTCTCCCCCACCGTCGCCAGGGCCGCGTTCGCACCCGGAGCGGTACCCATCAGCAGCTTCAAAGCGGCGGCGAACGCCGGAGTGCCCTCCTTCCCCGCCTTCGTCGCCTTCTGCGACAGGTACTCCATCGCGTCCGTCAGCCCGTTCGGGCCGGCCAGCTTGTCGCGCAGCTCCTTCGAGGACACCCCGAACTTCACGAACGCGCCCGTCATCGGCCCCGTCGGGTTCAGCAGCGACCGCAGCGCCTGCGCGAGGTTCTGCGACGCCCGGTTCGCGGTGAACCCGTGGTTCGTCATCTCGGCCAGGGCGGCGGCCACATCGTTGAAGCTGATCCCGGCGGCGGACGCCGCCGGGACGATGGAGGCGAACGCCCCGGAGAAGTCCTGCAGGCTGGTCTTGCCGAACGACACCGCCGTGATCATTTTGGAAGTCACGACCGCCGCGTCCGACGCCTTCAAGTGGTAGTCCACCAGCACGTCCGTCATCGCCTTCACCACCGTCGTGGTGTCCGCGCCCTCCGCCTTCGCGCCCTGCGCCGCCGCCTTCAAAGCGATCAGGCCGTCCGCGCCGTGGAACCCCGCCGACTCCACGTAATACATCGCCTGCGACAGATCCTGCGCCGACACACCGACCTGACCGGCCATGTCCAGCATGCCCTTGCGCACCAAGTCCAGGTTCTTCAACTGCTCGCCGGCCGAGGTCACCAGCCGCGTCGTGGAAGACTCGTAGGCGGTCGCCATCTTCACCGACTCGACCGCGATGCCGACCAGCGCCGCCGACGCGACCTCGCCCATCTTGCCCATGCTCGAGGCCATGGACCTGCCCTGGCCCTCGGCCTCGGCCAGCGAGGCTTTGGCGAGGTTCCTGCCGGTCACCACGATCTCGATCAGGTTCACGGCGCGCCCTCACCCCTCCCTCGCTCCTCGATGGCCAGCAGTTGCAGCAGCTCGGCGTCCTGCGCGTACAGCTGCGCCAGGCTCATCCCGAACCGCTCCATCGCGCCCAGGATGAACCGGGCGCGTATCAGCTCGGGGGGTTCGGTGACAGTGTTTCCATCGGGATCGACCCCGCCGGGAACTGCGGCCCACTGATCGAGCCTTCGCCCAAAGGGCCCGACACTCCGGTGATCGCGGCCGTCCAGGCCGCCATGACGTCCATCACGAACTCGGGGGACTGCGCGAGCAGCGCGGCCGCGCTGACCTCGATGGGCCGGTCGGCGTCGTCCTCGAGGTTCCACGAGAGGATCGCGCCGATCAGGACGTCCACCATCTGGCGGATGCCGTCCGGTGTCTTGCCCAGCTCCTGGATGTGCGCGCCGGAGAGGCTCTGGACCCACAGCATGGTCTCCATGGGCACGGAGGTGCCCGTGATCTCCAGGCCCTGGTAGGAGGGGTCGGTGAAGGTGAGGCGGTACAGCTTCTTGGGAACCTTGAATCCAGCCATGTAGTGCTTCCTCGCTTATCCGGAACGGCTATACACAATAGGTTTACGTCCAGGCGGGCGCGACGCCGTCGGCGAGCGCACCCGGCGCCGTCCACGTCAAGTCGCCCGTGTTGGACCGCTTCAGCTGGTAGTCCGTGAACAGGCAGTTCGCGGTCATCGTCGAATTCGACGTGGTCTCGTTGATGATCACCACGGAGCGCACCACGCGCTTGTCGCCGGAGAACACCACGTGCGACTTGTTCGCCGCCGGGTCCATGATCCCGTTGAAGGTGACCGAGAAGTCCTGCAGGAGCATCAGCCGCTCGTGCGCGCTTTTGTCCACGCCCGTGGTGTCCTGCACCCCGTACGGGGTGGCGAACTGATAGTCGTTGACGTCGGTGGTGATGTTCTGGCCCGCATTGGAGGCGTTCCCCACTGTCACGGTCGCTCCGAGCCCGCTTACCTTGGCCGTTGGACTCACATCCCTCTCTGTATGCGATCAATGATCGCCTGCTGGTTCTCGCCGAAATCGTCCACCCACGCCTGCACCCCGGAATGGCGCACCACCGGCACACCGCGCGGATTGCCCCGCCAGTCACCGCCCTGCACCAGGAACAGGTGCGGCTTGTACGGAATCGTGTGCGGGGCGAAACACGACTGCCCCGGCGGGAACGTGAACGTGACCGCGCTGCCCGTCTGCGCCACCGTGAACGCGCGCCCGGACTTGAGCCGGATCCAGTTCGCCGTCTCGGCGTGCTTCGGGTCCGACACGTCCAGCGCCGTGAGCCAGCCGCGCTGCCATCGCTCGCACTCCACCTCCTCGCACGACGCCGGGCGCCGGTGCGAGGGCGGCGAGAGCATCCGGAACGTCCTGTACGCCCACGCGGGACCGTCGGGGGGGATGGAGCGGGTGGCCTGCGGGTAGTCCATCAGAACGTCGCTCCCGTCGCGGTGGTGTTCTTCACCAGGACCACGGCGAACGTGGCGCCCGTGAAACCGCCGGTCGTGGTCGTGGTCACCCTGACGAACTCGCGGACGGTCGCCGCCCCCGCGACCGCGATGCGCTGCACGAACGGGGCCGCGGTGACCACCGTGAACGCGCCGCCGGTGATGTCCGCGTAGGCGCCGCCGGAGGTGGTGGCATCCTGCAGCTTGATCGTGACGTCTGTGCCGGTGAACGCGGTGACCTGCAGGTAGGCCTGGAAGCCGAAGGAGGTCGCGGCCCCGAAGTCGTAGTTCGCCCCGAGGGTCGCCGCCGTGTCGGTGCGCAGGCCGGGGGTGAGCATGTTGCCCCACTCCAGGCCGAACCCGTTCGCCTGGGCGGCGATGCTGGCGATCAGTGAGCCGTCGTTGGCGCGCTTGGGCGAGTAGTCGACTTGCTTGCCGATCTGTGCGGCGGCGATGTTGCCGACGGCCGACCCGTGCATGTAGATCATCTGTACGTCGGTGCGGGGCATCGTCTTGAAGATGGGGTGCGCCCGCCCGGCGGCCGGGTTGAAGAAGGCGGTGAACGCCATGGAGCCGTCGATCTGGCCGGGGATGCGTTCGTGGGCGCTCTTGTCGATTCCGGTGACGTCCAGGGGGATCATGGGCTGCGTGAGGGATTCGAGGCTGGCGATGTCCCCGGACAGGTCGAATCCGCCTACCAGGAACCGGTCTCCCAGGCCCGACTCTTTGGCCATCCTCTACACTCCGTTCGCTCGTGCGATGAAGGCCCTGATGACCGGTTCGGCGATCGCCGCCGCCTTCAACGCGACGCTCTGTGCGGCCCGGCGCAGCGCGAAGTAGCCCTTGAACCGCGTCGTCTCGTTCCTGGTCCCCACGCCCTCCAGCCACGGCCCGTACAGCACCCCGGACCCGGGATAGCCGTCGCTGACCACCAGGTCCAGGCCGCGCCGCGCGATGTTGACCTTCGACTGGTAGTGGCCGGTCGCGTTCTGGAACGAGTCGGTCATGTTCATCTGCCACTGGAACTCGGCGTAGGACGCAACCTCGCGCTGCACCGCAGCGACCGCGAGGCCCAGTTCGCGTTTGGCGACGCCGTCGAACAGCGGGCCCTTCGTGGCGACGTGCATGTTGGACGGCATCAGGCGGCCTCAGGGAATAGGTCGTTCACCAGCAGCGGGACCGCGATGTCGTTGATGCGGTAGATCGTGTTGTCCTGTGTTACATAGCCGAGCTGGCCGCGCATCTTCTGCCCGTGCGCCCCGAAGACGTCGACGTTGCGGATCGTGCCGCCCATGGTGAAGCCGCCCGCGAACAGGGCCATCACCGCGCCGCCAGCGCGCAGGAGGTTCCCGTCGATCTGGTCCGCCGGATGCTGGAGGAACGGCGTCTGGATACGCAGCGTCATCACGATCAGTCCGCTGACCGAGTTCAGCCCGGACGCCTCGGCCACCGGTTCGATGGTCGCGACGAACGCCGAGCACGTCATGCCCGGACCGGGCCGCGACTTCGGCTCGTGCGTCGGAACCGGGTTCTCGAACTCGCCCGTCCGCATCGCATACGACGCGACCGCGTCGATCAGGCCCTGATAGTCAAACGCCACTTATATCACCCTTGATCTTGCCTTGCGGCCGAACGTCGTCTCGGCCTCGTCCCACAGGTCCGCGAGACTGCTGCCCAGGCCCTTGACGGCGCTGGCGCCCTCGCCCTCCGGGTCGCTGTAGCCGCCGATCTTCTGGTTGACCGTGTTGACGCTCTCGGCGTCCGACAGCTCGCGGATGACCGACGGCACCCGGTGCACGCTCGCCGCGGCGCCGTTCGAGTGCACCGCCGCAGGGGTGCCGAGCTGGCCGCGCGCCACGGTCAGCACCCTGGAGGCGTAGATGCGCGTCCCGATGGTGTGCGCGGCCAGCGGCGTGCCGTCCCACGCCCGCTTGACCGTGGCCGTGCTCCCGGTGACGTCCACGACGAACATGCGCTCCGAATCGATCTGGATCACCTCGTTCACGTGCAAAGCGGTGCCGTCGGCCACGCCCACGGCGACGTCGCTCGACAGGGCGGTGGTCGCGCCGGCCAGATTCGTCTGGCCGGTGTCGGTGTTCGCGCGGTCCTGGACGAGCATGCGCTCGGAGTCGACGATCAGCAGGTCCCCGACGCCGACCAGGGAGCCGTCGGTGACGGTCGCGGTGGTCGCGGTGGTGCTGCCGACGGCTGCTGCGAGCGATCCGGCGGCGTCGGTGTACGCCCAGAACCCGAAGGTCCCGGTGATCGCGACGTCGCGCTGCGGGGTGGGTCCGACGCCGAACCCGTAGTTCAGGTTCCGTTTCAGTTCGAGGTAGTTGAACGGCGGACCGCTGTTGACCGGCTCGAAGTTGCACGCCGAGAGCGGGATCGCCACCCCGCCGGAGGTGACGGCGGTGGGCACGGCGAGGTCCCACTGGTCGAGCCAGAGCCGCCAGGGGTAGGCGTATTGGAAGTTGGGCCAGTCGAAGTACTTCGTCGTGTCGTTCGGGTAGAACAGTCGGTGCAGGTGGCCCTCGATGGTGCGGGCCGCGGATTCCATGGCCTTGTCCACGAGCGAGTCGACGCGCGCCGTCCACTTGATGTCGCCGGACCATTTGACGGTCTCGCGCGTGCTGTAGACCGGAGTCGAGATCACGCCGCTACCGCCCACTCAAGCGCCCACGCCTCATCCGCGGCAGCCAGTAGCCCGCACGAGGCCGGTCGCCACTGGCCCCAGGTCCACACGCCGTGCCCGTCGAGGGTGAGGGCGTGGCGCTGCGTCAGATCCACCCCGAGCACGACGCCGTCGCCGAGCCGCCGCGCGGGGCTCGCGCCGAGAAGCCGGATCCCCGCGAGCCCGTAGCCGGCCGCAGCGCCGAACGCCGCCTCGAGCGTCATGCCCGCGTCCGGATCATCGGTGACGCGCCAGTACAGGTCGAGCACATCCGCGTCGGACACCGCGCGGCCGGTCATGCGCAGCGACGCGGCCAGGGCCTGCACGGCGCAGCACGCCACGTCGGCGAACGGCGACCACTTCGCGGGTGTCGGGTGCCCGGCGTGCTTGGCGACGGCGTGCAGGTGCGCGGCATGGGCGCCGGCCTGCTGGAACTTCTTGCGCGCCGCCTGCTGCGCGGCGGAGGGCTTGTGCTTGGCGGATCCGGCGTGTTTGGTACCGCCCGCGTGCTTCCTGGTGTGGCCGTGACCCGGCTTCACCGTTCACCTCCTTCTGGCTGGTACTCGCTTTCTTTACCGATTACCCCTGGCGGGGTGGCCTGCGGAGTGCGTATTCAGTTGTGGCGTGCGCTACCGGCTACGGCAGCCCCGCGTAGGAACCTGGACCTTCCGCGACGCCGTCGAACAGCCCGGCGGGGGGTTCGGGGCGCGTCCAGTCGTCAGGCCACGTCCAGCCGTCCCACGTGCAGAACCACTTGCCCGGGTCGGACGGTGGTGAGGCGATCAGGGGTTCGCCGTCGTTCGGGCACGCCACCGGCGGCCCCATCACGTACGGGTCCCGCTCGAACTCCAGCCGCGCCTGACGGCGAATGTCTAGTAGTTGATACCAGCTCACGGGGCACCTCCCTTAGTCGTATATGACCGCTGTCGTGGGCGCCGTCGGCGAACCGGTGCCGTTGACCTTGAGCCAGCCGCCCGGCGGCACACGGACCGTGATCGACGCCAGGACACCCGCAGCCTGGCTGTAATACGTCACCATGGTCGGCGCTACGCCGCCCCCGCGCAGCGCACCGAGCTGGATGTTGGTCAGCAGCGTCCCGCCGCTCAGCTCCACGTTCGCCCAGCGCCACTGCGGATTCTGGAACGCCGTGCCCACGACCAGCGTCCACGCCGTACCCACGCCGTTGGGGCTGCGCTCGTCGACGATCGTCAGGCCGGTGCCGGTGCTTGTGGTCAGCGTCCCCCCGGTCGTGCCGGACAGGTGGATCTCGCCGAGCGCGTCGGCCAGGCCGTTGCCGCCGTCGTCGCCCCACGCCACGCCGCCCTCGGAGTCGATGCTCCCCTCGATGTACGGGCCGATGCCGCCCGCGCCGGCGCCCAGGACGTACAGGGAGTGCGTGCAGCCCTCGATACCGAGCTGCGTGAACCGGATCTTGTGGGAGGAGGTGTTCGCCGTGGCGGACCCGTCATGCCAGCTGCCGACGGCGCAGAAGCCCGCCCAGGAATAGAAGATGTGGGAGCCCTTGGTGTCGCTGTGCTCGGTCGCCAGCAGCCCGTACGTGTAGCCCCCGCCGCAGGTGACCCGGTCCAGCGACACGTTGTTCTGATTCGACGTCGCCGGCAGACCGAGCCCCACGCTCGCCCCGGTGGCCAGCGCGCCGATACTGCCCAGCTCACCGGCCCCGTTGTTGTACACCCCCGTCGTGCCGTAGCCCACGTCCACGATGTTGCACTGGTCCACGCCCCACAGCCACGCCGCCCCGTACCCGAGCCCGTTGCTCGAGTACGTCGTGACCAGGGTCAGCCCCTTGAGCATGACGAGCATGTTGCTGAACAAGAACGTCGAGGTCCCGTAGCCATTAGGGCCGGTCGGACCGCCGATCATCGCGCTCTGCCCGTTGGCGTTGATGTCCGCGACCTGCGCCCCCGCGGACGGGTACACGCCGAACGAGACCAGGCAGGAGCCGCCGCGCTGCGGAGTGGTCTGCAGCCAGTGCCGCAGGGCGCTGCCGGACTGCGTGCCCCTGAACGCGATGGTCACGCAGTTGGCCGCCGTCGCGATGACCGGCAGTGTGATCTGCGCGTTTCCGCTGTTGGTGTGGCTCAGGGCCCCGGCGATGCCGTAGAAGCGTTTCGCCGCAGGGGGGATGACGACCTCGGCGTAGCCGCCGTGGGCCTGCGCGTAGGTGGTGGCGTCGTTGACGGCGCCCTGGATCGCGGCGGTGTCGTCGCTCGCCCACATGACGGTGGCGCCGCTGACCGTGGTGGAGGCGGCTGCGGCCAGGGTGACGTGGCCCGGGTCGGTGTAGGCGCTGATCGTGGTGACCAGGGTGGTGATCCCGGTCGCGGCGGCGCCCTTCACCATGATTGTTTTTCCGACGTCGGCGCCCGTGAACGGGGTCGAGGTCGCGCACGTGAGGGTCGTCGTGTTCGAGACGCTGCTCACCGCGCCGTCGGTGACGACCTGCCCGTCGCCCTTGGCGCCGTAGGCGACGGCGGTGATGTCGAACTGCGACGGCGCGGAGGCGGCCGCTCCCGCTCCCGGCGGATTGTACAGGGGCATCAGGTCACCAGCTCGTCACGCGCGCGTTGCCGTTCGCGGACGCCCACAGGCAGTCGACCTGCCCGGTGTAGAGCGGCTGCGGGAACTCGTAGTAGCCCCCGGCGGCGACCTGAACCGTATAGCTGGTGGCCGACGCGGTGCCGCCGAACTTGAGGTAGAGCACGGCGGTGGAATCGTTGTAGACCGCGCGGCCGTTGGCTGCGGCGGCGGCGAACAGGGTGACGTTGCTCGCGGAGGACGCGACGTTCGCCATGGTCGCGGCCGTCAGCCGCAGCGCGGGCATCAGCCGTCGGCCGCCGGGGGCGCGCCCTGCGCGTCGTGGTCGGCCAGCCGCGCGGCGAGGTCGGCTTTCGAGCCGCCGGCCGGCAGGGAGCGCGCCTTCGCTTCCTCGACCAGTGCGCCCTTGGTCATCGACCCGTAGTCGGGGGCGTCGGCTGTGGGTGCGGGGTCGGGTGCCCAGCCTTGCGGCAGTACCGTGCCGGGCGCGGGCAGCGGGGCGAGCTCGGGGCCGTGTTCGCCCTCGAACGCAACCTCCGGTTCCAGTTCCGGTGCGATATACCCGGCCTCGCCGGGCAGCGCGTCCGGATTCGACGCGCCGCCCGCAACCGTGATCCTCGGCATCAGGACACCGACGCCCCGTTGTCAAGCGGAACGTACGTCAGATACCAGTCGATGGCGCCCGTCATCGTCGCCACCGACGTGGTGACCGTGATGATGCCCGTCTGCACGATGAACGCCGACTGCGCCAGGAACGGAGACTTGCCCGCCACGGCGCTGGCACCCCCGTTGGCCAGCGTGGTCGGTGCACCGGCGATGGTAGCCGCTACGGCATAGGCCGCACCCGCTTCACCGCCGCCGACCACCGTGGCCGAGGCGATACCGGCCACCTGCGCGCCGGAAGCCCCCACCGTCGGGGTCGCTCCGAGCGAAATCGCTCCCGTAGTGCCGGACAGAACGGTAGAGACGCGCCCCACCAGCGACGTGACCAGGACCATCCCGCCAGCCACGGTGAACAAGGTGGCCGAGGAACCGGAGTTCGGCGGGGTCTGCGCCAGCTTCTGAACCTGCTCGCCGTACAGAAGCCGGCGCAGCTGCCTGCCCTGAATGAAGTTGGCCATGTCAGGCGCTCAGGATCTCGAGGTTGGCCGGCTTACGCTGCACGACCAGGTCGTGCAGGATCGCCGTCACCAGGCCGGAGCCGCCGACGGACACCTTCAGGTAGTCCTGCGGGTCCGCGATCATCGAAGTGAGTACCTCGAACGCGGTGGTGTACGCCGAGGCCTGTACGACCGCGTTCGACGCGGACTGCGCCACCCGAGTCCACGCGACGGTGCCGTTCGTGGCCGCACGCTGGTAGTAGTGGTTGATCACGTTGCCGGGGCTCGTGTACGACCCTGCGAACGAGGGCGCCGCGGTGAGGGTGAAGGTGTCCGCGGCGGTGCACACGAACAGCACCGCCGACGCGCCGCGGAACTTGAAACCCTGCCCGGCCGCGATCGGGATCACGTCTACGACGCGCCCCAGGCCTTCCATGCCAGAAATATCTACTGCCCTCCAGTCGGCAACGACTTGGGAGCGGGGCGCCATTGCCGCTCTTGCTTATTCGGCCCTCTTCCGTTGAAGGCGTACCCAAGATGTATCATTGATGAATGACCCGAGAGCCCTGCGCCTGCGGATGCGGCCAGTACCCGAAGAAACCGGCCAGTAGATACGTAAAGAACCATGACAAGCGCACGAAACCCGATCCGGCGCCCTGCGCCTGCGGATGCGGCCAACTGGCCGCGGCAGGCAGCTCGTACAAGAGCGGGCACAACTCCCGCGTCGCCCACCCGTACGCGGGACGACACCACACCCAGGAGACGAAGGAAGCGATTTCCAAGGCACTCCAGGGAACCGGCTCGTACGCCTACCGACATGGAGGCAGTAACGAACACGCCTACAGCTCGTGGCTCTCTATGCGAGCCAGGCATCGCGAACGCGGAGTACCGATGGACCCGCGCTGGAACGATTATGCGGTGTTCATCGCCGATATGGGGCCGCGGCCCGACGACGTGCCCGGATACAGCGGCGGCGACGTCGGATGGTCCATCGACAGGATCGACGATCGGCGCGGGTACCTCGCGGACAACTGCCGATGGGCCACGAGGGAGCAGCAGAATGCCAACCGAACCGACCCTGGCGGATGGGTCACCCGCAGGCAGGGGCGAAGCTGGCACTAGATACATGATCGCTCGATCCTCCTCTCCGTGGTCCGACCGCAGGTCTGCGACCGCAACCAGCCGATCCTTCGCGTCAGCGGGGCGTCACTGCCGCGTTGCTCACTCGGAGCCGCTGGCGGCGCCCGTCGCGTCCGCGGGGATGCGCGGGTGGCGCCAGCACGTGTACAGGCACTCGGCCGGGTCGTGCGGGTAGTAGTCGAAGTGCTTCTGCGACTTCGCCAAAGCCTGCGCGATCGGGGTGCAGCGGAACAGCGGCTCGCCGTCCTCGTCGAACAGGACGAACTCCTCGTTGTCCCTGACCGCTTTGCGCAGAGCGGCTGCGTCCTTGATCTGGACGCCCTTGACGCCGTCCATGGGCTACTCCTGCCTTTCGAGGCCCGGGATAACACCCTGGCGCGATCTGTCGGAACGGACACGGCGGTTCGCCATCTCCAGGTTGTCGGCGACGCGGCGCAACCGATCGGGGCTTTCCCCGAACTTCGCGATACCGACATTGCAACTGAAGCAGGCCAGACCGCGCACGCATGTTCCGCACGACCGCTCGCCACGGCAGCACGCGTGATCGTGGTCGACGTGAACCTTTCGCGGGGTCGCTACATCAAGGGGTTCGGCACATAGATAGCAGAGGCCGCCCTGCGCACTAAACATGCGGTTCCACTGCTCTTGGTTCATGCCGTACCTGTACTCGACCCCGTAATTAGGGTTCTTAGCTCCCCACTTGCGGGCGGCCTCTCGACTCGGCTCACGGTCCTTTTCCCGCGACCGCTGAGCATTCACGCGGTCGCGGGAACGCTTCTCCTCGATCGGAACCTCCCGCTTGGGACGGCCATGCCGCTTGCAAGTGCAGCCCTCGAGGCATGCCGAGCGCCCGGCCGCCGTCTTGTGCCTACCGCACTGACAGCCGGGGCCACACTTCATTCGCTCGCTCATGCCTTTATTATCCCAGATCAGCGCGTTGCGAGCTGCACGATGGGTGACAGAGTGGGGCCACCATTCCTAGGGGTAATGGCACTCTGGAGCCAGGGGCGCCCGTCGAGGCGGGAGATGACGCGGTACGAGGTCTTGTCGTTAGCAAACTTGTAATGTTCGGAGGCTGATACCTGCATCTCCATGCGGTCACCGATCAGGTAGTACGACAGGTCCACCAGGTTGATGTCACCGCTGGTACCCAGGGGTCCGGTCTTCTCCGTGAAGTACACCGGCCGGCCCAGGATGCTGACCGGGGGGGTGTCCGCGCCGCTGGTGCCGCCCGCGTAGTTCCCGATCCACACCGGGCCGCCGCCGGTACCCACCGACAGGGCCATGGTCGCCAGCTGCGGGAACGTGTCGATCGATGCGATCCACACCGCG
>Ga0137401_10000285_pt1 | contig 18657 bp, 16 predicted proteins | sample CZOMad1_1_16fung_FD_108286 | JGI IMG/M metagenome (GOLD analysis project Ga0137401, IMG submission 108286) | Vadose zone soil fungal communities from Angelo Coast Range Reserve, California, USA - CZOMad1_1_16fungal (Illumina Assembly) | ecosystem: Environmental > Terrestrial > Soil > Vadose...
AGGCCCAGGCCAAGAACGCCCGAATCGCTTTGCGCCCACGATACCACTGCCGCCACGGCGGCATGCTCAGTATTGCATCCTCCTTAAGCAGGGCGGCAAAGGCGTCGAGATCAGCACCCTCCCAGGCCTGGACGTAGCGCTCGAGCAACGCGCGTTGCCGATCGTCCGGCGCCGGATTGCCGGTGGGTCGACCGGTCGGGAACCCCTTGGCCAGCGTGGTGCGCGCGCGTTGCAGAGCGCTGTTGACCGACGCGACCGAGACGTCCAGCAATGCGGCGGTCTCGCTGGCCGTCCAACCCAGTACGTCGCGAAGCAACAGGATAGCCCGCTGCCGGGGTGGTGGGTGCTGGATCGTCGCGACGAAGGCAAGCTGCACCGCCTCACGCATCTCATAACGCGCTTCCGGACTCGGCGCAGTGTCAGCAATGCCTTCAAGCGCCGTGTCCGGGTAAGGTTCAAGCCAGGCAATCTCAGTGGCCGGCTCTCCGTCGGGCGGCTGGTCGGAGGGTGGACCATGCATCTCCGGAAGTACTCGACGTCCGTTTATCCGACTGGCGATGGCATTAAGGCACGCGTTAGTGGCAATTCGATAAAGCCAGCCGCGGAAGGAGGCCCGTCCTTCGAAGCCGTTGAGTCCACGCCAAGCGCGCAAGAACGTCTCCTGAACGAGGTCTTCGGCGTCGTGAAGCGAGCCGAGCATACGGTAGCAGTGGAGTCGCAGCTCGCGCCGGTAGGGCTCGGCGAGTTGCTGAAACGCGTCCCGGTCGCCCTTTTTGGCAGGGTCCAGAAGCCGCGATGGATCCGATATGTCGAACATGTTAACGTTAGGCTGAGTCGCCGCGAAACATGGCCGCGTGACGACGCGCAAAGTCTGCGAATGTAGTGGGTCGGATCGCCAACGCTTGGTGGGTGGAAAGATTCGATTTCATTTTTTCGCTGCGAAAATCAACGCGATGAGGCGGCCCACCGGTCTTGTGGCAACGTATGCCAGCGACGCAACGCAAAGGATCACAAGCAGCATCCGCAAATGCGTCGCGGCCGGCATCGAAAACCCAACCCCGGTTCCAATTGCGATGTACGCTGCCAGACACGCCGGACACTTTGGCAACAGCACCAGGATGGCGCTCGGTACCGCCCACCTAGCGATCTCGGCACAACGCCGAACGAACGTCGGCGGCCGCGGATCATCATCCGCGGTCCGCACCACGACCACCTGAAGGCCAGAGTCGCCTGATCCGCCTTCGCAGCAACGATGAGCGATCATGGCTGGTTGTCGTCGGTATAGCGATCGTGGTGGCGAATCCAAGCCAACGTAAAGGGCAATGCGCCTTCATCACGGCCCTTCGGCACGAGATCGAGGTAACTATAGGCGCCGATCAAAAATTCCGGTCCGCGTGCGTAGCTGGAATAGGTGTGGAAGACATCGCCAGTTTCGTTCTTATAGAACACGCTGATTCCGTGGGCTTCCTCTCGCGGGAATCCGCTGGTATCGTAATTGTAATAGTTACCGTTTGCCATTTCTTCGTTTGTAAACGACACACCATAGTCGTGGTTGAAGTCGTTCCCGTACGCTGAGACCCATTTGAACCGCCAACCCATGCGGTGCTTGAACGCTTCAATCTGGGGCAGGCGTGCCCCCGAAACCACGGTCAGTGTTACGTCGCGATGCGCCAGGTGTACGATATTGCCATCGAAGTTATCGGCCACCAACGAGCAGATCTGGCAACCTTCCTCCCACTCCGGACCAAACATGAAGTGGTACACGATTAACTGGCTTCTGTCGCCAAAGAGGTCGGCGAGGGCCTCCTTCCCATCCGGCCCGTCGAAGACGTATTCCTTCCCTACCCTGACCCAAGGCAGTTTGCGCTTTTCAGCGCTCAACTGATCGCCTAGCCGGGTAAACTCCTTTTCCTTCTTCAGGAGCTCTATGCGTTTTGCCGCCCACTTTTCTGGCGACACAATTTCATGGTCCAATGTATATTTTCGTTCTTCGAATGTTTTTGTCTGTGTGCTCATAACTGCGTTTTCGTTGGGTCCACTGTGTTTGATTGATATGCACCTTCAAAGATCAAGACCGCGGCCGGGCCGAAACTCATCGGTCACCAGATCGATTTTTGGGGAAAGAGAGGAAACCGGTCAATGGATTGCGAAATCCCGATCGGACGGTCCCTATGAATCACGGGTACTCGGTGACTATTCGTATCTTTTGCAGTCATACATTTTCTTCAATGACACGACGAATGAGCGAGCAGACTCAGGACGCGCAAAAGAGAAATCTAGCGGCCCACACGAGCGATGAAATGCCCAACCCGAAATTGGGCTACTCAGCGGCGATTGATTCGATTCGCAGATATCGCGATCCAAGCTGCCCAAGCGAAAAGTGTCAAAAGTAGAGTGAGGATCGGTTCCGTGTGACTGGCAAGGTCACGATGGACGGGGAACGGCGGCAGGTGAACGTAATCGAGTGCGGTAGGCTCTCTTCTTGGCCAGCGCCCCGCAGGTGCTCATTGAGCACCACCGGCGCTCACCTGCACGCGAAGTGTCGACGAAGGGTACACCACAGGTCGGGTTCTCGCACATACGGATCCGGACGCGCAGCGGTGAAGCACACAGCGAGATCAGGTCCCGAGCAACCCAGGATAGCACGGCGTTCACCCCGTTACCGACCCAGCGCTTGGACTCTCCATTGGGCCTCAACTCGGGAACGAGCGGCGGCTTAGCCGCGGCGCGATTGACGATGGCGACATCGTTGGGATCAGTTGGTTCCTTCGTTGCGATAGCCACGCCAATTCGTTGGATTGCCTCCCGCAGCTCTTTCGCTCTAACCAAATCGAGACCGGAACAACTCGGCAACGCTCCAACGCCGCCACTCTTGAGACACCAACGGGCCAGATCGGCTGGGCGCACCAGCCGTTCATAAGGCTGCGGCTTGCCACGGTCGCCGAGGGTAGCGGCGAAACTGAAGCACAGCCGTGCATCCTTGAACCGGAAATCGGCCTTGGTTCGGCGTTGGGCGAGTTGATTCGTCTGGCTACTCATGTCCACCACTTTAAGCGGTTGACATCCGAACCGCAAGATGTTCTATGTCCAATGTCCACTACTTCAACAGGTGGACATGCAGAAGCAATGCTTATGATTACCAATAACCGTAATTGGATTGCTGCTCCGCCACGCGCAGCAGGCTACGCTCGATCGGAAAGGAGCAGGCCGTGAGAACACCCAAAGGACCCGCGATACACCTGACACAGTTCGCCAGCGATACGCCTCCATTCAACAGCTTGGCGGCGATTGCCAGCTGAGCAGCCGAACTCGGCTTCAAGGGATTACAGATTCCGACCTGGGGCCTTTATCACGAACGTATCCGCATGTTTCACGTTAAAGATGCGGAGTTTAATCCGACTGGCCGCCAAGGTGTCTATGGCGGTTACCAGTCCTGGATCGACCGTGCCGGCCGCTTCCGCTCGCTCGGTGACGGACAAGTGGATTTTAAGGCGATCTTCTCGAGACTCGCGCAGTACGACTACTCCGGTTGGGCTGTACTTGAGTGGGAGTGTTGTCTCAAACGTCCAGAAGATGCTGCCCGCGAAGGGGTCAAGTTCATCACCGATCATATAATCAACGTCACCCACAGGGCGCTATTGGCGATTCCTTCTTCCGCGATCCAGACTGGATAAATCAAGACCATTATTGCAGATTTTGAGGCTAACCCAGATAGACACTCGTCTGGCGGCTCTCAAAATACTAATGCAGACGCGTCGATCTCCAGAACCCTTGAGAGAACCGTGCGTCATCTCGATGCGCTGCTTGCGATCCGCGACCGGTGGGCATTGCGACTTTCATTCTCATCCGTTTGACGAGTTCACGTTGGTTACCGATGACTGCACGACCAACGGTTACGCGCTGGGGAAGGTTCAAACTGTCCCTAACACTCTCTTCCTATTCCGCCGCGGCGAAGCGCACGGCTTTTGGAATACCGCGATACAATCTCCTCGGTTTTGGGTAATTCATTTTGAGCCTGGCTCTACGCTCTTCGGAGAACTATCACGGCTCCGCGTTCTTAACCCATCGGACCGTGTTTGGCATTTACCGGCTGGAGCAGTAGCAACGTTTAAGTGGATCTTCTTAAGGCTCTTCACCGAACATGCCCAAGCTCATCCGCATAGTCCGCTGGTCGAGGCCGCACTGCTCCAATTGCTGCTGGTGAGCGTGGAGCGATGGGCTACTGGTGAAGCTGCGCAAAGTCTCTGTCCGGAGATACCTGATCCCGAAGTGCTTCGACTTTGGCACCTAATCAACGAGTGCGTCGGCCGACCGGCCGAGTTCAGCCGCCGCATTGGCGATCTCGCGGGCTACGATTCTTTGCGTCACCGATTCAAGGACGTCTTTGGCGCATCGCCGACCCAACTCCTTCTCCAACTCCGTATGCAAAAAGCAAAGAACCTCTTGTTGGACACTCCAATGAGCATCGCTGAGATTGCAGAATCCCTCGGATACGAGCGCCAGCATGAATTCGCCCGAGCTTTCCGCAAGCATACCGGAAGCAGTGCAAGCGAGTGGCGAGTACATCCTTTTTTGAAAGAAGACTCGTTCGCTTCCGAATCGGCGAAATATTTTTCCAAGTAAGCTAAAGCCAATGGCTGGCGTGGGTGCGACAATCCACGCCAATAGGTCCGGCACGAGAATTCGTCATCAGCGTTGCGGATCACCCCCCTTTGATCATGAAGATAGCGATTCTCGGAGCCGGCGCGATGGGCAGTGTTATTGGTAGTGCCCTCGCGGAAACCGAGAGCGAAGTCGCTCTGTTGGACGTCTGGGCGGAAGCGGTTGAGACGATTAACCGGCGAGGTTTGATTATCCGGGACAGAGCAGGCAGCAGCCGGACCGTGCAAGTCAGGGCGACGATCGACCCCACCGAGATCGGGACTGTGGATCTCGTGATCGTTTTCGTGAAGTGCTACGACACCGAGGAGGCGGTGCGGGGTGCGCTATCGATGATTGGTCCGAAAACAACCGTTCTCTCCCTCCAGAACGGTTGGGGTAACGGGCCACGCATTGCCAAGATTATCGGGGAAGAAAAGCTCCTGGTGGGAGTCAGTTATCATAGTGCGACGATGCTTGGGCCTGGCGAGGTTTTGCATGCCGGGAGAGGCATGACGTTTATGGGTGAACTAAACGGGGAAATGTCGAAACGCCTCCTGGAAATAGCTGCTGCATTTCAACAGGCCGGACTGGAAGTTACTCCCTCCTCCACGGTACTCAGAGAGATCTGGGCGAAGTTAGCCCTGAACGTTGCTACGCTTCCAACTTCCGCCGCGATTCGCGTGACAGCAGATGAACTGCTGAGAACTCCGGAAATGGAAAGTCTCATGCAGAGAAACACTGGAAGTGGCGCACGCATTCAACATTGACCTAAGCTTCGAAGAGCGCTGGTCCGCCATCGCCGGACTGCTCAAGAGGCTGGCTCCAAAGTCCAAGGGTTCCATGCTTCAGGATATTGAACGGGGGCGTCGAACCGAGATTGACGTCATAAACGGAGCCATCGTTGATACCGGTCGGGCGAAAGGCATCTTGACGCCATTCAATTGCTCCATGGTCGCTCTGATCAAGGCGCTGGAGGCAACCTTCGGAAGCCATGAAGCCGCTTAGGTTTGCTGTTTTCGGTGCCGGGTTCTGGACTCCCTACCAGCTGGCCGGCTGGAGAGAGTTTTCCGGTGTCGAATGTGTGGCCATTTATAATCGAACCCGTAAGAAGGCGGAAAATCTGGCCGGCGATTTACGCATTCCTGCAGTCTATGATGATGCTCGGAAACTGTTGCACCAAGAACAAATTGATTTTGTCGACAATGTCACGGAGGTAGACGGACATTTACCATTATCGGTTCTGTGTGCCGAGCATCGAATTCCATGTATCTGTCAAAAGCCGATGGCTCGATCAGTGGCCGAAGCGCGGGTGATGGTAGCCGAATTTAAGAAAGCTGCCGTCCCACTGTATATTCACGAGAACTGGCGATGGCAGACTCCGATCCGCGCTGCCAAACAAGCACTCTCATCGGGCGTCATCGGCCGGCCTTTTCGGGCGCGCATCGAGATGATCACTGGATTCGAGGGCTGGGCTAATCAACCTGCCCTAGCGCAGCTCGAACGTTTCATTTTAACCGATCTCGGAACCCACATCCTCGACGTGGCACGTTTTCTTTTCGGTGATGCAACTATGATCTTCTGCAGCACCAAAAACACCCTCCCAAAAATTCTCCGGGGCGAGAACGTTGCCACCATCCAGTTGGAAACGGAAAAAGATATAACCGTCGTCTGCCAACTCGGTTATGCTTTGACCCCGCTGGAGCGGGAGCATTTTCCGGAAACTTTTCTCTTCGTCGAAGGAGATCAAGGGTCTCTGGAAATTGCTCCGAACTTCTCGCTTCGAACGACAACTAAGCAAGGCACCGTCATTCAGCGCTATCCGCCTCCTCGTTACAGCTGGGCCAATCCGACGTATGATTTAGTGCATGCGAGCATCGTCGATTGCACGCGAAATTTGCTTGCCGGATTGCGAGGCCAAGCGGAACCGGAAACAACCGCCGAAGATAACTTAAAGACAATCGAGTTGGTCTTCGCCGGCTACGATTCAGTTGAACAAAGAAAGGTGATCTACCTGCAGGCGCCTGATAGCGCGCCGTCAGATCTTGATCTGGAGGAGACCACAAGATGAGCTCCCGGCTGCGCTTTTTTGGGGTCGCGGCTTACCAATTGGTTAATCCGTTGGGCCAACATATCTTGATTGATCCATTTCTCGATCAGAATCCCGGGAGCACGGTTAGATCGGATCAACTGGACCGAGTTGATCTGATCATCGTCAGCCATGCAGCGCCCGATCATCTCGGGGATACAGAGGTGATCGCCCGACGGACGGGAGCACCCATTATTTGCGGCGGAGAGGTCAAAGCGTTTCTCACTGCGAAGGGTATTCCCGCGGAACAGATCCGCGCGACTACTTGGGGAATCTGTGTCGAGGTGGCGGGCATCAAAGTGCAGCCGGTTGAGTGCCATCATTGGTCTCAGATCTATCTACCTAACGGTACATTTGCCAGTGGCGTACCGCTCGCGTTCATCATCTATGTAGAACCAGGCGTTCGCTTTTATCATTATGGCGACACAGCTATCTTCTCTGATCTCAAGCTGCAAGGTGAATTATACCGACCAACTATTGGTTGTATTGGAATAGCTAACCCTCAGGAAATTCTGGACCGCTTCACCATGCCGGGACAGATGTTAACTGCGGAGATGAATCCGCGTGAAGGTGCGTTGGCAGCAGAGTGGCTGGGTTTAAACACGGTTTTGCCGTGCCATTTTATCAATCCGGACTGTCCGGAAGTAATCGAATTTGCCGGGCATCTAGCGGCGGCTCGCAAGTGCGGCAGGAAAGTCCCGGAAACGCTGGTGATGCAACCCGGCCGATGGGAAGAACTACATCCAATCAAGCCGGACGGATTCGATCTCGATTAACATGAAAGCAGCTGTATTTGACGCTCCACGACAGATATCGATTCGGGAGTGGGAGACGCCTACTCCAGGAGCAAGGGATGTTTTGATTCGGGTGAAAACAGCCGGTATCTGCGCCGGAGATACTTATATCTACCAAGGCAAAAATCCGTATGCGGAATACCCGGTGATCGGTGGACATGAAATTGCCGGGACAATCGAACAGCTCGGTTCAGAGGTCACCGGTCTAACGGTCGGTCAGCTAGTCGTTATTGAGCCGTTCCTATCTTGCGGTCAATGTTATCCGTGCCGAGTTGGTAAGCCGAATTGCTGTACTCATCTGCATATTATCGGAGTTCATCGACCCGGTGGTTATGCAGATTTTGTCGCTGTGCCGGCCGATCATATCCACGTCGTCCCGGATGGAATATCGCCAACTACTGCTGTGTTTACCGAACCATTGACTATCGGCATTCACGCCTGCCGCCGCGCTGGAGTGATGTCCGGAGAATTGGTTGTAGTCCTCGGAGCGGGCCCGATCGGGTTAGCAATCATTGAGGCAGTGAGAGTGCGAGGCGGGTTTCCTGTAGCGGTAGATGTATTGAATTCTCGGCTTGCAGTTGCCGCAAAACTAGGAGCCGAAGTACTCCCGGCTAATGATCATCTACTCTCGAAGGTCTTAGAACGAACCAAGGGCGAAGGAGCACCGGTTGTAATTGAAGCCACCGGCAACGCGAAGGCCATGGAAGCAACCGTCGATTTGGTTGCGGCAGGGGGACGGATCGTGATCGTCGGCCTCCTACCAAAAGGCAAAATGATTCAACTGCCTGGACTCGATCTGACGCGCAAGGAGATGACCATTCTCGGTTCACGCACCGAGATCGATTGTTTCCCGGATGCCTTGCGTCTCTTGGCCTCAGGTGAGGTCCGATACCCACAGTTCGCATCTGAGTTTGATCTTTGGAAGGCAGGCCAAGTATTCGCCGAAATTACCAAAGAGAGTTGCGCAATTCACAAGGGTGTTTTCGTTCACGATTGATCTATGCGTCTCTATACTTTTGCCCAAGCAGGAAGAACCCGCATAGGCGTAGCCAACGCGGACCAGGATTGCCTGATCGACATTGGAGTGGCGGATCCCTCCTTACCCGGAGACATGCTGTCTCTCATTGCAGCTGAGCAACCAGTCTGGGAAAAGGTTCGGCGAATCGCCGAGACGGTGAGAAGCGGCAAGCCGCCATTGGTTCTTCCGTTGAGGAATCTAACAGTCCGAGCGCCAATCCTCCGGCCGGGAAAGATCCTCTGTTCAGGAATCAATTATCGGTCCCATCAGGAAGAGAACCCGGCCGCCACAATTCCGAGCGAACCATTCTTTTTCGCAAAATTACCCTCGACCGTAATAGGAACTATGGAACCGATTCTATATCCTGCCCGGACTGAGCAGCTCGATTATGAAGTGGAGTTGGCGGTGGTTGTCGGTAAGACAATGCACGGGACATCCGAAGCCAAAATTAGAGATCATATCTTCGGCTATACCATCTTGCACGATGTCTCCGCCCGGGACGTTCAGTTCCGCGACAACCAGATTACGTTGGCAAAAAATTTCGATTCATTCTGTCCCATCGGTCCCTGCATTGTTACAACCGATGAGTTAAAGGATCCTGAAAGCATCGCGCTGCGCTCCTATGTGAATGGTGAACTACGTCAGAACGGTTCAACCGCAGAGTGGATCTTTCCATTGAATCGACTGCTTTTCTTTCTGTCCGGCATTATGACGCTGGAGCCCGGAGACATCATTAGCACGGGCACTCCAGCTGGTGTCGGATTGTTTAGAAAACCTCCGGCATTTTTAAAGCCGGGTGATGTTGTTCGCCTCGAAGCTGAAGGTATCGGCTCTCTCGAGAATGTCGTCTCTTAACTGATCCACCCAATCGTTCCCCCAATCATATGCAGAACATAAATAGTGATACCGTGACGCGACGCAGTGCTCTATTGAGCCTAAGCGCACTGGCTGGCGGCAGCTTAATCGCTGGACTAACCAGCTGTGAAAAAGCGGCCCAACCAGAAACACAAACGTCGAAAAAGCAAGCCGATGCAAATGAAGAGTACGTCTGGCTCTCAGCCAATGCCAACCTCCCGCTGTTTACTGCCCACGACCAGCCTGCGCTGAAAGTCGTTGGTCAGGAGCTAGGAGTGCGGGTAACCATTGCTGGGCCCAACAGCGTTGATATTCCAGGCCTGGTCTCAGCGGTCGAACAAACCGCTGCTCGCAAGCCCGCCGGGATGATGGTCGTTGGCTGGGATCCAAGCGCGTTAGTCCCTGCTATCAACCAAGCAGTAGACAGCGGAATTCCGGTCGTTTGCGTCGATGCCGATGTCCCGGAGAGTAAACGACTAGCATTTATTGGTACGGACTGGCACGAGATTGGTGTGCGGCAAGCTGAAGCGATGGTCAAGGCCTTGAACGGACGTAAAGGTAAGATTGCCCTGCTCGGGCTGATCGAACAATCAATTGATCAAGCGGCGATTGCCGGCTTCCGTTCGGTAGTAGAAAAAGCGGGTTTGGTCTGTATGGATCCTCAGCAGGACAAAGGGAATCAAGCAGAGGCAACGCGCGTGGCCGCCTCAATCATCCAGGCAAATCCAGATTTGGTTGGAATGGCAGGATTTGACTCCGAAAGCGGACCTGGCTTCGGACAAGCAATCAAGGAGGCCGGAAAAACCGGCCAAATTATTGGCACCTGCGTCGAAACCCAAGAACAGCATCTGCGTCTGGTCAAAGAAGGAGTCCTGGCTGCGTGCATTGGGCAGAAGCGCGAACTGTTTACCTACGTGGGCGTATTGGCATTATACCAGGTAAAGCATTCACCTTTGAAATTTACGACCGATGATAAGAAGGCTGGTATTACCCCCATCCCAGTCAACTACAATACCGGCACTTACACAGTAACTCGTGATAACGTCGACGTCTTCTTGAAGGCATAAGAGCCGGGTTGTTGAGGAGAATGTTCGCTGACCCGGCTGAACGTTAAATCAGTCGGGCGGAATTTAATAGATGAAAGCGGAAAGCGCCGTTACCGGAAACTGTTTCGGAACCATCATCGGCCTCTCTCCGAATATTATTTATTATGGAAGAGCCGATGACCTGCCGAGACGCATCATTCTGTCAGCAGGGCCACTGACTGCAGAATTTGAGACCGGCGACCTGCGCTACATCAGATTGGGTGATCGCGAAATCATCAGACGAATTTACGCAGCAGTCCGCGACCGCAATTGGCGAACTATCTCCGGACAGATTTCGGACCTGACCGTGAACGCAGGGCAGGACAACTTTTCTATCAACTATTGTTCTACTCACGAAGAAGGCGAGATAAGATTCGTCTGGCACGCATCCATTGATGGAAAACCGGATGGCACCATCTCCTACCGTTTTACGGGTGAAGCGCAGTCAGCGTTTCTTCCCAATCGAATCGGCTGTTGCGTGCTTCATCCGATTAACCTAGCCGGCCAGAGTTGTCAGATCACTCATGCATCAGGCGATTCTAATCAGACAAGTTTTCCTCTGCTGTTGGCTCCGGCTCAACCCCTAAACGGATTTGAGAATATCCGGACGATTCACCATATTGCCGGCCCGCAAACATCAATTGAGATTAGCTTTTTTGGCGACCGGTTCGAGACTGAGGATCAGCGAAACTGGATAGACGCGAGCTTCAAAACATATTGCCGGCCGCTGAGCCTGCCCTACCCATTCCAAGTAAGAGCTGGAGACAGGATCGATCAGTCTGTGACTATCAGATTGGTCAACGATCAGCAACCGGCATTAGTAAAATCAGTCCCCCGGAAACGGCGACCAGCGGAAGCGACTCTTCGTCTCCACGAAGATACGGTTCCAATGCCTCGCCTTGGTTTGGGCTGTTCCTTGGAACAAATTGACGAACGCTTGAGTAGTCTTTTGATGCGGTTAACGCCTGATCATTTGCGGGTCGATTTACGGTTGGCTCATACCGGCTGGCGGGATCTGTTCCAAAGCGCTCTGCAACAAGCTGTACTACTCAGGGCTGCTTTGGAGATTGCGGTTTTCCTGGGAGACAACAGTGAAGAGGAGCTAGCTGAACTCCGCGAAGTGACGCGAGTTCTCGAACCCAGAATTGTCCGGTGGCTCATCTTTCATGAGCAAGAGAAGACAACCTCAAGCCGGTGGCTTAAGTTGGCACGGGACTACCTAAAGGTCCTTGATCCCAATATACCGATTGCCTCTGGTACCAATGCCGACTTCTATCAGCTGAATCAGTTTCGTTTGTCGACCGACCAATGCGACGCAATCTGCTGGTCGGCTAATCCACAGGTACACGCATTCGATAACGCTTCGATGGTCGAGACCCTCGAGGCTCATCGGGCGCCGATCGAAAGCGCGAGGGCGTACTTCCCAGAGAAGCCGCTGAGCATTTCGCCCGTTACCCTCAGGCCTCGTTTCAACCCCGTTGCAACCGGCGAAGAAACCGAAGATGCGGCACAGCTGCCGTCTTCGGTCGATCCTCGACAGATGTCATTGTTTTGTGCTGGTTGGACGATAGGCAGCATCAACGAGTTCTCCGCTGCCGGAGTTGATAGTCTTACCTACTTCGAAACAACCGGTTGGAAAGGGCTGATTGAATCAGCGTCTGGTCCACTCTTGCCCGATCTGTTTTTCTCTTTCCCGTACGCGGCCTTCCCAGTCTATCACATTCTCGCCGAGGTCTTGCGCTTCTCCGGAGGCGCGGTGCAATTGTATGCTAACGACGACGCCTTATCCATTACGGGAATTGCGCTCAAGAAAGAGCAATGCCGGATGATTTTAGTAGCAAATTTGACCGGCGAAAATCGTCGCGTTGCACTCGAACAGTTACCCGGACCGGTCGCCTGGGCAAAGGTTCTTGACGCAACCACCTTTGCCGCAGCTACTAGCAATCCGGAATGGTTCCAGGCGCTTGGGACAGAACGCGTGGATTGTTCGTATGGGAAGGCTTCGATCGAGATAGCGCCGTTCGGGATCTACCACCTCTACTTCGGACTCTGATTATGCCTGACCCAGAGCCGCTTCTGAAAATGCGAGGGATCAAAAAGTCGTTTGATCATGTCGAGGTACTTAAAGGGATTGATTTAGATGTCCTCGCGGGCGAAGTGCATGCGGTTGTGGGCGAAAACGGGGCCGGGAAGAGCACGTTGATGAACATACTTGCCGGAATTCATCAACCCAGCGCAGGAACGATATCCTTCGACAATCAAACCAACCTAACTCTTCCCGACACCAAGTCGGCTCAGCGACTCGGTATCAGCATCGTTTTTCAGGAGAGAAGTTTGTTTCATCAACTGACGATTGCTGAAAACGTGTTCGCCGCCCGGCAGCCGGTGACAAAGTTCGGCGCCATCGATCGCAAGAAGTTGGCCAGGGATACGCGTGCGCTTCTCGAACGAGTAGGCCTGAAACTAGATCCGAAGTTGTTAGTTGGGGACCTTTCTCCGGCCCAACAGCAGATGATAGAAATCGCGAAGGCATTATCACTGCAGGCCAAGCTATTGATCTTTGATGAGCCGACAGCTGCTCTGACCTTGGTTGAGACGAACGCGCTGTTCGACGTCATTCGCCAACTGAAAGAAGCGAACGTCGGCATCATCTATATCTCACATCGGCTGGAGGAAATTTTCCATATCGCCGATCGAGTTACGATTCTCAAAGATGGATCCTGGCAAGGAACGTTGCGAGTGTCAGAAACGGATACCGATGAACTGGTGAGACGCATGGTGGGCCGAGATCTGGAGCTGCGGCACAGCGACGCGATCGCGGCAGGAAATCCGATTCTCTTTGAGATCAAAGAAATTACCGATTCGCCGCAACTACCACATCCGCTGTTACGGGATGTGTCTCTCTCAGTTCGAGCGGGTGAAATCGTAGGGCTGGCTGGATTGGCGGGTGCGGGACGGACGGAATTAGCCTTGTCTATCTTCGGTATGAGACCGCGAGCCGGCGGTGAAGTCTATGTCTCTGGCCGGCCGGTTCGAATTCGATCACCACGTGAAGCGATTACCGCCGGAATTGGGTATGTGTACGAAGACCGGAAAGATGGCGGTCTCTTTCTGGACATGAGTATCGCCGGGAATATCGCAGCAGCGAAGCTGGATATTTTCGGATCTTGGTGGATGGATCGCGCCAAAGAAATAACGGTGGCGACTCAGTTTAAACGTTCGATGCAGATCACCTGTCGGAACGTCCAACAGGCAGTGCAGAAGTTGAGCGGCGGAAATCAGCAGAAAGTCGTGCTGGCAAAGTGGCTGCTCGTCCGACCAAAAGTTTTGATAGTCGATGAACCGACCCGGGGTGTCGACATCGGTGCGAAAGCTGAAGTACATAGCCTGCTATATGAGTTCGCCCGACAGGGTTCCGCCGTGATTGTGATTTCATCCGAGCTACCCGAAATCCTGGACGTCTCTGACCGAATCTACATTATGCGCGAAGGAAAAATCACCGGGATGCTACCACGCGAGGGCGCGACCGAGGAAAGAATCATGCGACTGGCTTCATTGTTCACTTGATCTTTTATGGTCCAGACTCTCACCTCCATTCCAAAGAAGCAGAGGGCTCTTCCGGGGCTGCGCTTAGGCAGATTGCCGACGCCGTCCCGCGAACTCGCACTCATTGGTGTAACGGTTTTCACCGTCGTCGTCTTTTCGATCCTTTACCCGATATCGTTTCCCAGTCTCGACAACTTCCGGGCAGTAATTCGAAACCTGACATTCCAAGGCATAATCGCGATTGGCATGATGATCATGCTGATTGGCGGGAATTTTGATCTCTCGGTTGGTTCGACAGCCTCGCTGATCGGAGTGATTACTGGCGCCCTAATGAAAAAAATGGGCTGGCCGGTACCACTGGCGATTCTGACCGGCCTTTGCCTGGCCGCAACCTGCGGCTTCATCAACGGTTTCATCGTCGCCAAGGTAAGAGTGAATGCTCTCATCACTACTCTCGGCACTATGGGTATTTTCCAGGGTGTTGCACTGCTGATTGGTGGGCCAGGCATAGTCTACCTACCAGACTCTTTTGCTCGCCTTGGACAATCGCGTTTGCTCGGGATTGAGACGCCCGTGTGGACCCTGCTGCTGCTCGGATTGTTCGGCCATTATGCCATGGCGCACACTCGGTTTTTTCGGCAGTTCTACTTTATCGGCAGCAACGCCAAGGCGGCCCATCTTTCGGGTATTAATGTAGAAGGCCTGCAAATTATCTCGTTTATCATTATGGGCCTACTCGCAGGTATCGCAGGCATTCTCTATGCCGCACGAATTGCGACTGCCAGCTCGACGATCGGTGTCGGGGCAGAACTGCAAGCGATCACTGCCGCTATTTTGGGTGGAGCAAGTCTTTCCGGCGGTCGAGGAACGATCTGGGGAGCACTGGTCGGTGTCTTTTTTATGGCACTGATGCAGAACGTCTTGATCATTGCCCGCTTTTCTTCCGAATGGCAGGGCATTATTTTGGGCGCGGTTTTAGTCGCCGCGGTTGCGATCGATTCGGTGCTGAATCGGAAGCGCGTCAGTTAGTAGTCTGGAGGGTGGCTCATATCAGCGCTGAACGCTTCGACCGCGCTGCACAGTTTCTGTCCCTTTCATGGCCTATGGAATCTGGTTTCGGGTGAAACGGTTCGAGAACGCGGCCTCTAACATTCTGGCTTCTGGATTCTCGACTCATACCGTGCTCCAATAAACCGCGTAGATAACTATCCAAAATCCGAGCCAGAGCGCTGCCGTGAGGCGTCGATGATGCCTAATCCAGCGTTTAAGGAATAATCCCAGCATGGTCGGAACCAGCCAACTGAGCGCCAATCGCTCAAATCGTGCCGGAATGCTGATGAGCCCAAATGTGACCGGCGAAGTAACGGATGGCGCAAGCACCGCATAGACCTTGTACGGAATACCAGTACCTAGGGTGTAGAATATCCCAGACACGCCGTAAGCGCCGTAATCCTCTTGAACCTTCCCAAACATTTTCGTTCGTACAAAAGGCACGGCCGCCACGGCGAAACGAGCTGAGTCAGGGCGCCAGAGCGCCCACGTATATATGCAAAGACCCCCAACTACCGCCCCTGCGAGAATCGCACCCAGAATTTTGATCCCACTCCGAGCCCCAGCGAGCGACGCCCAACTGAGAACCAGATCCGGGATAATGAAAAAAAATGTTCCCTCGGCAAAACCCCAGAGAAACCCGAGCCAGGACGGAGGGCGCCACAACCCGGTTGCTGAAGACATTTCGGATTGCCGTGCCACGTTTATCGAATGCGTGTTAGGGACGTCGTTCACCGGCGCCGTCTCCCAAGACTTGCAGAGATAGCCCGTACAACCGCGGGGCGAATGTCTCCGATCATGCCGCACAGAAAACCCCGCCAGAAAAGTCACTTCAAGCAAAAAGAGCCCAGGTTTGATTATGCATCCTTACGATAGGCAAAGGCTTGATTCGTCTTACTACGCTTGGCAAGCGTTTTCGCGGATATCTCGAGCACATCCAGACGGGCGCATTCCTGCCCACGGTGAACGCTTGACGACATCCACGTCTTCCTGATATCTCTGATACTTACGGCAATTATAGGCTGCTCGCCTACTTACCCCTGCAGTCGCAGCCACGGCGCGCTCTGCTAGACACTGAACAGGCGCTAAACCGGAACAACGATCTGACCAGCAAGCACCAAATAACGAGCCAAGATTTTCGTTTTGTGCTCGCCGAAATTGGTTCGACGAAGAACACCGGACGGATCAGTCGAGGATTGAACAACCTGGCATGGCTACTAACGGCCTTGATTGGCACAGGAATCGGAACTGCTTCTCTCTGCGATGCGCAAATCGAGGTAAATGCTTACATCTCAGACCCCAACCCTGCTTCGAATAAAGTTTTCGTAATCGATACGACAACTAATACAATTGTCGGCTCTCCTATTTCGACCGGACTTATGCCAATTGGCGTCGCAGTCACACCAGACGGCCGGTATGTTTATATCGCCAACAATGGCAGCAACACCGTGTCAGTAATCGATGCCGTAACTGACAGGGTAGTTGGTTCTGTTTCGGTCCCTGCGGGGCCCATCGGTGTGGCAGTCACACCTGACGGAAAGTACGCCTTTGTGACAAGTTCAGTCTTTTTTACATTTACCGGCCATACCGTCTCGGTGATTAACACCGCTACAAACACGTTGGTAGGTCCACCGATAAGCGTTGGAAGCGGACCAATCGGAGTCGCTTTCACACCAGACGGCAAGTTCAGCTACGTTGCAAACTTCAACGAAGGCACGGCCTCAGTAATCAACACCGCAACGCGTACCGTGGTTGTACCACCTATTCCACTCGGATCTGCCACTGGTTCACCGGTCGGCGTTGCCGCAACTCCAGACGGAAAGTTTGTCTACGTCGCCAACGTTAATGCCAGCACGGTCTCGGTAATCAGCACGGCGACAAATACAGTGGTGAAATCAATTCCTGTAGCAAACGGAGCCCTTGGGGTCGCGGTCACTCCAAACGGAAAGTTTGTGTATGTCGGCAACGTTAACGGCAATACCGTCTCGGTGATCAGCACGACCACAAACACTGTAGTGGGGAACCCAATCACAGTTGGAATTTCGCCGATAGGCGTTGCCGTAACTCCTGACGGCAAGTTTGTCTACGTCGCGAACAGCACCATGAATAGCGGCGGGACCGGTGTCGCCTCCGTTTCGGTAATCGCGACGGCCACTAACACGGTGATTGACACCATTAAGGTAGGAGTTTTTCCTTTTGCTTTGGGCTCCTTCATTGGACCGAACATTATTGCACCGCGAAGCGGCCCGCTGCTAGTTGCCAGCGACGCGGCACTCACTCCTCTGGGCTTTGGGCAGTTCATCGACTTCAACGGTGGAACTCTGAAGGCTATCGGGAACTTGGTCACGTCGCGGACAATTTCCCTCCTGGCTAACGGCGGGATCGTCGATACGAACGGTTTTGATGCAATTTTCTCCGGCAGCGTCATCAATTCCGGTTCGCTGACCAAGACCGGTGCCGGCACACTGACCTTGTCTGGCACTAACACCTATACGGGAGGCACCATTATAAACGGTGGAACGCTAGTCGTAGACGGACCTCAATCGCTTGGGTTTGGTAATGTGATTGTGAACAGCGGCGTTTTGACAGCGGACCCACAAACAATCAACGTAAACGGCAATTACACTCAGAATGCGGGCGGAACCCTGTTACTCGCCATTGGCGGCACAGGACCCGGCCAACACGATTCTCTGAATGTAAGCGGCCACGCAATCCTGGGAGGAACTTTACAGCTAGTTCCCACCGGCGGGTTCGTGCCAAAGCCAGGCAACAAACTCAGCATCGTCACGGCGGCGGGAGGAATTTCAGGTGAGTTTGCTAACGTCCTGAATGGGTTCAGTGCATTTCGGACCGAGCTTCTCTACGGAAGCAATTCGGTCGTCTTAGATTTTCTGAACGCACTTTTCACTCCATTTGCGAAGACACCTAATCAGATCGCAGTAGCAAATGCTCTGGACCACGTATCTACTGACCCGCGAGAGTCTAGCTTGCTAAGTTTTCTATACCGGGAACCTACGATTAATCTGCCGGCTGATTTTGATAAAATTGCGCCGGACGAACTAAGCTCGCTTTACGAAATTAGCTTCTCATTTGCCAATGTGCAGGAGGCCAACATTGAGAACCGGCTTGGTGATATTCGGTCGGGCCTTAACGGATTCAATTCTTCGCTCAGCCTCGCTGGTTCGCCGGCCCCGATCGTTGATGGAAAGAGTGGTAAGACAATAGAGAAGAACCCGATCCTGACACCAGCGGCAGAGAATCGCTGGGGTGTATTCGTGACCGGTAACGGTGACTTTGTGAATGTGAACGGCGAAAGCAACAGCCCTGGCTACAATTTCACTACCGCGGGAGTGACCATCGGAATCGATTACCGGTTGACCGATCACTTTGCCGTCGGCATAGCCGGCGGATACGCGTACACTGACAACAACTTAGTCAATAGCGGGCGGGCGACTGTCAACAGCACGCGTGGCGGAGTGTATGCTACCTATTTCACCGACGGTTTTTATCTCAATGCTTACGCCGGCGGCGGCTACAACAACTACGATGTTCGGCGCGCGGGCTTGCAGGGCTTCGCGACCG
>Ga0137401_10000290_pt1 | contig 18534 bp, 24 predicted proteins | sample CZOMad1_1_16fung_FD_108286 | JGI IMG/M metagenome (GOLD analysis project Ga0137401, IMG submission 108286) | Vadose zone soil fungal communities from Angelo Coast Range Reserve, California, USA - CZOMad1_1_16fungal (Illumina Assembly) | ecosystem: Environmental > Terrestrial > Soil > Vadose...
CCCTCGACCGTTCGCCGAAGTCCTGACTCTATTACTTCGCCTTAGCTTTCGAAACTGCGGTCTTCACGGCCGATTTGGTCGATAAAATGCCGAAACCAAAGTCATAAGACTGCTGATAAAGTCGATAATTGCCGTTACGAATTCGCATTGGTGCCATTGCATAATGGGACCACTATTATCGAATCGCAGTTCTTTCGGAAATGGGGTTGCTCAGAAGTGACGCTAATCGGATCAAACGAGAGCTAATGAAGTGGAAGCCTCAGCCCCAAAAGCAACTCAGCGGCTCCCGTCCAAGGGCCGGTTTTTTGTTGTTCGCGGACGTGAAAAACCGAAAATCAGTGGATGGCAGCACCAGAGTCCTTTTACAAAGTCGATATACCGGGGGCCACAGTTTACGTCGATACCGATAGCTATGCAAAAGCCGGGGAAGTCGCCTTGTCGGTGGTGCAAGCCAAGATGCTCAACAGTGGAGCAACTTGGAATGGACCTGATCCGATCAGGATAAAGCTCGACAGAAACCTATTGGGAGCCGCAAATCACTACCAAGAAGTCAGATATTGGATCGCTCAGAAAGTGGAAGCCTAAAAATCGATGACATGAGGCGGGGGCGGGATCGACCCGGTCGGTGCCATCCGTAGCTCCTTTATTTAAGCGGCTTCGCGGGTTTCGCGGTTTTTCTTTAACGAATTTTGAACGTTAAAGGAGCCCAGCCGGGCTTCTTTTCGCGTTATCGGTAGTCTTTCAGTCCCCGTCGTCGCTTCGAATAAAACTGTCCTCGTTCTAGGAAGGGGATGGAAGAACAATTCTTAAGCGACGTTCCGCTTACCTTATCGGAAGCGGCAGAATATCTCAAGGTCTCTACTCGGGTTTTACGAGACTGGTGTAACCGAAAACTTATCCGATACAGCCGGGCGAATTACAGGCGTTGGTATTTTCGACGATCCGACCTAGACGCCTTTCTCGATCGGCGAACCGTGAATCCGAAAGGGGTGTACGCGTGAAACCAAAACAAAGATTCTGGCAGTGGTTCGAGGCGAACGAAGCGGGGATACACGAGATGGTTGTTTCTATTCTCCGCCCAAAAGTGGATATCCAGGAAGTCAACCAACTGCCGACCTGGAAAAACTTGCACCGCCAATTAGCGAGAGTACACCCGGGCTTGCTATTCCAATTCGGTTACGCTGCTCCGACCGTTTTGGAGTTCCTCGTCTCCGCTGGCGGGATTTTCAAATTGGCCCATTGCACTAAAGAGCTGGTCGCCCAAGCTCCGTCATTACCGCGTTGGAAATTTGTCGCCTTCCGGCAGCCATTAGAAATGTTTGAGCAAGCGTCTATCGGGATCCTCATCGACGGAACGGAGCGGAATGTTTCCTTCGGCGAGATAAAGGCGACGCTCGGCCAACCAAACCATAACCGGTTCGATGTGAATCTCTATATCCCTTATTTTGATAAGGCGAATGGAGAAGAAGATCCTCTGATTTGGCACGTTTTGGATGCTTCCGTAGGGGAGTATAACGTGATGACTCGGGTCGGTATACCTCGCGGATTTCCGATCGAGGAAGCACCGGTAAACGCTCAACCGTTAACGGCGCTCCAAGATTTTTCTTTATCACAAACTTTTCTCGCCGATTGCCGCGAAATATAGCGCACGGGCGTTCTAAGAAGGGGTATGGAACAACAATTCGAAGCAGTAAAGAAAATAGCAGCCGCAATTAACGACAACCCCGGTTTACTGAAAGCCATGCACGAGCAAGGCATTCAATTTGCAGAGTTACCGGAAGACCATTACCTGCAACCCGCATCGCCAGAAAAAGAAGAGACAGCGGTATGCAGTACGTGTGCCGAAGTAATGGCAGACATCTATAAGGCGGTCTTTTTGCGTGAGACGGCCAAAATCGAGTTCGGACCCGCTGCCGAAGATGAGGTGATGACCATGGCCGATTGGGATCGGGTGATCGATGCAGCGGAACGCGCCCGAATGATTGCACAGACCGGGTTAACCGGTTACCAAGAGGGTATGCGGCGAATCACCGAGCAGGACTACGGAGAAGGTATCACATTATGAAACAGGACACCGCACATGTGGGGTAACAGACGACGGGTTTGTCGTTGTGTTCGATCGAGCTGGAAACGTCGAGCGGAAATCTCGTATCCCTTATTGGGATACACTCACGAAAAAACAACAAAAAGCCGAAAAAGAGAAGTTTTTCAAAATGCTTGAGCAGAAAGCTCGGCGGGAAGGAGTTGCGTTGTTTGATAATCGTGAAAAGGGTTTGTCTCCGACGGTTAAGCAATGCTTGGAAGAACAATTAGATTCTTAAAAAGGCTGCGAGATGTAACCGCGCCTTATCGAACGGTAGCCGTTCTACAATATTGCTACGTCAAACTGATAGAGTTCACAGAACCGGCTGGGGATTGTTCCACCTCCAGCCGGTTTCTTTTTCCGGAGATCGGATTTTTTGCCGCGGGATGTATGCCGGTTTGTGTCACAAAACTCTACACGAAGGAGCTTGTATAAGGGGATGAAAAACCGAAAAACAGGCACCAATGAAAGAGCTAAACGATCAAACTGACAGCGTCGTGGCGAACCCGAACGACGACGAAAAGACTGCTGAGCGTCAACGGCACAAAGCGAGAGCATCGATGATCACCGTAAATGCCGGTCGTGGCTTTGTCGTGGAGTATGCCTTCTATCTGCAGGGGCTGCCCGCTGACATTAGCCTGCAGCATAATCGGGAGGCGTTGATCAAGTTGCTATGCGTGATCATCCACGGAATCGATAACGGCAACCCCGCCGAGTCAGTATGTAGTAGGAGCGAGCCTCTCGGTTCCGATAGTCAAGATACAATGAGACGGGCAGTTTGCGGTCGCAGCTTCCGTGCAGAACGGGGCGCTTACGTATTCGACAATCTCCTATCAGTCACAACAACCGTATATCGCCTCGGTCCTAAGTCCGGTGCATCCTTTCCCGGTTTACGTTCCGTACGCAACCCCCTTGTTATTTGCCGGAAACAACGGAAACCTAGCCTTCTATTCCAGCGATTCAGGAGTCTTGCAGCTTACGCCGCACTAAACCGGCCTGGACCGACTTGCTTAACGCCTTTGAGTTTATAGATGCGGACGGCGAGGTTCTTGCGCGGCTGCGCGGTAATGAACTGGTAGCCGTTCTTTTCTAGTCCTTCTACGATTTCCGCGACACTCATCGGTCGCTTATGCGCTTTGAGGACTTTAACGACCGCCGGTGCTAACGGTCCGCTCGGCGACGCATTGCGGCGTACCGGAGCGGCGACGGAGGCGTCTGCTCTCCGTGCTACTTTTCGACGTGGTCGCCGGATGACGACTGAGTCGGAGGGTGGGGCCGGACTTTCTCCGGTTTCGAACATTTGATCCAATTCGGATTGCAGTTTCTCGATTTCGTCCTGAATATCGGCGGCTCTTCTTAAGCTAGCTGATGTTAGTTTCATTGAGGGTGGAGACTATGGGCGGTTTTGGTTGATTTTCAACGAAATGTATTACGTAAATTCTCTTTTCGTCTGAGTGAGAATCGCTCTAAATTCTAAGAAACTTTAGGCGAAATGTAGACCTACCACAGGATTGCGGAGAAGGGCTGCCCAAACTGCCGAGCGGATTTCTAAAACCTATGACGTTGCCATTGGAGTTCAGTCACTACTTGCCAACATCTCCGACTGCTTTAAACCGAAAAAAAATGCTGATTTTTAAGTCGACCACGACTGGCTGGTTTTGAACCGACCGCCGACATAGTAACAATAGAAGATATGTTCCCGTATGACCCGGTTCTTTGCGGTGCCGTTAAAACTCCCCCGCAATCCATAGGCGATGTACTGGTAACTTTGCGGACGATCCAAGCCACCTGTATCGACGGCGATGGTCTAAAGTGGTTTAACTGGCTGTACCTCCAGGTGACCGAAGCGGTCGAAACGCGCGTCGCTTCTGGTGGATTTGCCGCTCCCTCGTGGCTCGCCGAACTCGACGTGCAATTCGCTCGCTTTTATTTTAGTGCCTTGGAAGGGGCACTCTTGCGCCAGCCAATTTCGGACTGTTGGCGGGTCCTCTTCGGCTGCAGGGACCAAACCTCAATCGCTCGCATCCAGTTCGCTCTGGCGGGCATCAACGCCCACATTAACCACGATCTGTCAGAGGCAATCGTCGCCACTTGCGAGGCTACGGCCACTATCCCACAACACTGCGCGCCGCAATTCAGAGATTATACTTCGCTCAATACTACCCTTGACAGTATTATCGAATCTGCAAAGCGCACGTTGAATGTCCGCCTCCTCGGTGACGCGCTTCCGCCCGCCTCTCACTTAGAAGATCTGATTGCTGCGTGGAGTGTAAGCGCCGCGCGGGAATCGGCGTGGAACAATGCGGAAGTCCTTTGGCACCTTCACCAGGTACCGCCACTTGATTCGACTTTTATGGATACTCTTGACGGCCTCACGACCGTGACCAACAAAGCTATCCTCGTTCCCATCCCCTGATCCACTCGGTTCTGCCGTCGATCTGCAGACCCGTTTGGACCTGCGACTGGTATCAGAACGAATTTGATCCCATCTGGAATTATCAGCGACGGGGATGCTGGCAAGTTTTCGATACCGACCAGGCACAGAAGTCTTCTAGATAAGATTGACGCCAGCAACATAAGTCGACCTACACGATGCGGAAAAGGAAAGAAGTCCCGGCGCACCACAAGCCTGCGAACTCACCGAGTTGTACCCACCGCCGCCGCCACCGAAGGCGCAATCAACCAGTCTGACCGGTCGCCGGACCGTCAAGAGTTGGATTTGGTGCTACGGCTCTAACGCTTGATATTCTTCAAATATCAGCGCTGATTCCTGGGCTGACGACAATGCGTCGCATTTGAGAAATTGAAATCTTGGTCTGCAGTCCCATGGTCTCAGATTTATCAAAATAGCGAAACTGCAATACTACGTCACGCTTCATCCCCGGTGACGACCTTTGCATGATCAGGAACAATCGACACACCACCCGCCTCTGGAATACCAAGGAGTTCGGATATAATTATTGGTTAGCTCGGTGGAGCTACTGGGCATTCATCTTCGTACGGCCATATAGTCTCCACGGTCATAAAACTGGCATTGAGGGGAAAACCGCCAAGAAACTTTTATTATTTTACCTACTCATGCCAGACTGCCTCAGGCCCGGCCATCCACAAAAAGCTAATGACCGAGAAAAGATTGCAGATGTGGTCTTCTTTGTCATCTTTTTGATCTTTCTGTGGATCGCCTTTCGCGCACTGATTTTATGCACGGCCTAATTGATCTTAGTCGAGCGCAGCGTCGTGGGCATTTGTGCTCAAGGAACTTGCGGACATCTTTGATAGGCCACGGCTTATGAGAACCCGGTGGTCGCCGGTTTTCAACCGACCGCCGACACCTTGCTCAAACCGAATGTCCGAAGTGTCGTAAAGGCCATTTTGACGACGGCCAAATGACGGGGGTTTCTTGAACCGCGACTTGGGCCTCCAATAAAATGCTTTGTTGAGACGGGACAGGTTCCGAATATGTGGATCCGGCGTGGTTCGGTTATTGGGCTTTTTTTCGCGGATCGTCAGCCGGATTAATGAAGGTAATGCCACCTGGACCGGTGAAGTAAATCTGGAGGATCACCTCCTCGTCCGTTGTCCAGGTATGATGAATGTGATTTGCGGGAAGCACGAAAACGGATCCAGGCTTTAGGATCACGCCTTTCTCCATGTCGTCACCCATAGCGTTCCAATCTTCAACCAATCCGGAGATCGCTTTCCAGGTCGGTAAGCGCAGGATTGTTGACCGCAGTTTCAATTCATTGTTGGTATCGAGAATCAGGAATGGAAGGTCTATCTCGAAAGCCAGAATTCGATGAACTACGATATAGCCAGGTACGCGTGGATCGGCGATTTCATGGATCCGGTCACTTTTCTGACCATCTGGACCACAGGAAACGGTAACAACGACACTCATTGGAGCAATCCCACCTATGATCATTTGTTAGATCAAGCCTCGCATACAGGTGATCCGCAAAAACGTTTTGATATCCTCCACGATGCGGAACGGCTCTTTCTCAGCGAACCTCCTGCGGTTCTTTTTTATTGGTACACTCGAATTTATCTACTCGATCCGAGCGTGAAAAATTGGTATCCGCTGGCGCTTGACGATCACAATTACAAGTACATCGATTTGGAAACCACCGAGAATGGTGGTGCTTCGAAATGATCTCTGACGAAAGGATTATCCGCACAAAGGCGGGAAGCCTGGATTTTGCTGGGGCCGCTGCGCTGCCGCTTACTACGATCACCGCATGGGGAATTCTATTTGACCGTCTGCGCGTTGTGTAGAATGGCTGGCAAAGCCTCTAGGCACGGCAGGACCAGATAATTGGCGGTGCATAGCGGCACGAAAGAGCACTAGACTCTTAGACCACACTCTCTAGCCTTCTGCGGCTCAGCAATGTCTTAGGAGGTAAGCCGAAAACTCTTTTGAAATGACGTGTAAGATGGCTCTGATCGACAAAACCAACGTGGTGTGCAGCTTCGCTGATGGTCAACTTGCCTGTTGTCAGAAGTTCTTTCGCTTTTCTAACCCTGGCCTCGACGACATACTGGTAAGGGGTCTGGCCGGTAGACTTTTTGAACAGCCGGGTGAAGTGATCGGGACTCATGTCGACCGCATGTGCAATACCGAAAACAGTTAAGTCTGCATCCAGTTGATCCTGAATATATTCGACAGCACGCGCCAGCTTTTGACACGGCAACCTACCATACTGCCTTTTCGGCCTTAGTACTGCCGCGCCATATTCGCGTAGGAGATGAGCGGCGAGCGCTGTTGATAATCCCTCCCCATACATGTGGTCAAGGGCATCGCCGGACTGGACTCCGGCCAGCAATGCCAGAGCAATGTGCTGAAGTGTAGGGTCGGTACCTCCTCGCTTCTCAATTAATTCAATACGGTCTGTGTCCAACTCCAGTCCCTCAGCAATGCGGCTCACGAAAACAGGGTTCAGAGCCAGAACGAGAAGATTCGCCAACATGCCCCTCTTTGCTTTCGTCCGGCAAGAAAAAGGCTGAAGGCTCGGGAAGAAGGAAATCGCGCCTCTTGGCATAAAGACGCGCTGAAACCGCCCCTCTTTCTTGCATTCGCAAGTATTGGAGTGGCCAATATTGATGGCAATCACATGCCGCTTGAACATGACATCGGCCAGTTCACTTCTGGGATAACGATGCTGTTCCACCACGACATCGGACCATTTTGTGCCAGCGCTCGAGAGAACAACTCGAGAAAGGGGGTTGCCAGGCGAGAGTTCTCCGTTTGTGCCCAGGAGAGGAATACTGTGTGGGTACTTCATTGTAATTCTTACCTTATCGATGGAATCAAAAGCACTAACATCAAAGCTTAGGTACCAGGCGGTTTTTGTCCGAGCTGCCGTAATCGTCATTTTAACTGCGCAGCTCTTAGTCTCCGCAACCAGGCCCTCGTGTGCCGAATACGCGATCGGGGCCAGACGTTCCGGATTACCTTCGACTACCAGATCGGCGGCTTACCCTTCTGCGATAGCGCGAACGTAAGCGTCGGCCAGTTTAATCAATCAAGCATCGAAATCCTGTTCGGTCTGCCACGACCCGGGTCGGCGTAGCGCCGAGCCGTTTAAGGCCCTCGGTTGTTTGTTCTGAGAGCGATTTTTTACCAAAGAACCGCGCGCCAAGCTCCAAGACAACCGCAACGTCTTCAACGAATCACTGCGAACGAACGCAGATTCATGAAGACCAATCCAAATAGTACAGCGAGCCTTGAACCAAGAACCACGCGGCAGATTTCGCGGCAACGGACAAAGACTTCGAACGGATGATGCAGATGCGGATGATGCAGATGCTCAACCTGGCGAATTTATGTCTCAATTAGAAGGAACTCCCGGCAGTCCAAGCGAATCGACTCCCCTCGTGGTTACAGCATCACCCGCCAAGCGCTCAAAGTATCGGACGGCACCTGACCAGACACGCACCAGTATGCCACCGGGTATTCCGTACATCATTGGGAATGAGATTGCGGAGCGGGTTAGCTTTTACGGGATGTCCTCGATCATGGCAGTTTTCATGACGAAATACCTCGTGGACGCGAGCGGTCACGTCGCGGTTATGGGCAATGACGAAGCTGGCGCGTGGAGCCACGCGTTTGTCGCGGCCATTTATTTCCTCCCAATCTTTGGTGCACTGCTCTCCGACGGAGTTCTGGGTAAATACCGCACAATCATCTATCTCTCGATAGTTTACTGCCTTGGCCACCTATGCCTCGCTTTCAACGACACTCGCACAGGCTTGTTTTTAGGGCTTATCCTAATTTCCGTTGGGTCGGGCGGTATTAAACCCTGTGTCGTGACCCATGTGGGTGATCAATTTGGCCAGGGAAACAAACATTTCCTCTCCCGCGTTTTTGGATGGTTATTCCTTTCCATTAGCGCTGGCTCATTCGTCTCGATTTATCTCTGTCCAATCCTGCTCGATAATCCAAATTTCGGACCGCACTACGCGTTCGGACTACCGGGTGTGCTAATGCTGATCGCAACGGTCGTGTTCTGGATGGGGCGCAAGAAATTCGTTCATATCCCACCGGGCGGTCTAGGTTTCGTGCGCGAAGCTTTCAGCCGCGAGGGACGCGCCGCGATTGGCCAACTATTTGTGATTTACTTGTTTGTCGCGGTCTGTTCGGCGCTCTGGTATCAAACTGGAATCGAGTGGACGCTGCAGGCGGAGCACTTAGACCTGAACTTTCTGGGGCTAAAGTTGTTGCCGGCCCAAGTGGACGATGCCGGTCCGCTCCTTATTTTAGCGTTCATCCCCTTGTTTAACTACCTCGTTTACCCAGCGATCAGTCGCGTGTTTCCTCTAACTCCTTTACGCAAGATCAGCATCGGTTTCTTCCTGACTGCGGCCTCATTTGTCGTCGTTTGGTGGATACAGGCTCAGGTCGACGACGGGCGGACTCCAAATGTAGCGTGGCAACTGCTGGCGCACACAATTATGACTGCCGGCCAAGTAATGGCTTACATAAGTGGCTCAGAGTTTTCCTATACTCAAGCACCCCCGAAGCTGAAGAGCGTTATAATGGCGCTCTGGCTCCTTGCTGCCTCTATTGGCAATCAGTTCACGACGGCAATGCACGCTTTGGTTCCGACGCTGAAACGATATGGCGTCGAACTCGAAAACGCAGGTTGGTATAGATTTTTCGCGTTACTTATGTTCGGGACGGCGATCCTGTTCATCTTTGTCGCTCGTCTCTACCGGGGAAGGACGTATTTCCAAGGGGAAGAAGGCAGTGAGCTTGCCACAGTGGCATGACTACGCATGAGTCCAGCGACGTTCTAAAACTCGCCTGAACAGAACCAGACAGAAACTACTAATCGGAAATCACTATATCATGAATAAGCTTCGTGTCGGAGTTGTCGGATTAGGCCCGATTGCTCAAAACGCCCATTTACCAGCAATCGAGAAAGCCCGTGACATCCATCTGCAAGCGATCGCAGACACAGATGGCGCGTTAAGAGACCAGGTCCGGATACGCTACCGACCAGAGACAGTTCACAGGCACAGTAACGATCTTTTTACTGATCCGAATGTTGACCTCGTGATCCTGGCGGTGAGTGACCGGTTTCATGTCCCTCTGGCTGGGGATGCAGTCAGGGCTGGTAAGCACGTCTTAGTGGAGAAGCCGTTGGGAGTCAACACCCAGGAGTGCGAAGAATTGAGGTCACTGGTGTCTCCAGAACAAGTTTTGCCGTAGGGTGCAATCGGCGTTTTCTGCCGGGAGTAAAAGCAGCAAAGGCCTTTGGGACGCGGTCGCATACGGTCGCAAGCTACAACGCGTTCTATTATGATTCCACATTCCGTCATAGCCTTACCCAACCGAACCTGTTTCCGGTCGAAATGAAAAGCTCCGGTCAGATCACAAAGGCGGCGGGCGCGGATTGGAAAGCCACTGACCGCCGGATCTATAATCTTCTTACCCACTCTCCCCACCTTCTGGACTTGGCGGGATATTTGGTGGGTCCAATCGAAAGGGTGCGCGCCGTCCACCGAGAACGCGACATCACGCCCTCGGGAGCGCATTCCAAAACAGTGTCGCATATTTGGCACATCGATGTTGTTTTTCTTGCTAGGCCGGGCGAGACGGAAGGTCCTACCGGTCATTTTGAGTTAGTCCTGCCGCGGCACGGTGAATTTGCCGAAGGTTTCAAACTTGAAACGAATCTGGGGCACGCCCTGGTAGAATTTCCTTACGTCTGGTTCCAACGGGAACGTCGGGTGGAAATATACGATTCCTACACACGCATGATCGGTCGACCGGAGGGCGAAGATGCAAATACTTTCCGTCTCCAGTTAGAGGCCCTGGCGGATACAATTTTAGAGGGAGCGCCTTTAGTGAATGCTAGCCTTGAAGCTGGCATCGAGGTGGTCAAAGCAATGGTGGCAATCAGCCACAGTGCTCGCCACGGAGGAGATTGGGTCAATATAGAGGAAGTCGAGGGAGACCTAGCACACTCCTATTTGAGGCCGTCCCAACTAAGTGCTGCTAGGTAGCTCCTTAACAAAAAGTCAACGGATGGTCTCCGCCTGCTACTACTCTCTGAACCCTAATTGCAAAGGCTAATAGATAATGCGTACTAAAATCGGCATTTTTGCTAAACACATTTCCAGGTCGACAACGGAAGAGCTTTTTACGGCCATAGCGGGATTCGGCTTTAATTGCGTCCAGTTCAACGCGGCATGTCTTGGAATTCCGAGTTTACCAGACACCCTAGACAAGGCTCTATGGCGGAATGCCAGCCTCGCCGCCCGGAACGCCGGTATCGAGGTCGTTGCCCTATCCGCCACGTTCAATCTGCTCGATGAAAATCGGTATCGTCTGGCGGACAATTTTCGATCCTTGCAAGTAGTTGCACAAGGCGCGGCGATTCTGGGGACAAATCTGCTAACTCTTTGTAGTGGTACGCACAACCAGCAGGACATGTGGACCTACCACCCGCAGAACGGGACTCCCAAGGCATGGCAAGACATGACCGACGGGATCCGGCAAGCGCTCGCGATAGCCAAAGCGTATGACATCTATCTTGGGATCGAGCCGGAGGTCGCTAACGTAGTTTGCAATGCGCCGAGCGCAGCCCGCCTGATTTCGGAGCTTGCCTCGGATCGGATCAGGATCGTGTTTGACCCCGCGAATCTCTATCGGCCCCCGGCGGATCCCCGGCGAGATCGCCACGTGATTACAGATGCGCTATCCTTGTTGGGCGATTCCGTAGCCATCGCCCATTGCAAAGACATCGCCGACCCCTTGGCGAAGCCGGCGACTCAGCAACATGGTAGTCGGTACCTTGAAGCTGCTAAGGCGGATGCCATTCGGGCAAGGCGCAATACTCCACTACTCCACCACTCCATTGCCCCGGCGGCGGGAGACGAGCCCGAGCACGAAGCGCCTAGTGAGGTATACCAACACGTTGCTGCCGGTTCAGGTATTCTGGACTACTATCATTATTTCTCAGAGCTCGAACGCTCGGTTCCGAAGAACGTGCCGCTGATTGTACATGGCCTCAGTGAACATCAGATACCGGCTGCCCTGGCATTTATTCAAGCACGGTTGAACGAGGTTGATAGGACCTTGAACAGATGAACGCCAGGACCGTCCAGTCGGCGATTACTACATTTTCTTTCTAGCTGTCGGTGACGTCTCACTCAGGCCAGATACAGCGGAGTTTCAACTTATGCCTTCGTTCTATTCAGACGGATTACAGTTTAACTACGCCATCCGCGGCGAGGGAACCCATACCTTCTTTTTTCAGCACGGGATCGGCGGCACCATTGCTCAGCCTTTTCGTTTCTTGGTTCGCGCTGACGACCATGAGTCAGCCAGTCAGGCTCCGCCATTTCGACTAGCTGCTTTTGACTTCAGAGCACACGGAGGAACCCCGGTCGGCGATCCGAAGAAACTGCGCATCGATCGATTCGCTGATGACTTAATCGCTTTCATGGACCACTTGGAGACAGATAGAGCCGTGCTCGGCGGTATCTCGATGGGAGCAGCCGTTGTATTGAGTGCTGCGGCACGTTATCCGCAGCGCTGCCTTGGGCTGGTTCTTAGCCGGCCGGCGTGGCTGAATGGTTCGATGTCAACAACCGCTGTCGCTGCCTACACCGAAGCCGCCCGACTTCTTCAAGATGCATCATCACCCGACAGCGCACTGCGACAACTACAGATGAGCGACATTTACCGGGAACTGGCCGCGGTTAGCGCCGATGCGGGAAACTCTCTCTTGGGGCAAGTCCGTTGTGTCGTCTCAGATCCGAGTCTGCGAGAAGCTGCGATTGCTCGATTGCGATCTCTGCCGGCGGGCCAGCCCGGGCTCGACCTGAGTAGAGCTTCAGCAGTCAATGTCTCGACGTTAATCATGGCCACCCCAAATGATCCTATTCACCCGGTCTCTTTCGCTGAAGCTTTGGCCGGGGCAATCCCGCACGCTTCCCTGGTGAAGCTAGCGCCTAAAGAAGTGAACGACGCTCCGCATATCGAAGAAGTTAATTCACGAATCGGTCCGTTTCTCGATTCTCTACTAGCGCCAAAGTGATGTAAATAATTTGACATCGGTCCTCGTTTGTCGAGGACCGCCGACCACCTCACCCGAACGCCGATTGTGGCAGTTCAAACAGTTAGCCGTTACTCACTGTTAGTTTATGCTCTTATTAGAGAATCAGTGAGCTGTTCTTATTAACAAAAGATGACCTTTTCTACGACCACAGGGTTTAAAGAGCGGAGCGGGCAGTTGAAACGACGATTAAGGCAAATGCGACAAAAGATGACCGTCTCGAAGCACGTAGTGTTTATTGCTTCTAACAAAACGAGCGACCCGAAAAACTATCTCGTCCGTTGCGCTGGGAAAATCGCTTCTAACACGATAGCCTAGCTTAAGAATATTCCTTCACGACAGAAACTCGATGGGAAAGATTGGTTACGGTCTTAGGTGATCTAACAATCCGAAACTAACAAGCGACTTTCTATGCGCTCCGAAAAACACCAACATCAAAATGAGCCTATCGATTAGACCGTTACTCAAAAAAGCTCTAGGCGAATGTGCCTTCTGTAAGACCCAACGAGAACTCTCGTTTTGGGATTCGAACTTGGCTGGCCGCATCTGTGAGAACTGCGAGCCATTTCTGGAAGCAGCAGAGATCGGGCTGGTGGCTGCAAAATTCGGTCACCCTTCCGACACGCTCGTTTTTCTCAATCCCTAGTGGGGCGCACGAATTCCTGCTTCGGGCGCGCCTTAATAGGTGCCGCTAAGCACAGTGACTACTTCCGAATAAGGATGAGTGTGCGGCGGAACTTTGAAATGGGGTGGAAACTTGACGCGCTGAACGATTGTCTCTGCTTTCGTTGGATCTCCGACCAGGATGACGGTTTGCGCGCCCTTGAACACCGGGTGCTCTTTCCAAGCCAACTCATCAGCTGGTTACGACCTTCATGGCATCTTGCGCGATACTTGGCACAGCAAAGCCGATCGCCAACCCTGCAAGGGCAAGTAGGACGTGCAGTCTCATGGGTCTTCTCCTGAGCTTTTAGGGTGATTTGTTGATTTGTTGTAGAGAGATCAATCAGCGGCTACTGGTTAGTCGGGGTGGTCGTCGGGGACGGTGTCGCAGCCGGTGCTGGGGTTACATTCGAGGTAAGCATCCGGATCTTCCAATCATCGCCCTCACGAATCACTGACCAGTATCCCTTGATTTGTGTAGGACCGAAGTTCTGGCCTTGAATGGTCGCACTCCACCCTCCGGTCGCCCACATCTGTTTACCATCCGTACCTATAATGTGGGGGGAATCCTCATCGACCGTGACGAGGTTGTTGCTGAAATGCACTTTCTGGAACCTGTCTGCCCAAAGTTTCTCGATAGCCTCCCGACCGAAAGTCGGTCCATCTTGCTCCACATTAACCGCGTCCTCCGTGAAGTTCGCGGCAACGGCAGCTGCATCGTTCTTGTCGAGTGCATCGGTATGTGCCTTAATGCGAGTGATAAGCCGTTCACGTAATTGTGGATCGGGCGTGTTTGTTTGTTGAGCAAAGGTCGGCAAAGCAAAGCTGATTGCCAATCCTACAAGGGCAAATAGTAAGCGGATTTTCATTGTTTCCTCTCGAGTTTTAGAATGGTCGTCGCCTCGCCACCTGCTTCGGGATTTCTCAGGCTCCAGGAACGTCCGTGTCGCGAGGCGTCAGAAGGAATGCCTTAGCAAAAGGCGTCTGAGCGACACGGAAAGGAACGGCCAACCCGATTCGGCGTCAAAGGAAACACTTGGCGTGCTGCGCCGTGAGCTTAAACGTAAAAGCGTTTCCTATTTGACCGAAGCTTACCGCCGCCGAGTCAATTCGGAGGATCTGACACGATGGACAAAGGGGTAATGGGCTTTGATCCGAGTAAATGCCGAATGACGGCAGAAGAGAAGAGGGCTGACTCGCAAGCCAAGGCAGAGGGTGTGCGAAACCGTCGTGCGTTCATCGATTCACTGCTGAATCTGATAGCCGCTCCCGAGACCGACTCGGACGTCATTCACGAAGCCCGTTCTGCGTGGTTATGGTTCCCGGAAGGAAAGCAGCTCGTGGACCGGATCCAGGCAGTTTATGGCGACAAGCCAGAGGTGCTCAAGACTGTCCTGCTCTCGTCGATTCTCGCCGCGATCGAAGCCGAGTTCGGGCCGGGTAATTTTGACCTCGTTCAATAAAAGCAAAATTTGGGGCGAGAGAAGGATCGTATCCTCAAAGCAGAGCGTCAATGGCGAGCGTCGCTCAAAAGCCGGGTCCGCGATCATCAGCATGATATGAACCATTATCTTTACGCTTGGATTCCGCTGGGACACCGCCCTTTCACGGCGGTAATTTCTCGAGGGAAGAGCCGACCCTCTTCCCATCTAACCTCATCGCCCGCTGCTGGTCAGAGATAAGGAGTAGCCTGTTGGAAGGCGAGCTAAATGACCTTAGTAATTGTTTCGGACTGGTAAACAACACAAATTGTGAGTAAGCGTCCTGGCAAACCCACCTAGCAGCGGCGGTGCGTTTTTGCTCAACTGGGAGGATGAATGGCATTTTAGGAACGAAGCGGCAGCGGCGTAGCCGCGCAGAAGTGGAGCGACTGGTAAGAGAATTCGGAATGAGCGGTTAAGGACGGCAGGAGTTTTGTGAGCGTCACGGTTTGGCGCTTTCGCAAAATCGGACGCAGTTATGACCATGACACTGCTTTAGCCAGCAATGACGCTGGCGTTGCTGTGTCCAGCACAAGCGCCGCGTTTCAATCCTTGGGAACAGGGTTAGCTAGTGGATTTAACCCATCAGCAGAGGCGATCCCCGCTAAAAACTTTCAGCGAATAGTGTTCGGGAAAGCTCTAGCACAGACGCGACTGCTCCAGTCGGCCACGAGGTGAGAAGAAGTGCATGCTGCCATCCTGGTCACAAATCCATACCTCCTTCGCTCCGGCCCCAAAATAAAGCTCTCCTCTGTGATCGATGGTTCTCCGATCGTCGGAGGAGTCCAATACCTCGGCGCAAATATCCGGCGCAGGCTCCGGCAGGGCATCGGCCTCTACTTCATTCTCTCGCGAGGACTCTAAACCAGGCAATATTGGCTACTTTAACACCGTCCGCTGTTGAAACCGGGCATGCGGTTAACAACGATCTCTTGCAAATGCTTCTCCAGATGCAGCCCTATTCTTTAACTGGTAGCGGCCATGGCGGAGGGCTCGGAGAGTAGCTCTCCTTCGCGGTTGGTCTCCACTCGCTGAAGTATGGCGTTAAAACGCTCGTCGGATATCAGGCCCGACCATGCCCTTTGTGATTTGCGCCTGGCGATGTGGAAATCTGACTGGCATTTGCGGGGTAGCTCCACTTCATCCGGAGCAACGTCCCCGAGCCGGATAAATCCGTTGTAATACTCTTTTCATAGTCTTTTCATCTAGCCCAGCTTGGTTTGAGGGAGAATGAGGCGGCATCCACTGTTCTCTGGGCTCCAAGCACAGAAACGAAAGGGACCGCTAACATGAAAAACTTTATGATCGAGAGTCGTTGTAGCGGTTTTTTGCGCAAATCGCCGCGGTTACTAGTTGCAACCCACCTTCAGAGTATTTCTAGAGAAGACGCCGACACTGTACTTCAAGAGGAGGCTGTCGGCACGCTCGCACCAAGCTCGACACTGAATATGTCGGCAATTCCGACCGTCTAATAGTTAGAGAAACAGATTTTATTTCAAAGCGATATAACGATATGAAAAAATTCCTTGCGATTGGCCTCGCCGCTCTGGGGCTGGCAGCCGTCGCTCCTCAACCGGCGAAGGCGGATGGCGGTTTCAGCTTTTCCTTCGGACCTGCTTACTATCCCGACTATTATCCGGGAGACTATTACTACGGTCGTCCCTATTACTACTACGGCCACCGCTATAACTACGACGGGCCGCGTTACTACTATCATTCCTGGAGGCACCATCGCCACCATCATTGGGATGATGATTAGACCCGAGCCGGAATAGCCAAACCTTTGCTCGGTCGGTACGGCAGTGACAAGGAAAACGATTTGCGTCGGTTTCTTGAACCGTAACTTGAGCATCCCATGATACTTTGTTGAGACGGGAAAGGCTCCGAATATGTCTGGGCCGATAGCGTCGCCCAGGATCAAAAAGACTGAAATGGCTGCACTGTAGCAGCCCTCATGATGCACAAATTGCTGAAAAGAGCGCTCGGTTGCTCCCAGAAAATTTCCAAGCCCAGTATTTACGGTAGCGATGGTTGAATACTTCGGTCTCTCCGACGCCGGGGACCGAAGTAGTCAATTTTCTGTCGACCATTCCCTCCGGGACGCTGCTGCCGTTCAATCGCGCAGGTTTTGTTGTTGCGGATTGCAGTAACTGATATCCCTCTCGACTCTCTACCAGAAAATCCGATACCGAGGAAGGAATCACTGCGATCCGCCACCGCGTACCTTTTCAATTTACCAGCACTTTTTGCGGCCAAGGCCCGGAATTGGCTCTCTAGACAAAAGGGGAATCAGGAGGAAGTCCCTGTTTTGAACGTCATGAGTTAGGCGCGAATGACGCTTTTAGTTGGGGCGGGTTTTGAGCACCTGGATCTCTCCGGCGCAAAATCTTGCAGCCGGGGTGACAAAACTGTTAAATCTCCGGTCTGACCATTCCGATTAGTTCTAGCTGGATTTTCATGCTTTTCCCGCACACACGTCCGTTTCCCTGGTCTACGAGTCGGACTTATTCGATCCCGCAAAAACCGTGAAGCCGTCAGACAGTGCAGCGGCAGGACAGCCGGAGACGCCGAAATTGCCGCACGCCGTTTTTATTTCCTACTCGAATGAGGACAAGGCCGTAGCCGATGCGGTCTGCGCCGCATTGGAAGCCGAGAATATCGGCTGCTGGATGGCACCCCGTGATGTCAATGGTGGCCGTCCGTACTCCCGTCAGATCACTCAAGCAATCCGTGAAACCCGCATGCTGCTCCTGATTCTGAGTGAGGCGGCCAATCGTTCGAAGCACGTGTTGCAGGAAGTGGAACGGGCTGCCCATTGCCAGAACCACGTTTTGACGTTTCGGATCGAACCGATCACCCCAAGCGACGATCTAGCTTACTTCCTCGGGGTCGATCAGTCAGTCGACGCGTTCCGTCCGCTGCCGCCCTCCCAAAGTTTTCCGGCACTGGTCAAGCACACTCGAAGTCTGCTCCAGAGCGCATCAACGGAATCTGGAGAACAGGAGGAATCCGATGCAGCAGCACCTGAAATCTTTGCGCTTTTCCGAATTTCGCGAAATCCGGATGGTTCCCTTTTCAAGCTCGGCAAAGGAGGAATGGGTGTCACCTACAAAGCAATCGATACAGTGCTGAATCGCCCGGTCGCCCTTAAGGTGATCGCCGCTGAATTCTTGCGTAGTCCGTCAGCTCGGCATCGTTTCCTGCGCGAGGCTCAAGCCGCCGCCCTGATCCATCATCCGCATGTCGCCACAATTTTCCATTTCGGGGAAGAGGGAGACGCCTACTTCTATGCAATGGAGTTCGTCGACGGGGAAGACCTGGAGCGGTACGTCGAGAGACGGGGTCCGCTTGCTCCGGCGACAGCGCTCAGAGTCGTGTTACAGGTCACTCAAACATTGGAAGCGGCCCAAGCCCGACAACTCATCCACCGGGACCTTAAACCTGGCAACATCATGGCGGTAGCCAATCGCGCCGGTAGTCTCGACATAAAACTGATCGATTTTGGTCTGGCCAAGGGACCGGGATCAGAAACTCTGGATGCAGCACGAATTACGCGTACCCAGGATTTTGTTGGAAGCCCTGCCTTTGCCAGTCCGGAACAGTGCGAGATGAAAAAGCTCGATACTCGTTCCGACATCTATTCCCTCGGAGTTACGCTCTGGTATTTGCTCGCCAGCAAGCTGCCTTTCACCGGTTTGCCATGGGCAGTGATGAACGCACACGTCACTAAACCGCCGCCGTTTGA
>Ga0137401_10000291_pt1 | contig 18529 bp, 19 predicted proteins | sample CZOMad1_1_16fung_FD_108286 | JGI IMG/M metagenome (GOLD analysis project Ga0137401, IMG submission 108286) | Vadose zone soil fungal communities from Angelo Coast Range Reserve, California, USA - CZOMad1_1_16fungal (Illumina Assembly) | ecosystem: Environmental > Terrestrial > Soil > Vadose...
AACCCAGGGTTCCGCCAAGCCTCCACCCTGGGTATGGGGAACAAAAAAAGGGCGGAGCTCTGAAGGAGCGAAAGAATCGTTCCCGAACGTAGAGCCGCAAAAGCCCCGTAGGATTTGAGAATGACGATGAGCTATGACGTCGCAGGTTTTCTCCCGCTCCTTCAGAGCGGTCCACGTTTAACATTCAAAACCCAGGGTTCCGCCAAGCCTCCACCCTGGGTATGGGGAACAAAAAAAGGGCGGAGCTCTGAAGGAGCGAAAGAATCGTTCCCGAACGTAGAGCCGCAAAAGTCCCGTAGGATTTGAGAATGACGATGAGCTGTGACGTCGCAGGCGGTGTCGGCGTTGCCGGCGTTGCCGGCGTTTCAGGAGAGAGTATCCCGATCACTCATCGAGATCTAGGAACCAGCTCCGATGAAGACATTTGATGTAGCTGTTCTCGGAGTTGGCGGAATCGGCAGCGCTGCTTGTTATCATCTGGCTCGAGCTGGGCTCCGCGTAGTGGGAATTGAGCAGTTTTCGATTCCGCATTCGCGTGGCAGCTCTCATGGAGTAACCCGGATTCTTCGCGAGGGGTTACATGAAAATGAAACTTATGTTCCTTTGGTGCGACGTGCGCTGGAGCTTTGGCACGAACTGGAAAAGATCAGCGGCGCCCAACTATTCTACCGGACCGGCAGTTTGGATATTGGGCTGCCTGACTCGTCGATTGTTACCGGATCTTTGAATTCATGCCGGCGGTGGAACATTCCGCACGAGGTATGCAATGCCAGCGAGTTGCGGCGTCGGTATCCTGTCCTGCGCCCATACGATGAGATGGTCGCGATCTTCCAGCCGAACTCCGGGTTTGTTTTGGCCGAAGGATCGATTACGGCACATGTGAACGGCGCATGCGGTCACGGGGCGGAGCTCCACGGGCACGAGAAAATGATCCGCTGGGACGCAAATGGATCTGGTTACACGATCCAAACGACCCATGAACGCTACGAGGTAGGACAAGTCGTTTTCACCACTGGCGCTTGGGCCTCTAAACTAGTCGCGCACGGTATTCGCGTGCGCCCGGAACGCGCCGTACTCGGTTGGTTTCAGCCGAAGAAAAACGCTGCGCTGTTTGGCGTCGGATCGCTTCCGGTCTGGATCATTGACTCGCCGGTTGGCGGCCATTTTTACGGATTGCCGATTTTTGGAATCCCCGGATTTAAGCTCGGTCGATTATCGCGCGACTTGGGTGAAGTTGATCCCGATGTTCCTCTGGCGGAGCCCGATTCTCGCGATGAACAGGATCTCCGGCAGTTTTTGGAAAAACATTTTCCGGATGGCGGTGGGCCTCTTTTATCGCTGCAAACCGCTTTGTTTGAGCACTCACCCGATCGTCATTTCATCATCGATCAATTGCCCGATTTTCCTGGAGCGTGGGTGATCGCCGGGTTAAGTGGACACGGGTTCAAATACGCGAGTGCGCTGGGCGAACTCGCCAAAGACTTGGTGATGCAACGAAAGAGTGGATACGATTTATCCCCCTTTCGTTTGGGTAGGTTTGGGTGAGAGCGATAGGGACGCGCTCCCGACTTCGTCCGGCGGCTGCCCATACGCGTCAACAAGGAGGCGACATTGGGAAAGGGCGAGTGGACGAAGGGCTCTGTGATCTGCCCATTGCGGTAGGGCGAGTCACGCGCACGCGTTGTGGGTTGCAGGTTGGAGGTAGGGATCGCGAGGCGCGTTCCTACCGCGGACAACCAGGAGCGCGTCCCTACCGCGGACGCGGATCCCCACCGAAGCGAACTTGCAACCCGCTAGCTGTAACTTGTAACCTGCAAGTTGTCGTGTTAACTCGGACGTTCCGCTATGGTGTTTCCGCATCAACAAACGCTGGCTAAATCCGCAAGCCTGAAAGGGACCTCGCTCCACACCGGTGAGGAGGTGAGCGTAACTCTAAAGCCGGCCCCAATCGATCACGGGATCAAGTTCAAACGGACCGATCTCTCGGACGAGCCAACCATCGAAGCAAGAATCGAGAATGTCAGGCTGGTGGAACGGGCCACGACATTAGCGGAAGGGAACGTCAAAGTTCATACGGTCGAACATCTGCTCTCGGCCCTTCATGGGATGGGAGTGGACAACGCGGTTGTGGAGATGAACGGCAACGAATTGCCGATCGCCGATGGTAGCTCCAGAGCCTATGTCGAACTGATCAAAAAATGCGGGCTTCAGGAACAGAGCGCTTTCGCCAAAGTTTTTGAAATTCGGGACACATTACACATCGCAACTAAGAGTGGTTCGATCTTGATCCTTGTACCGGACGAAAAGTTTCGGATTTCCTGCACTCAGGTGGGTCCGGAGGGGAGATTCACCCAATACTATTCCACCGAGATCACGCCGGAGATCTATGAAAAGGAAATAGCCCAGGCTCGGACCTTTGTATTTTTCGAAGATGTGAAGCCGCTCCTCGATAAAGGATTGATTCGCGGAGGAAGTCTCGAAACGGCGATCGTTATTCGGGGCGATTCGTTGATGAGCAAAGAGCCGTTGCGATACCCAGATGAGTTTGTCCGACACAAGATTCTAGATATCATCGGAGATCTTTTCTTGGCCGGCTGCCGAATCCGAGGCCATGTCATTGCGGTGAAGCCAGGTCACGCCGCGAATAGCGAGTTGACCAAGGCGATATCAAAACGGTACGCCCAAATGCTGGCTATGGTTCCGCCGCAGGTCATTCCCCGCGGCTCAGCTGTAATGAATGTCACTGACGTTCAGGCGGTTTTACCTCACCGGTTCCCGTTTTTGATGATCGATCGAATCCTGGCGTTTGAAGGCGAGAACAAGATTGTCGGGATGAAGTCGGTCACGATCAATGAGCCGTATTTCCAGGGGCACTTTCCTGGTCATCCGGTGATGCCGGGAGTGCTGCAACTGGAAGCCATGGCTCAAGTAGCCAGTATTCTGATGAGCAAGCGAACTTCGCTGAGCGGCATCGGGTATTTCATGAGCGCCGATGAGGTAAAATTTCGCAAACCGGTGCACCCCGGAGATACTTTGATCATCGAAGGAGAATTGTTGCGGGCTAAGGCGACCATCGCCAAGGCGAGTTGTCGCTGTTTGGTCAACGGGGAAGTAACTTCTGAAGCGATATTGATGTTTGCTTACGTCGCGCAATGAACGTTCACCCGACGTCGATCATTGATCCCGAAGCTGAGATTGGCGCCGACGTAACTATTGGGCCGTATTGTGTGATTGGGCCTGCGGTCATGTTGGGCGAGGGATGTTCGCTGCAGAATCACGTCACTCTTTGCGGACCTACCAAGATCGGGACACGAAACCGTTTCTTTGCGTATTGTTCCGTTGGTCAACAAAGCCAAGATCTCAAGTACATCGGTGAACCGACTCATTTGGAGATTGGAAATGAGAATGTCTTCCGAGAATTCGTCACTGTCAGTCGGGCAACTGGAAAAGGAAACGTGACTCGAATCGGCAACCATGGAAACTTTTTGGCCTATAGCCACATCGCGCACGATTGTGAAGTCGGCGATCGAGTGATTTTTTCTAACAACGCCACATTGGGCGGACATGTCATTGTCGAAGAACATGCTGTGTTAGGTGGACTTACTGCGGTCCACCAGTTCTGCCGAATTGGTAAGCATGCGATCACCGGTGGTTGCACGAAAATCGTTCAAGATGTTCCTCCTTTCATGATCGTAGATGGAAATCCAGCAGAGGTGAGAGGTGTTAATCTGGTGGGATTAGAGCGACGTGGATTCAGTCCTGATACCATCCGAGCATTAAAAGAGGCGTATCGAATCCTCTACCGAGCCAAATTAAACACCAAGCAGGCTCTGGAAGAGTTGGGAAGGAACGGGCTGGCGGGAACGCCCGAGGTAAATGATTTGATGAAGTTCATCGAAACAAGCCAGCGGGGGATAGTGCGGTAGAGTAACGCTGACAGCGCCGACAACGCCGGGAATTGAGTTGCGTGTCGGGGTATCGGCGGTAGGCGGGAATATCCCGGCAAACCGGCACGCAAAGACGCAAAGGCGCCAAGTTCTAAAGCTGTTAACTAATGTTTGGTGAAGCAAACACATCGCACGTCCCAATTTCTTGCCTTTGCGTGAGAGTCTGAGCGCCTCTTTCCGTGCGATTTTCAAACCTTAAGTTGAAAGCTTTGCGTGAATCTCACTGACGAACTTCTCCTCCAAACTCCGGAGGGAATCCGTTTCCGGTTTCGATTGGCTGGTCCGGCAACTCGGCTATTCGCGCTCTATATCGACTTTGCTTGCATCCTGCTCCTTTCTTCATTCATCAGCTCAGCTCTTAGTCTGCTTAAGGTCGTAAGTTTCGATCTTTTTTTCGCGACCGAAACGATTGCTTATTTCGTGCTGACCGTTGGCTATTTCATGTCTTTGGAATGGATTTTCCGCGGTCAAACTCTTGGTAAGCGAGTCTTGAAACTCCGAGTAGTCGACGCGGACGGACTACGTCTGCGGTTCTCGCAAATCGTCGTTCGTAACCTTTTGCGGACAATTGATATGTTGCCCGGTCTCTACACCGTCGGAGGTATCGTTCTGTTGCTTTCTCCGAAACTGCAGCGATTGGGTGATATCGCCGCCAACACGATCGTTATTCGGACTAACACCGAAACCATACCCGATCTGGAACCACTCCTCGGAGGCTGGTATAATTCCCTGCGTTCTTACCCTCACCTTGCTGCCCGGCTGCGACAGAAAATCCAGCCAGAAGAAGCGCGTATTGCACTGGACGCCCTTTTCCGACGAGATGAATTGAGACCCGATGCACGAATCGATCTATTCTCTGAGCTAGCCGGCTATTTTCGTTCCGTCGTTTCATTCCCGGAAGAAAGTGTGATTGGCCTAACCGACGAACAGTACGTCCGCAATATTGTCGATCTCCTGTTCCGGCCAAGAATGGAATAGCACAGGGATACTCGCGATCCATTTGGCGACGGCCCCGTAAGGTTCTTTGTTCGCCTGACCTGGAAACTTGCATGAAGCTATCGTCTCGGCGCCGTCAGAAATCTCAGTCGCTATCGGGCCGCTGCGAAATAAAGTTCGGACCGATTCTTTCGCTCCTTCAGAGCTCCGCGTTTTTTTGTTACTGATACCCAGGGTTCCGCCAAGCCTCCACCCTGGGCTAAGTTCTCTTACGCCTTCGGCGTACCCAAGACGCGAATGTTGCGGAGAGTTTATTGACGATTGGGTAAATGCGATTTTGAGAAATTCGCCTTTAAAATTAGCTAACAGTGTCAGACCTTCGCGTCTTTGCGTGAGATTCTTAATCCGAAAACTTTGCGTCCTGGCGCGAGATTCTCAGGCGCCTTCGCGTGAGATTCTTCGTCTCGGCATCTTGGCGTGACCTCCCGGAAAAACACAAAAACGCGATTAGCACGAGCAACTCGGTAAGACCAAAACCGATTTTGGCCGCATAAGGCACGACTGGTTGATGGTATTGCGACAGGAACGATTCGATGATCCCAGCCCAGATCAGCATCAAGCCTGCGCCACAGATCAATGTAACCAGTGCAGTTCCAATCGAGCGAAGTCGCTGGCCGATCGACTCTGAGGACCCCCAACCAATGAGAGCTTGGCCGAGCAATAGTCCAGCCTGGGCGGCAATCAGAATGGCCGGGATCTCGACTACGCCATGCGGAAGCAACCAGCCAGCAAGAAAGACCGATTGCCCGGCTCGGACGTAGTCAACAATAACCGCTCCCAAGATTGCACCGTTGTAGAACAAGAGGATCATCGTCCCGATCGCCCAAGTCATACCAAGAGCCAGAACACCGATAGCTACCCGGGTGTTATGGGTCATTAACATCGCCGAAAAAGTGGTATGTTCGCCGGCTAGGCGTTGGCTTCCTTCCTTGGCCTCTTCCTCACGCACTCTTTCATTCGGGTCACCGAGCAGATGGGGAAAAGCTCCAAGCAGAGCGGGCTTCGCTTCCGGATCAAAGGCAAGCGCCAGTCCGCCAAAAGCGCCTCCTGATATGGTCAGAATTAGCGCGAACAGAAAGAACCGCCGATAGCGGCGAAAAGTTGCTGGAAATGTCACGAAAAACCAACGGACGAGGTTGAAATTGCGGTCACGACTACGAACTTCGTTGAGTTCCGTGTAGGCACGCGCTACTAACGACTGCAAGAAGAGTACCAGGCTTGGCTCAGCGGCAAACGTGGTAATCCGGACGAGGGCCGAGCTGGTGCGTTCGTACAAGTAATAAATGCGCTCCGCGTCGGTTACTGATAGCGCGGTATTTGGATCGTTTTCCAGCCGCTGGATCCGTTGATCCAGCTCGTCCCAAATCTTACGCTCTGTTTCAATGAACTGGCGAAGATCGATAATCATAGAGCCTGTCGCCGCTTCAACGCGATATATTGGCTGACCATCTCCAAGCTCACACTCTTATTGGAGACCAGGCAAAGTTGAATACCGCGTTGCTGGAGCTGTCGCCGTAGTTCAATAAGGCGGGTCCAATGCAGATGTCCGGCGATGTTCTGGTAAATGTCGTCTATCTTCTCTACCCCTGGCGGAGAGAAAAGTGGACGGACCGAGGGCGCCAGAAGCATGACTGCCAATACCAGGTGACGCCGGGCGACGAAATCCATACTTGACAAAAACGTCTCGGATAAAAGCGGATCGTCCAGTGAAGTTAAGAAAACGATCAACGCGCGTCGTTTGATTCGAGCCATGAGGGTGCTGGCAATTTCGCCAAAATCCGGCGAGACCAATCGAGTCTGAAGCCCAGCCAACACATCTCGACACCGGTTGAAATGAGCAGGTCCACTGCGGGCCGTGACTAAGTGATCGACCTTATCACTAAACGTGAGTAAGCCGAACAGATCACCTTGGTTCTGTGCCGCCGCACAGAGGAGCAATGAGGAAGCAATCGCCCGCTCGAGAGTGGGGATTTGTTCCCCCGCTGACTTCGATGTTGCGTACTCATTTGCAACCAACCGGCCGCTCAATCGCGAGCTATCGAGTGCGACATACACCTCTTGCGCCTTTTCGGTCTGGTAGACTTTTGTGATCGGATGACGGCGTTTTGCGGTCGCCTTCCAATGAATCGTATCGAAGCCGTCGCCCGGCTCGTACTCCCGGAGTTTTTCAAATTCGCGACCTCGCCCCAGGTGGCGATAATGATGGATGCCCACTTCGTTGCGTTTGAGAAAACGAGCTAACTGACCTCCTTCCGTAGTAAGATCCGGATAAACCCGGACCTCGCTACGGATCGGTCGTCGCTCGCGATAGATCCACCAGCCAAGCGGTGAAATCCAATCGAAGAAAAGCTGGGAAATCAGAAAGACTCCTCGGGATTCGGCACGCAATTCCAATCGAATCGGTAGCGGCGACTCTCCTGATTTTAGCGTGAGCAGGGTGTCGACGGTCGCCATCGAAAATGACGAAGGTAAAGTGAGAGCGACTCGGATAGCACCAGATTGAGCGGGGATTGCTAACAAGCGCAACGGGATCTGGAAAGAGCGTCCGGCAATTGTGCGGACCGTATCCGAAAACACGAATTCAAGATCCCGGTGTTTTCTCCAATTCCAAAGCAAATCGAGCAATGCAATGACGACGAAGAGGGCAAGCGCCGGGAGCGTTAGCGTTCGCCAGCCGGGCAACAGCGTCGAAAGAATCGTGAGCGGCAAAACGATTGCCGCTCCCCATCCGATCAAGCCGGGGCGTGGAGCGATCATCGCGGAACGGGAACCTTGTCGAGAATGTTTCGAACAACCGACAACGGGTCGGTGCCTTCGATCTCGAACTCCGGACGAAGAATCAGCCGATGTTCAAGTATGCCATTTGCCAAGGTCCGAATATCGTCGGGTGTGACAAAGTCGCGACCGTCGATAGCCGCATTTGCGCGGCTGGCGAGTAGGAGGGCCTGGGTGGCACGCGGACCGGCTCCGACCAAGACGCTCTCGTGCTGTCGGGTCTCTCGCACGATATCGACCAAATAGGCGATGAGCTCGGGCTTGACTAGCACTTTGGCCAGAGTGCTTCGAAGCCGTTCGAGTTGTTCTTCCGAAACGACCTGCTGCACATTCCCGCTTTCTAGCACTGCCTCCGGTGCGCTTTGCGAAAGCATACGGTTCGCCAAGTCCAGCTCATCGACGCGTTGTGGAAGGGCCACTCGAATCTTCAACATGAACCGGTCCTTCTGAGCCTCCGGCAGGGGATAAGTGCCCTCAAACTCGACCGGATTTTGCGTGGCGAATACCGTAAAATTGCTGGCCAGAGAATAAGTCTGCCGATCCACTGTTACCTGCCGCTCCTGCATCGCTTGGAGTAGAGCAGATTGAGTCTTGCTTGGTGCGCGGTTCACTTCGTCGGCGAGCAGGAATGTAGTGAAAATGGGCCCCGGGACGAAGGCAAATTCATTCCTCTGCAGATGAAAAGTATTCGTTCCGATAATGTCGGACGGCATTAAGTCTGGAGTAAATTGAATGCGATTAAACGGGCTGCCGAGGATGTGGGCGAGCGTCTTGACCAGCAATGTTTTGGCGACGCCCGGCACTCCCTCAACCAGTGCATGCTGGTTGGTGAAAATAGCGATCAGGGCATACCGAATCGGTTCCTCTTGGCCAATCACCACTTTGGCGACTTCCGAGCGTGCCCGGTCGAGTATTTCCTTCAATTCATCCAGGGATGCATTCATGTGCGTTCGTTGAGACGTTGGCTAAGCTGGTTGTAGCGCGCGACGGCGGAGCTACGAGGATCGAGAGTTGGGAGCAGTTGGTCGAGTTTTCTTGTTTTGCCGGCGTCGTGCATCCCTTTGCGCCAGAGTTCCGCACAGGTCGAAAGTAAGTCTTTGGTTGGTAAACTTCGACGAAGCAGATTTACAAAAACCGTCTCACCGCCTTGCCCCGGAACAATGGGACTTTCGGAGGACCGACTCGCGGATTTTGGCACGAGGCTGTACCGGCTAGCCCAGACAAAGAACAGCGCGAGAATCAACAGCACAAAGAACGCGGATTCTAGACCGTACCGGCGCGCTAAGCTGACGACGCCCGGGTTTTCCATAAATCCGAAATGGCTCTCGTCGAAAAGAACCGTGGTCGATTTGCGGAAGAGCCAGCCTAAGAAGCCGGTCTCTCGATCACTTGCCAATGAGCCATTGCTGAGAAGATAAGAATCCGCGATCAGGATTATGTTTCCGCGACCGAATGACCTCTGAATTACCACCGGAAGATGATCCGCTTCGGCAACCACCCGCCACGGAGGCTGCAGGTCTCGAAAATAGAGAGGACCGAGCCACGATCCCGAGGTCGCGAACACGCTAGAAACGAAATGATGACGAGCTGACATGTCCACGTGACGAAATACACGCACCCCGGCACCCTGCAGATTTTCGATCCAGAACTCTTCCGTCGGTGGACTCGACTTAGCGTTTGGAGAAGGCGGTCTCTCTTCCTTTTGCGGAACTACTAGCTCGTAGTCGGGCGATCCAGCTTTAGCCGAGTTTCTATCTTCGCCTGCCAGCGTTACGATGAGAGTCCCTCCGGCTTCTGCCCAGGCGCTCAGGGACTTGCGATCTTGTACCCGAAGAATGTTGGCCTGCGGATTTATTCCGGCGATGATCAAGGATCTACTATCAGCCGGTGGCAAATTGGAGAAGGTTCGCAGGAAACGCGCCGTTTGCACACCAGGAACGCGATGGAGACTTTCGTAAAGCGCTCTGCAGCCCCGTGCATCCGCTCGAAAACTTGATGCGACAGGATATCCCTCTTGCGTTTCGAGGCGCACCTCGAATGTTTGAAGTGCGACGACAACGAATATTCCGATCGTTACCAATACCAGAAAGTAGGCCAGAACCTTATTTTTCGGCGAGGCAGGCATGTTTCAGGCGCTGATAAAAGTTAGTTGACTGCTCAATTTCGACATCGGAAACGGGGTGATCTCCGTACCAGCAGCGTTCGAACAGCCGGCGATTGCCTCTAAATAGCTCGGTCAATTCCGCCGATCTTCGTCGCCTCAATTCAGTCTCATAGTCGGAATTCGATTTAGATCGCCGAACGACGATCAGACGTTGGGCACCAAGCAAAGAGAGAACCGCGAGAAATAGTGCGCGCAATGCCAGACGAGGTTCGCCCTCGTCCAGCTTACGGTGAGCCAGGAGCAGCCATTGATCTTCCGGGAGCTCATCAGCAAGGGTTGTTTCACTTTTGAGATTCGGAGTAACCGGCATTGCCGAACCAATTGGAACCGGCTTGTTTTTCTTGGACCGACCGATGATGCGCAGCACGATGAGCGCCGCTGCTATGATCAGACCGCAAATTATCGCATAGAGCAGCAGCTGATTGATCCAAGTAGGAGCGGAAGCAGTGGTTGAAAGTTGAGGTGATCCTTCGGGGTGGGGAAACAGCGATTGCCACCATTTTGTGATTACATCAACCACTCGATTAGTTGCTCGGCTCACCTTGCCCAAGGATTTTGTTATCCAGGAAACGAAGCCTTGTAGCCAGTTCTTTTCGCCCGAAACTAGATGATGTGGCTTCCGCCAGCTATACTCTGAACCGCTAAGTACGCGATCGATCCGCTCGTTGAGTTCCGAATCGGGGATTCGGTCTGCTTCTGATGGCGGAGCAGCACGCTTCAGTGAAGCGAGGATGAATTTTTTGGCGTTGCATGCATCAGTGGTCCGGGAACGCCTATGGTTCGGAGGGGCGTCGCTTGCAACGCCCGGCGCGCCCCCCGGGTCCACTGCGCACAAACAATACGCGGAGCGGAAGTCCTGGGTCGTTTCCGGGAGCCGCAAGCGGCTCCCCTCCGCGCGCACGGTTAGCGTTGGAATGATTAGGCAGACCAGGACCAACAGGCTGTTGAAAGGCGAAGGTGCCCGCTTTCTGCTCCCGGCGGTCAAAGACATTAGCGATCGCTGCAGGTCTTGACCCGTAGTTTGTGCGTCGGCCCGACAAACTTGAATGACCTGGATCGCTTTGATCAGCAGATCGACCGCAAAATAAGAGATCAACCCAATCCCGACCAGATAGGAGAAGGAAATCAACCAGCGAAAGTCTCGGCTGAGAAATGTATCCACTCCAAATAGCGCCTTGAGCAGGTAGGGCAAAATCCCAATCGTCGTGTAGACGTTCAAAAAGACGACGATCCGCAAAAACAAAGAAAGCAAAAGCAGGGACGCGGCCGTGCGTCCTCGAATGACGCTTAGACGCCAACACTTCGCGAAATCGCCGCGCTCTCCAGTAATCAAAATGCTCGCGTTCTGGAAGAACGAAAAAATGATGGATGCAGGAAGCATGAGCAACGGCACGAATGTCAGGAATCCCGGAATTGCTGCCAGCGCAGCCATCGGTTTGGCGATTAGCCCGAATGGATGAATCGCGGCTTGATGAACGCAGCTTCTGAGGATTCGGCCAAATGTTCGCTGGTTGGAGAAATCCCTGGTGTAGACCAATACGAGCTGCCGGCAGGCCAGGTACTGAAATGCTTTCATCCACAGATAGGAAAGCGCCAAGGTAGAAGCAAAGCCCGGTAAGTAGGTTTCAGCGAATTTGCTGTAACTCATCTCTGAGCAAAACCTGAAGAAACACAGCACAAAAGGCGTAATGCCGACCAGGAAAAACGCATACGTCTCGATTGGAGCACGCCGGAGCAAATGGATAGCTTCCTCGATCAGATCAATTGGATGCTGTCTTCGGCTCATGGGACTAGTTTGGAGAGGAACGATCCATCTTGAACGGATGGAGGAACCAAGAGCAGCAAACGGCCCAATACGTAGAAAAGGAAACAGGCCAGCGCAAATCCGAAGCAGAGTCGAAACGGCAGCAGCGGCCAATTCAGTGAGCGTTGTGGAGCCGTCTTTTTGCTGGCGAGTTCACGGAGACAAGAAGCGCAAACAAAACGGCTATCGTGTTCGGTAACGCATTCGCGACAGAAAAATTCGTGGCATAGCGGACAGCGAACGGCTGCCTCCCGGTCTACATGAAGTAAGCACCGTCGAGCTGCGAGCTTCATGGCGCTATCGCGGAAAGCGGATTTGGTTGTTGTTCGGCCATGATGAGAGGCACAACCATCGCACTGAACGCTTGGTACTTGCCCGCGCGTTCCACTGCTTTCAGCCGTCGAGTCTGAGCGGCGGTTTGGATCTTGACGACATAGGTTGGACCAGCCAGCAAGTTCCAAATAAGAATAGAGCCGGCAATAAAAATCCAGCATGCGCCGACGAGATAACACCAATTGTTCTGAGCCAGGTACCATAACATGCCCAGTGGGATAGAAACCACCCAGGCAACGGACGCCCAGAGCCAGCGATTGCTCTTGGCCGCGGTGATTGCCTCGATATCAGAAAAAAAGAAGCGATGGTATTTTTCAAAAACTATGATCTGCGTGGCCAAAAGCAGGTGGTCTTCGGCCAGATAGATTGAACTCCGCATCCCGGGCAAAAATCGGGAAAACCAACTGGTGGCGGCGATCTTGCGGTAAGCAGAAATGATGTCAGGCATAGCGGGGCAAAGCCGGGATAAGCAGCAGGAGAAGAAGCAAAATCCAAATGCTGGCTCCGATCAGTCCTAGGATCAGAGCAAATCCAAATCGAAATCGCGACCGGCGCACTAAAGTGCGCTGGTATTTCCATCCGACGAACGCCATGCACACGGTTAAAAGGCTAACGAACAAACCCAAGATGAGATAACTCAGGGTGAGGACCGATAGCGCCAGAACCGCAATAGCGATATTGTCGAAGAGAACGGCTTGATCGATAAGCAATAGATCGCTTTTCTGGCGGCGGCTTCGATAGATGCAATCCGGACAAAACCTGCGTTGGCCGAAGCTGATGGAGCAAACGCCACACAAAAACCGCCCGCATCCATCGCAGATCGTTTCCGCGCGGTTGTTCGCGTGAAAAAAGCAACTCGATTCTCCCGCTTCACAAGCGACGATTGAACTTGTACCAGACGGAACGTTAATCGTCGGAAAAGCTATCGTCATCACTTGAGCCGAACAAGCCGGACAGGCCTGGAATTGTCCGGAGTTCCAAAACTCAGGCCCAAGCAGACGATTGCAAAGCGGACAGAATGCGCCTCCCTTCATGCGTCTCGTTTTACCACACGGGTATCGCAGATGTAGTCATGCAGCGCCCTTTTTTCCGAGTCGAAGGCGGCCATGATGTACCCGAGATAAATGGTGAAGTCGGTTAATGCTTGCGCGAAATAGCGAGCAGCCGCCCTCCAATAAGAAACTTTGGATCGATCGGAACGGACGATACGCAGTTTTAAAGCCATCTTGCCCGGAGTAGCTCCATATTTGCCGACGAAAAACACATAGTACGCAAAGCTAATAAGAAAAATCAGCAGCACATAGAGTCCATAGACAATCCAAAACGTCTGGTTCGTACCAAATGGAAAGATACCGGGATACGCGATTCCTCGGTTGACGCGCGCCACCAGCGAAAAAGAGTAGATCTGCCAGGCAATTTGCAACGGCACCCGGAGAAAAAAGAGGATCACCATGTCGATCATGTAGGCACCGAAACGGATCCAGAAGCCGCCGTAAACCGCCTTAAGATCTGGCGCCAACCCCTCTCGAATCTGTCCGAAAAACGATTCTTTGCAGTCAGGACAAATCGTCATCGCACCGTACCGAATAATTGGTTCCTGAGGGACGAGCTGTTTACATAGGCTGCACTTGACCGCTGCTCGTTGAAACGCTTCGGCGAAACTGGTCCATCCAGACATACCTTGGCGCCAGATCAAGGTTCCGAGTCGAACAGCGCCAAATTGAAAAAGCCTTTCCAATTCAGCAACTTCGATCGGACCTTTTGGTTGGCCCTCCGTCAGGTAATACCAAGTCATAGCCGGTTGCGGACGTGGCAGCAGCGTCATGAAGATTCGCGGCGAAATCAAGCGGAACGGTGGGGGAGAGAGTCTAGTTCGCGTGGTATAGGTCATATAGGACCCATACCGCCTATAGGATCAGGCTAGCGGAGCGACCGAATCAATTTGCCGAGCGTTGCAATGGCCTCAGCGAAATGCGGGGAAAATCGGTAGCCGCAGCTGAGTCGAAAACAGTTTCCATAACGGTCACCGCGGGCAGAAAAAATCTTGCCCGGCGCGATGGCAATTCGATAACGATTGAGCGCCTGTTTGGCTAGCTCTAGGGTGTCGCAGGGAACTTCGATCCAGAGTACGAACCCGCCACTCGGACGGGATATTCGCGTTTCCGAAGGGAATGATTCGACCACCGCATTGGCGAAGCGATAGAGCTGTTCGGTCAAAAACGCGCGCATCCGGCGAAGGTGCCGGTCCAAAGAGCCACTCTTGAGAAATTCGGCGACCGCAAGCTGAGTCAGAGAGGGTGTCGCCAAGCTGCCGGACGATTTAAGTTGGAGGATCCGGTCCCGATATTTGCCTGGAGCGATCCAGCCAAGACGGAAACCGGGAGCTAAGATCTTTGAAATAGAGTTCACCAAAATCACTGATCCGGTTTCATCAAACGCTTTTGCGACGACTGGCCGCGTCGTGTTTGGTCGATAAAGATCTCCAAAGACGTCGTCTTCGATCAACGCGACTTGATGCTGTGCCAATAATTCTACCAGTCGTTGTTTGGTTTCAGGACTCAGTGTGCAGCCAAGAGGATTGCTGTGATTAGTCACCAAAAGGCATGCGCGGATTCGGGGAAAACGGTTCAACGCCTGGGCAACATCCTGCACCGATATTCCTTGCTCCGGATCGGTGGCCAGCTCGACTACGCGTAGGTTCAAGCTCTCGATGATCTCGAGCGTTCCGAAATACGACGGAGACTCGACCAAGACGATGTCTCCGGGACTGCAACATGCTCGAAGGGCCAGGTTGATCGCTTCAGATGCGCCAACTGTGACGACAAAATCGTCAGGCCCGAGAAAGCATCCGCATTCTGAAGCGCGCTGCGCCAGTTGTTGGCGGAGCTTACTGGTACCGGCCGGTTCTCCTTGGCGGACAACTTCGGCTGGGAAACGTCTCGCCACGCTGGTGATAGTCTGGATCAATTGACGCGTGGGAAGAATTTCCGGACTGGGCAACGTCAGACTCAGGGGAATGAAATCGGTGGCGGTGCCGAACAGAATCGTCTGATGGCGCAGTTCACTGAGTTCGACATTGGTTGCATGAAAAACAGTGGACTGAGTGGACGGAGCAGAACGGATATCCTTCTGGCGAACAAAAAATCCACTGCGCGGCCGCGGTTCGACCAGCCCGCGATCTTCTAACAGTCGAAAGGCTCGGAGGACGGTCTCCATGCTATAGCGATGGCGCGATGCCAATTCCCGAACTGACGGAAGTCGATCGCCCGGTAAATAGGTGCTGGCAGCGATCTGGCTGCTAAGCAGCTCGGCCAGCCGACTGTAGGCGAGCGGAAATGGTCTTTGCATAGATAGCACCCTGTTGGGCTTCGAGATCAAGCGAAACGACAATTTGCGGGCAGCAGCCGGTCCCCGCTGTCGTTCGCTGGTGTTCACTGCCGTTCGCTGGTGTTCACTGTGCCACGCAATCTGTTCCGGTCAATTTTCGCATTATCTGTATCTGTTCTGGTCGACAGATCAGGCGAGTTTCTTTGGATGGAAGGAATGCGATCCTCTTTGCCGCTATCGCCGCCGCGACTCGGCACTGGTTCACACGACGAACTGCAGGGCTGGATTTTTACCTCGATCGGTGTGGCCTGTTTCAGTCTCTCTTTTGTCACTGCTCGACTTGCCCTGCGCGGCTTCGATCCAGGGGTAATCGCATTGGCGAGAGGCGCCGGTGCTGGGCTGGTTGCCGTCGTTTGCGTGCTAATGGGCAAGTATCCGCTGCCAATGCGTAGGCAAATCGTGAGATTATGTCTGGCTGCGATTGGTATCGTTTTCGCTTTCCCGATCTTTACGACCGTTGCGTTACAGACGGTACCAGCCAGTCATGCGGCTACGATCGCCGCTGTATTACCGCTCTTGACCGCGCTATTTGGAGTTTTGCGGAGACGGGAAAGGGCGCCATTGGCCTTTTGGGCGATTGCCGGATGCGGAACCCTCGTAGTCGGCTGGTTTTTGATGACGCGATCAAACGGCCTGCACCTTGAACAACCCGATATGCTCATAATCCTCGCTTGCATCGCTTGCGCGTTTGGCTATGCCGAGGGCGGTCTGTTGGCCCAAGAGATGGGCGGCTGGCGTGCGATCTGTTGGATGTTGGTCTTCGCAACGCCGCTGGCCGTCGCTTTGCTGATCTCGTATTTAATGTGGCGAGGCGGAATCAATCGCGTTGACTCGCCAGCTGCCTGGTTCGGGCTTTCGTACCAAATTGCGGTTTCTCAATTCGTTGGCTTTGCGTTTTACTATCGAGGTTTGGCTCTGGGTGGCGTGGCGAAAATGAGCCAAATCCAACAATTCCAATCCGTGTTGGCAGTACTGGCGGCGAGTCTGTTTCTAGCCGAGCGAATCGACGTTCAGCTTTGGGTTTGTGTTGGGATTTTACTGGTTGCGGTCGTTGCCAGCCGCTGGAGTCTTCGATCAAGGAACACGAGCGAACGACGGTGAACACGAGCGAACGGCAATGAACGGAATCCAATATTTGTTATCTGCTATCTGTCATTTGTCATCTCATTCGAGCCTGAGGCGAGAATGATGAGCGCAGCTTCAATAAATGGTGTCACGATCGGCTACGATGATGCCGGCACCGGCGAGAACGTACTTGTTCTCGTTCACGGGCATCCGTTCGATCGCTCAATGTGGCGAATGCAGGTCGGAAGAATCTCACGCCAAGACGCAAAGATTACAGAGAGTTATAGACGAGCGAGAACGGTTCGAACGGCCCGGTTGGCGGGTGATTGCACCCGATCTCAGCTTGTCTGGATGGAAGGAGTCGGGCATATGCCCAATCTCGAGCGAGAAGTGGAGTTTAATGAGGCGATGGAGAGATTGCTGGAGGCAGTCCAGTTTCCTCAATATCCCTTACGCCTTAATTGACGCGGATGCGAAAGCGTTCGGGGCCGGGACGACTCCCTTGACGCTCGCCTAACATTTCGCAAAGCGTGGGAGCGCGTCCCTATCGGTGCACCGGAGCGGTGGAGCGGCGGACGATCAGCTTGGGGGCGAACATTTTTCGCTGAACGCCGCGGCTGCCACGAAGTCGTTTCAACATAAGATCGATAGTGAATCGGCCCATGGCTTCCACCGGTTGAGCGATCACGGTCAAAGGGGGATCGATGTAGCGCGCCCAAAAACCGTCGTCGAATGTGACGATAGAAAGTTCTTCAGGTACCTTGAATTCGCGTTCTCGAACTAACGCAATCAGGCCAGCAGCCATTTCCATGTTTGCGGTAAAAACTGCGGTCGGTGGATGCTTCAGGCTCAGAAGCCGCTGGCTGCAGAGGTAGCCCGATTCCGACTGAAAATTGCCAATCTGAATGTAGTTGGTTGGAAGGGCGATCGACCGTCTGGCCAAAGCGCCCTGAAATCCAAGGAGGCGTGCCCTTCCATTCGAAAGATGTTGCGGGCCGGCAATGATCGCTATGCGGGTGTGCCCGAGTCCGGCTAAATGTTCGACGGCGAGTTCTGCTCCCTTTTGGTTGTTGATTGTAACGGTGTCGGTATCGGTGAGGCCGGACTCGCGATCAAAGTTGATCAGGATGGCACCACTTTTGCGCACCAGTTCGAGCATTTCCAAATTGCCGCCGGTCGAGCAGTTAATCACCCCCGCGACTTTACGATCGAGTAGCATACGTAGCGCTGCCTCTTCCTTTTCTTTGTCTTCATCCGCGTTACAAATCAGGATCGTATAGCCGTTGGCTCTTGCTTGGTCCTCGATGCTTTTGACAAACGCAGCGAAGAAGTAATTACGAATGTCGGAAATGACCACTCCAATGGTTCGGGTTTGTTGGGCACGGAGTGAGCGCGGACGGCCTGGTTGGTAATTGCCATTACGATGGACCGCGGCGAGGACTCGCTCCCGAGTGGCGGGCGCAACATCGTCGGGTCGGTTCAGCGCGCGGGAGATGGTCGCGATACTAAGGTTTAATTCACGGGCGAGCTCGACGAGAGTCATTGTTAGCGGGGCGGGCGATCCGCGGTTCTACGGATTGCTAGAATAGTGAGAGGATGCGAGAGATAAAGTTGAATGTAAAGCTTTACATTGACCGAGCCCGCGCGTATCAATCAAAAACCCCTCTCACTAGTCCAGTGTCCCTCTCGATTCCCATTTATTTCGAATCGCGAATTTCGGATTGCGAATTTCGGACTCTACAATCCGCTATTCGCATTCCGCAATCCCCGTTTCTTATTGCGTATGTCGTTGCTTGATGCCCCCAGCCAACCGCCCCAACGTTTGGCGCTGGAGATGCGGCAAATTTCGAAATCGTTTGGATCAACACAGGTCCTTCGCAATGTCGACTTCGAACTGAGGCCCGGCGAGATTCATGCGTTGATGGGAGAGAATGGAGCCGGCAAATCGACTCTAATGAAGATCGCGGGAGGACTCATTGAAGATTTCGAAGGCCAAATTTTTGTCGATGGCCAGCCGGTCCACCTTACCTCTCCGCGGGACGCGACCCGAGCCGGGAT
>Ga0137401_10000292_pt1 | contig 18498 bp, 12 predicted proteins | sample CZOMad1_1_16fung_FD_108286 | JGI IMG/M metagenome (GOLD analysis project Ga0137401, IMG submission 108286) | Vadose zone soil fungal communities from Angelo Coast Range Reserve, California, USA - CZOMad1_1_16fungal (Illumina Assembly) | ecosystem: Environmental > Terrestrial > Soil > Vadose...
CCGTTTCGTGCACCCGGTACCAAACTTCGACGCCGAAAACGGTGACAAGCAACCACGCGCCGAGACCAATCGCCAGTCTTCGGGGAAACGGCATCGGAGCGGATTCCTTGGAAGGTTGTAGTCTTGGAGACCTTCCCGAAACAAGTCGCACAAGCCCCCAGAGCACAAAGAAACAAATGAACAAAATGATAAATCCCGCTGGGTCATGCCACTTTGGGATAGAGTCGATGCCATTTTTTGCAGCGACCCAAGAGAGAAAGAAAGTCCGCCCTACATTACAAAGGAATGCGATCACCACCCCGGAAAGCAGAAAGAAGACCCTTCGCTGCCAGGTTGCTCGATAAAGCTCGCCGAGAAAAAGGGAAACCATGACGGTCGCCTGGAGGGATCGGACGCCGCTGCACGCTTCGTCAATGCCCAGTAACCCGGTTTTGACCTCGATGATGTTTCCATGTTGAAGCGCCGCAATATTAGAGAGCTTTAGAAGTTCAACGGTTATCCACGTAGCACCCTGCATTAGGCTTTGCGTGATGAATGCTTCAGCACCGCCTGGCCACGGAAGCGTCGTTAAGATGAAGCAGATGCTGAATGCAAAGTGTCTAAGCCACGATCTTCCGCCCACGAAATAGATCGCGCAAAGGGAGAGTATAACAATTTCGAGCGTCAGCAGCCACGAGATCAGTCGCCAGTCGGGATTTGGCTGCAGGACCAGCCATGTAGGTAAAAGTGCCAAAGACGCAATCCAAAAAACCCATTCCGCGCCTTGTGAGGGCGCGTGCCCGGTCTGAGGCCGAGTGATCCAACGGATAAAAAGAAGATAACTACAGATCACCGGCCCAAACCACCCGAAGCTATATTGCGGGTCAACCGCCCAATACACGGAAAGGTGCTTGATTAGCGTGTACCAGAGGCCGCCGAAAACGACCAAAGGTAAGATTCGCTGCAAGAACTTTCCGTGCGTTCCGATCATGAAAAAGCCTCAACGACACAGCGGTTACCGCCGTTTCGAAATTCCAAGTTTGACCAGATGCGGCAAGTTTTCTGGGTCGCCGATCCGAACCCGGATACTGGATCCTCAATTACAAAAGAGAACCGCTCTTTTGGGCCTTAAGACGCAAAAGTTGAAGCGAAGAAACGAGCAGGACCGCACCAACAAAAGGAATTAACACGATCCCGGGGTTTGCCTCGGGAACCGACGAAACGCTGGGATCTCCATTCTTTGTCTTGCCATTTTGATTACCGTTATTTTGCCCGTCGTTGCCCTTACCGTGATCTGTGCCAGCCAAGGCCAGCCCGGGAAGAATCAAGGAAGCCGCTACGACAGCAAAGATCTTGAGGATCTGATTCCCTAATCGGAGGTATTTCATAAGCAGGACTTTCGGCATTTTTACTGCACTCTTTTGCCAATATGATCGAACAAATCGTCTTAAAATTATCATTTTTATCGTTCAAATAAGAATGATAAGAGCCATATTATGCTGCAATCCGCACATAGAATCGCCCTTTCTCACTTTTAGAAGCCGCTTTAAACCAGGCTGCAGCTTGGACATACTCCGCAGGACGACTGGAGCGGGGAGAAACTGGGATCGGAGACCAGCACGTTACGCGACAGAGAAGAAAGAGTTTCAGCAGTTAATTGCAGAACTCAAACGTCTTTCATTAACAAATAGTTACTCGCAGGGGCAGATCGCTTCCGAAGTTGGAGTCTCGCCGATTACGGTCAATCACTGGTGGACGGGGCATTCGTTAATGGCGCAGCGAAGGAGCATCGAACGACTGAAGAAGTTTTTGGCGGCTCATTGATCTAGCTCATCAGTTCGACCGTCATGCCCAGAAACTCTCTGCCGCAATTTGTTGGGCCAAAGTTAGAAACTGATCCGTACCCCACCGCTCACGCCATTCGAATCGTATCGATCGCGCCCAAGCAGACCGTTATAGCTGACATAGGTCGAAATGCGCGGTGTCCATGACACTGAGAGGCCGGCATCTACCACGGCGCTGTCGTGGCCTTCGGATGGCCCAAGAAAGGTCGCCGATGGACCAGAAATATCGGCAAATCCAGCTGTAATCGGAAGCGTTGAATACTTAAACTCATGTTCCCAAGTCGCTTTAAGAAACGGTTCGACATCAACCGTTCCAACCTGCCATTGGTAAGAGGCCCTGAAGCCGACATCGCTGCGCAGCGATTCTTCCGAATCGGAATGGATCGAGAGCGGCGCTAACGAACCTTTCTCGCTAAAGCCGTCTAGGTAAACGTTAGTGTATTGTAACGAAGCAATCGGACCAACGGTGAGATGATCAAAGTGAAAATCGTAACCGCCACTGACAAAAGTGCTGAACTCTGCGCCATCACTGTTGCCGTTGGCATTTCCCTGAAGTCCCCGAAGGCTTGAATCGTAGCTGTTGTAGCCGCCGTAGATCCCTCCGTTCAAATAAAAGCAATTGTTGAAATACGTCGCGTAGATTCCGCCTCGGGCGCTGTCGACATCAATACTCCCCGGCCGCAGATCACTCCAGGTATGCGCGTAACTGCCCATCAGCCCAAACGCCAAATGATCGGTGAGCCGGTAATCGATTCCCAGGTCAATCCCACCGGTGGTGAATTCATAGCCATGGGCATTAAAATCAGAATCGACATGGACAAAGTCCCCAAAGCTGGTCGACCAGAAATCCCAACGCTTCTCGGGCACGGGCGGAAGCATCGGCGGATTCTTGGAAGACTTGCCATCGGCTTTCTCTTCCAGATACACCGTTGCTCCAGTGCTGCTTGCGCCACCGGAACTGTTGCGGATGTCCTCGAGCCGGTTCTCCAAATTTAGCCTTTGGATGTTGGCTGCAGAAAAACTGATTTCATAAAAGGCAGTCAACGACTCAGGCGAGATTTTAGCGAAATCACTCGGTAGACTGGCAAACGGTTCCTCGTAAAGGAAGGACATCAGGTTCGATGCTCTGGAATCCAATTGCACAGCATCGAGCAAGCTGGCTGCCGCTCGCTGATTCGGAGTTTCAGAGAACGAGGCAAAGTCGATGGTGGTTATGACTGGTGGAGGTGTTGGTCCCACGGGTGGAACCGGACCTACTGGTGGTACCGGAGGTACCAGATTCAGGAATGCCAGCGTAACGGCTGTCTTGCTATAGATCAGCTCAATCGTGTTAATCCCGGGTCCCGTGGTGAATGGATTTACCCAGTTCGCGAACCGGCTACTGATCGAACCTCCGGTCCTTACCAGGGTTAATTGATCGCCTACCTTTGGCTGATAGCCGAGGTTAGTCAGTTGCAATGTGCCCCCTAAATTCGCGTTACCGCCGACATTCAGAAAATCGTATTGGCCGGAGCCAGCTCCGGCTACCTGCAGCAAAAGAGTGCCTCCTGCGTTCTGCGTATAATTTCCTTTCACATTGATCGGTTGCGGATCGGCAGCCAATATGCCGCCTTTCACGGTGACGTTGCCGACACCTAAGGCACTGGCGTTATCAACGATCAGGGTTCCAGCGTCTACAATTGTGCCGCCAGAATACGTGTTAGCTCCTCTTAAGGTTAATACTCCAGTGCCGGACTGCACTACGCTGCCGTTACCGCTGATCTGACCGGTAAAGGTGTAAGCGTTGCTGCGATCAAAAGCTAAAGTGCCATTGTCGGTGACGTTCCCGGTTATGCTGCCGGTTGTTCCGTTGTTGCCAATCTGCAACGTTCCACCGCTGATCGTAGTCCCTCCGCTATAGCTGTTAGTCCCAGTTAGGATCAACATCCCAGTACCCAGCGCGTTCACCGCTCCAGTCCCACTGATGGAATTGGAAAATGTCTGGCTGCCATTGGCATCGAAGGCCAGGGTGCCGTTATTGGTGATCGCACCGGAGCCCGCCGTGCCGTTCAATCTACCGTTGCCAAGCTGCAAGGTGGTGCCACGGTCAATCGTCACGCTGCCAAAATCCGTGGTGCCATTGAGATCGACGGTACCTGCCCCGGCGATCGTCACCATTTGAGAGCTTAGCCCGGTGATATTCGCGTTCACGATCACGGTCTGACCCAGGCCGGGAGTGAAATTGATCGTGCCGTTGGAGTGCACGATGATCGAGGTGGCAGTCAGAGTACCGCTGTCCAGATTCAATGTGCCGGAGCCCCCAGCGCCCGGTCCAACTCCGCCGCCCCGAACTCCGCCCAAGATAATGCTGCCGCTGCTAAGGGTCAATGTGCCCCCGTTGAGTGCCAACGTGCCGTTGGCGCCATCACCGCCAACATTGCCGCTGCCGCCGTTGCCCCCGACGTTAATACTGCCACTGGTTAGGGTTAAAGCCCCACTACTTATAGTTAATGTGCCGCTGCCGCCCACACCGCCCACCTGGTTCCCGCCACCGTTGCCCCCGACGTTAATGCCGCCACTGGTTAGGGTTAGAGTCCCGTTACTTATAGTTAACGTACCGCTGCCGCCAGCACCGCCGATGCCAATCGCGCCGTTGCCCCCGATGCCCCCGACGTTGATGTCGCCACTGGTTACGGTTAAAGCCCCGCTACTTATAGTTAGCGTGCCGCCGCCGGCATCACCGGCTTGGGCGCCGATATTGGTAAAGCCGCCGTCGCCTCCGACCTGAACGCCATCGCTCACTGTGAGCGTTCCACCGCTCATCAGCAGAGTACCAGGTTCGCCGGGTGAGGGGACCCCGTGACCCGTGAAGGGTAGGCCTGCCTGCCCCACGTACACGGCCAAAGCAAAGGCCGTATCGCTGGCGGAGATCGTCGCCGTGCCATTGTTTCCGATCAACGCCTGCGTCGACGGGTTCGGTACACCGTTGTCCCAATTTCCAGACGTCGTCCAATCCCCGGTCGAAACATTCCAATTGGTTACCGGCTGCGCGTGGATTTTCGGATTTGCAACGACCATCAGGCAAATCACCGCTGTTGCCGCTGCCAATCGGTTCAATCCAACCGACTCATTAAACGGGACGATCGGGTCCTGAAAACCGCATCCATAACGTCGCACGCGGGGCTTATAGATATTAGGGTTTGTATGGTCAATACAAATAACATCTATATTGTGTGTTTTATCCAGCGACGCTAGGCTACCAGCCAGACAACGGCGTAGCTGTCACCGGCTCAAAAACCTAGCACGCAGTGACTTGTGAAAAGTGAAGACGTGTCGCTACTAATGAATTTGCGCCCCATTGATCTCGGCCATGCTGCGACATGGAGGCTTAATGAAAAACAGAAACTCCACGCAAACGGAAGCAGCGTCATTAAGCCGAGCACGAAAACAGCCGGCCCACGGCGCACCGATTTGGTAATCACTTCGTCGCGCTAGCAAAACAGCTGGACGGGTATCGAGCGATCGCCGTGATTGATTCAACTGGTAAGGCTCGGATTTGGTCTCACAATCGATTGCCACATGGACTGAAGTTCGGGATTGCGAAGGCCGTAATTAGTTCTGATCAATGTTTTGTTCGTTGCCGGAATCGTCGCGGATTTTGCGGGTTATCCGAAATATCCGAAGACGTGTGTTCAAATGAGGTTTCGCAGTGGTGAAAGAGAAGTGCCTCAGGTTCGTCGAGCGATATCGGCATCTGGTCCAGTAAGAGGCTCCCTTTCTTTTGGGGTGCCGGTGCGCTAAATTTAGGAATGTGATTAAGGTTGGTCTATTTTTAGGTCTATTTTTTGTCTATTTTACCGCGAAGGCTCAATACTCCGTGGAGATCGATCTTGGTGATCAGAAGGCGTACCTGCTTTACGACGGACGCGCGGTGATGGAGTCGCCGATTAGTACAGGTCGCTATGGACATCTTACGCCGATGGGCTCCTATCGAATCACCGACAAAGATCTGAATCACACTTCCAGTATCTACGGGAAGATCATCGATCGCAGTGGCCGAACCGTGGTTGCTGATGCCGACGTCGATATGATCGTTCCAGCTGGTACCAGATTTGTGAATGCCCCGATGCGTTATTTCATGCAATTCGCGCCGGGAATCGGCATGCATGCCGGATATCTACCAGGTTATCCGGCATCTCACGGATGTGTGCGTATGCCGGAAACGAAGGCCATCGCATTTTTCCAAGCCCTCTCCCCCGGAACCCCGGTCAACGTTTTTGGAACGACGCCCCGAGGCCGCCTCTATCAAGCCGATTATCCCGCCGGTTCAACCCGGGAGAACGCCGAGCCGTACCAGCGTCCTCATCGCTCTTTCTGGGATTTTCTCGGCCTGTAGGGCAAATGCTCCCATTTACCAGATCACTGGATGAGTCTGCCCGGGAAACCGGTGACTCAGAGATTTTCACGCATGAGGTCATAGATCTCTTTGTAACCGTAGTATCCACCAGACTCCTCCCACCGATAGGTGGAGTAGCTGAGCCGAGGGAAGGAAAGATTTTCAACGGACTTCCGTGCTTTCTTGCGGTGAACCAAAACTCTACATTTCGGGCTCCGTCGATATTAGAGAACTCATGCGAGGCTTCCACGCCAGGTTGTTCCGAAGCGCAATACGAGATCGGCCTCGAATTCCGGGCTGAGGACGTGCTCTCGATATGTTTATGGGGTTCCCCGAATCCTGGCACAGCCCACCAACCCTCGACTGAAACGATTTCGTCCGCGCTGCCAGACCACTCTCCCTGCGGTCCAACCCAGGCGATTCGCTGGCCGCAAATCACGATGTCCCAATTCTGCTTCCGGGAATAAACTATCCGCACCGAGAACCGTTGCACCGCGCACGATCAGGCTGGCCCTTTCTTCCCCGAGAGCGACGCGAACGAGTTGCTGGCGGGTGAGGATTTCTTCACTGGGTTGGGCTCAAAACTTGAGTGTGATCGTGCCTTCTATGTGAAATGGTAGCCTGGCGGTGATTAGGTCGTTACCCGTTCCGGCCGCCGATCCACCGCTGGAAAAGTTTTTCTGATCGGTGAGATTGAAGAAATTGACACGCGCTTCGAAATTCTTGGCTTGATAGAAGACCGCTGCATCCAATTCGTACTGCCAGGGGATCGTCACGTTACCCAATTCACTCGTCGGAATGGGATCAGTCACAACAAATCCAAGGGTCACTCCCAGTCCGCAATCCAGTTTGTATTTTGCTTGTCCATTCAGTAACCAGTGAGGAAGGCCCGCCTGTCGGTAGTGACCGGGTGGATAAGGAATGAAGTTCGGCGATCCTACGCCGGTTCCAAAAGGGAAAGCAAAAGCGTCATAAACGTTGTGAGTAAACTCACTCGATCCCGGATCTACTATAACCGAATCCAGATATGAGCCGCTGAAGGTGAGATAAAAGTTTTTGTTAGGCTGATAGGTGGCGACTAGTTCCGCGCCAGTGGTCCTGACGGCAGTCACCGCTCCAAAAGCGGTGGTTAGGCTATGTTCTTGATAATAACCATCTGCGGAAACAAACATTTTATGGTCGAGAAGATCCAGTTTGACCCCTCCTTCATAAAGGAAATTGTTGTCGTGATAATTCGTGCTGGATAAGCGTCCCACTCCGTTGCCCAGGCTATCGAGATGGGCAAATCCGCCTCCGTTGCTGCCCTCGGTGGACTCATTGAAGCTAAACGTTCCATAGGTAGTGAGCCAAGGCACTGGCTTGTAAGTAAGACTGACGTTTACTGATCCAAGGAGTTGGCTGGTGCTGTCCTTGGCTGGCCGGAAACCCGGCGGCGCCAGTGGGTCCTTTACCTCATCAATGATGGTATCGAGCCTGGCACCGTAGAGGATCCTCCATTGATCGTTAAATTTGATATCATGCTGAAAAAAAACACTCGCCTCGAATGCGGTCTCATTGAGCGTTCCCGGCTGAGCATCCGGAAATAATCCGCTGTACGCGACTGCGGGTGTGCCAAACTGATTCGTACCCGGGACCGGAACAACGCCGAACAGCTTGGTAATCGGATACAGTCGCGGATCTTCCGTCAAATCAGTTCCGTTGAGGTACTCATTAAAGAAATCCTGGTAAGCTGTAATATTGACGTACTTGAAGGCGAATCCAGTCACGATGCTGTTTTTCCAGATGACGGGATTGGCCAAGCTTTTGGTTATTTGCCTTTCGTCCTTGTCATCTGGCGAAACCACCCTTTTTTCGTTTTCATCACCATCTCCGCGGATCGGGACATCGAAATTGATATGAGCTTCTAGCCGATCCTGAAAAATGTTGGATGGTGAGATCAGGTTATAGTATCTCTGAGCGTACTCGATCTGGCGCTGTTGGTAGTACTCATAGTAAATCTTGTTTACGAATGTGAGATTATCGTTGACGTCCAGCGTGGTATCGAACTGAACATCGAAATTCTTTCCGTAATCGCGATCGGAAGGTGCTACCAGGCCGATGGTTCGGTCCAGTTTAACGGTGCCAGTGGGAGTAACAACCCCAAAAAATTGCGGGCCTCCCGGTGGTTCGCCGGTAAGGTATTGACCATTATCAATCAATGCCTGGGTCGGACGGTTCCAGCCCGTGTTTTCATTATAGTCAACGACGAAGAACTCGGTGTTGAAATCAAATCGCAAGTGGTCACTGGGAATGTAGTTGAGGGCAATATAGATGTCATTGCTCTGGGTATGTTGAAATCGATAATAGCTGCCTGAATATTCCCCTTCATAGCTTACCCGAAATGCGAGCTTATCCGGAATTATGGGTCCACCGAGGTCTTCCTGCCATCGGTAAGCGTCGTAATATCCTGCGGTAAAACTGGAGCTTCCGTGAAAAGTGTCGAAGTAAGGCCGCTTGGTAACGAAATTGATATATCCGCCAGTATTAGCTGTCGGTCCATAGACGGAGGAAGCTGGGCCAGCCACAACATCGATCGACTCCACGCCATTAAAACTCAGCGGTTGGCCATCCGAGCGAGTTGTACGCTGCATACCGTTTTGAAATACTTCGGCGAGCTGACCGCGGATAGTAGGCACGTTGGCTCCGCCAAACTGATCCGTGGTATAGATGCTCGGTGCTAATTTATCGAAATCCTGAACGTTTCGAATATCGCCCTCCTTCAATAACTCCTGGCTGAGCTTGGTAACGCTCCGAGGAATGTCAGTGACCGGCATGGAGGTTCCGTATACGGAAGAGACCGGCGCAGTAGTGGGCAGGACCGATTCTTCGGGCGGTACCGCGCTAACCACGATATTGGAAAGTTCGGTACTACCTGGGGTCGGACCGGGGGACACGATTTGTTGGCCGAGAATTGAGCATGTCCCGAAAAAAAAAGCGAGCAGAAGGTGCCAGCGTTTCATAGAGTGCGCTGCGCCTATCGAGCAGCCTCTGTGCCAGCCGAAAGCTCGTGACACAACCGATTTACACAACCGGTTTACAATCGAATGAATAAAAACGAGCATGCGGCTTGGCAAACTGTATAAAGGAAGACGAAGTTACATTATTGTGTACAAGTGAATTAGTCGTTGCAGTGGTCACGTAAACGCTTTTACACAACCGCTTTACTAACCTTACGGATGAAACAAGCAGCCGAGACTGCGACTCTGCGTGACGTAGCGAAGGCGGTCGGAGTATCCACTTCTACCATTTCTCGTCATCTCAACGGCCGACTCAAGTTACCGGATGAAACTGCATCGCGGATTCAGGCGGCGGTTAGCAGCTTGGGCTACTACCCGAACAGCACGGCCCGACGACTCAGCTCGGGAAAATCCGAGATGATCGGATGGGTAACCTCGGATATCGCTGCTCCCTTTTTTGCCGATATTGCCAGCGCGGCCGAAGAAGAGGCATACCGGCACGGCTATCACATAGTCATTTGTAACACGCGAAATCAGGTTTGATCGGGAACTTCGTTATCTGGAGAAACTTCGATCCCGCTTGGATCCACCACTCACGACTGTGCGGCAGTCGACAAAGATGTTCGGACAAATCGCAGTGTGCATGCTCCTTGAACTGTTGCATAAGAAGAGGCCAAGAATCCGAACAGAGCGGGTACCGGTGGAGCTTTGCGTGCGAAACTCCGTGGGCCGTCCGCCTCGATTGAAATTCCGAAGACACTCCTAAGAATGCTAGGACCCATAAGGCTCACAGTCCGGCGCTAAACCGTCTTCTTCGGCCGTGCTTGGCAAGCCGGACTGTTTCGCCCTAGCCCCATAAACGGCATCGGATGAGATCAGCCCGTTTAAGAACCCGCCTGGCATGTCGTTTGCTGCTTCAGGGGATCCACCATGGATGCCGTTCCCGCTGCTGATCTCATTGATCGTGGAAGCCCGATTCGCTCATGGTTCCAGCTGGCAGCTCGCAAGACGAACATCGGGCGCGAAATCTTAGCCGGGCTGACCACGTTCGCTACGATGTCATATATTTTGGTGGTTAACTCGGCCATCCTTTCCAGCGTCGGCATTGATACCGGTGTACTCATCTCGGTGACCGCACTGGCCGCTGCCCTTAACACTGCGCTGATGGCTCTGGTAACGAATTATCCATTGGCGCTCGCACCTGGGATGGGATCTAACGCCTTCCTTGCTTACCAGGTTTGCTCGGCCATGCACATTCCGTGGCCGGCGGCCTTCGGCCTGGTGTTTTATAATGGCATTTTATTTTTGATTCTGGCTTGGAGCGGTCTCCGCCAGATGGTTCTCGATAGCTTTCCGCCAACTCTCCGAGTCGCCATTACCTGCGGAATTGGGCTCTTCATCGGGCTGGTTGGATTGAAGGGCAGCCATGTTTTGATCGCCAGTCCACAGAGTTTTATTGGCCTGGGTAACGTGACTTCGCCCGAATGCTTACTCTTCTTTGTCGGTCTCATATTCAATACGCTGCTCATGTGGCGCGGGGTTCGCGGAGCGCTCATTCTTGGGATTTTTCTCGTCACTGTTCTGGGCCTTTTCCTTCCGAGCTCGAGTGGTCATGGCATGGTGACCAGCTGGCCTACGGCAGTGGTCGCTCCGCCGGTTTCGATTGAGCCAACTTTTCTGAAATTCGATCTTGGTTATCTTTGGACCCACTTCTCATTGGCTTTCCCGATTGTTTTAGTGCTGTTCTTTGGCGATTTCATGAGCGGTATCGGAACTACCCTCGCCGTCTGCCAACGGGCTGAACTGTTGGACGAGCACGGCCGGCTGCCGCGTTTTCGCCAAGTGCTCGGCATCGATGCGTTGGCCGCTTGCACTGGCGCAGCGCTGGGAACCTCAACCGTCGGTCTCTATTTGGAATCTGCGGCCGGCGTCGAGGCAGGTGGACGGACTGGGTTAACCAGCTTGGTTGTAGCTGCCTGTTTTTTGTTAGCGTTGCCTTTGCATCCTATCATTTCCATTATTCCCGCGGTGGCGACGGCACCAGCACTCATGATGGTCGGGGTCTTGATGATGCAATCGATCACCAGTTTGAACTTACGCGATCTCTCTATCGCGGTGCCGGCGATTGTTACCATCGTTATTATGGCAGTTGGTAACATTAGCGACGGAATGGCCATTGGCATGATCATCCATGTTTTGATTATGCTTTGTTCCGGTCGAGCCCGAGAGATCCATTTTCTTACCTATATCTTGGCTCTGATGTTCGCTGCCCATTTGTTCTTTAAATGACGACGGAGAACTTCGAATTCAACAAAGAGGCTGGGCAACGCCAGCATCTCACTTTGGTTGCACTGGGAAAGCGGCCGGCCGACCTCCTGATTCGAGGCGTAACCTTCCTGAATGTGTTTACATTAGATTGGCATGCCGATCACGACATCGTCGTCAGTGGCGACCGGGTTGCTTGGATCGGACCAACCGGGTTATGGACAGGAGAAGTCGCAACGGTTTTTGATCGCGCCGGCTTATTCGCGGTGCCCGGTTTTGGAGAGCCACATAAACATATTGAGAGCACCCACCTGACGCCGGAGTACGAAGCAGCGTTGGTCCTTCCCGATGGCAATACCTGGACCGTTGAGGCATCCCATGAATTTTCCAACGTTAATGGGAGGAAGAACATAGAGTTCTGGCTTATGCCGAGAAAGCACGGCAGTCCTTTGAAGATTTTTCCGGTGCCGGGTTCCGCAACCCCTCCTACCGCGTTTGAATCTACCGGCGGATACAACGGGTATGCAGAAATAAAAGAAGATCTGAATCAGGACCCGTGGGTAGCCGGATTGGATGAGGTGATGGACTGGTCAGCCGTCTGGAATCCGGAGAATCCCGGGCATTCGCGGATCTGGCAATCGATGCAGGCGACCTGGGAGTCTCGCGGCGTCGTTGCCGGCCACGGCACGGGTCTGAGAAGTTTACCGGAAATTAATGCTTTTGCTGCCGCTGGCCTGGCTAGTGACCATGAATCGATGGAGCCCGAGGAAGCCTGGGACAAAATGAGTCGAGGAGTCTTCCTTATGCTCAAGCCGCGCCGAAATGGAATTCAAAAGGTAATTCCCTACTTGGTTAAAAGAGGCCTCCGTGATTGGTCTAATCTTTCGCTCACGACTGATGATCGCGACGCAGCGGAGACCCTGGAAAAAGGAAGCGCGGATTACAATCTTCGTATCGCAATCGACTCCGGCGCTCCGGTGGAGGTCGCCTATGCCATGGCCAGCTACTACCCCGCGCGACATTGGCACCTCGAACATTTGGTGGGATCGCTGGCGCCCGGACGCTTCGCTGACGTGGTCCTCCTCGCCGATCCAAAGAAAGTGGCAATCGAAGAGGTTTTTGCCGATGGACGCCGCGTCGCGGAACGGGGTAGGTATCTTCTGGAGGTTCCCAAGATTGACTGGCCTGAGTGGGCGACGCATACGATTCGAGTAGACGGATCGTTTGTTGCCGAGGATTTCGAGATTGCAGCTCCGGCTTCGGCAGCGAAGGTGACTGCAGCCGTGTTGCAGCCTTATCACTGGCAACCCGACTTCATGACGCTAGAGCTACCGGTACAGAACGGACTGGTCGAGCGCGGCGAAGAAGTAACCAAAATGGCAGTTATCGATCGCTACCACGCAGTAAAGAAGTTGGGAAAAATGTTTTGGAAAAATGTCGGCCCCAAAACTCCGAATTCCGCATTGGCCTGTTCGGTAAGCCATGATCATCATAACCTCTGGGTGCTCGGCAGTTCAGACGAATCCATGGCAATTGCGGTGAACAAACTAGTCGAAATGCAGGGCGGCTGGGTTTTGGTCAACAATAACCAGATTACGGCGACAGTGTCATTTGAGATTGGCGGGTTAATGACAGCCAGACCGGCGGAAGTGCTGGCGGCCGAACTACGTCAGCTTTGGAGTAAAGCGGAAGAAATGGAATGGCATGGCAGTCAGGGCTTCCCACGACTGATGATCTTTGCGACGCTTACCTGTACCCCCTGGCACTGGGTTCTGGTTGTGCCGCAACCCGAATTTCCAAACGGTTTTGTCAATGTAACCACGGGGCAGACACATCCGATTGTGTGGTGAACGGCTAGAAGCTAGAATTTAGAATCCAGAATTCGGCATCGAGGGGAGCGTTCGTCCATTAGTGAAACGTTTACCAGGTTAGAATTGCCAAGTTGGCTAAGGCAGCGGCCCAATCGCGACTGCGCTTTGTGTCCAAGTTCGTCAGCCAGTTCACGATGCCGGTTTCTAAAGTCCAGACCTTTGACGTTGTGGGACAGTCGCCGGTGCCTTCTAGCTTCTGGGCTCCCGTCCCCCGGTCTTACACCAAATTATCGTCGGAACCGGAAAATGAATCATCCGAGCCGAATCCGGAATCGTCACCTCCGGCCCGATCGAACCCTGAATCCTGAGTGTCGGAAGCAAGGAAATCGGTTTGATCATTGGAAGAGCTCAAGTCTTGGTCTTGGGTCAGATCCGCGTTTTGAAGGCCTGTCTCTGATTGAACACGCTGGTGCTCGGAGCCAGCCGGTTGCTCAGTGTCATAGTAGTTGTTAACTATCTCTGTATTACCTCCCATGCCACCTGAGGAAAAGCCGCGAGATTCAAGCGCTGGTCCGAACGGTCCGGCATTGTGGCCGATGAGGCCTTCAATCCCTTGAAAGAGAAGCTGACCTCCGGCGACTCCAGCGGCTGTAGCCATAGCACTTTGCAGGAAGCTACCGCCGGAGCTTGGCCCGAGATTGACCGTAGAAGGATAAGGTGTGCTTTGAGGCACCACCGTAATCGGCGGAGGGGCCGACTGAGCTTGCTGCGTCACGGGCGCTTGCTGTGGCAAGGGAGGTGGTGCGGCCTGCGGTTGGGGCTTGTTTCCGAAAAGGCGCGAAACTCCGGACAGGAAACTACCACCACCCGGACCAGGTTGAGCCTGAGCGTTCCGTAAGCGGCTTTCCAAATCGGCGATTCTCGCCTGTGCATTGGCGAGAGCGTGCTCCTGTACTAGCACGGCCTGGACAAGTAGATAAGTGGCTGAAGGCAGCTCCGCCGTCCTCGCCCGAATAAGCTGTTCCGCTTCGGCGTCCTTGGGGTTCGTGTCAGCTTGCTGCAACCGCTGAAACAGTCCTTCGATCAAATTCTTTTCCTCTGACGTCATAAAAAAACCTTCCTGAGTTCGACAGCGAAACGTCGAGTTCTGTTTGAATTTCGGATCTCTCCTATCTCGTTCGCCGCTAACCAAGTACGGTTGCATCCCTTTTGCTTGAATCAAGCTTATCTGAGTGTATCTGTCGCTCCGTCGGAATTTGTAAAAGCGCCAAACCTGGGAGAGTTACGTTAAAGTTTGACAGTCTCGAGTAGGTGCAGATGACGTGGATACAACGAACATTTGGTCCGGTAACAAACGGCTGATCGGATGGAAACGACTGAAGGGCTGACTGCCACACAAGTTGCTGTTCGGAGAGATCGGCCTCCCATCGACCGGCGGCGCAGTCGAGTCGGCCGATTCTTGATATTTCTCTTGTTGCTGGTCGCCGCAGTATACATCGCGACTGCAGCGGTGCCACGCCTGTTCGATCAAATTGACGGGCAGTATGCCGGAGCCGCTCGGGAAATGATTGTCCGCGGAGATTGGCTTATCCCGACCCAGGACGGCATCCCGCGACTGCAAAAGCCCCCGCTAGTCTATTGGTGCGAGATCGTTTCACTCCGATTATTCGGTACGAACGAGTTTGCGGCGCGATTTCCAGTAGTCTTGGCAACAATAATCTGGTTCTTCGCGACGGCTGCTTTGGTTGAACGACTTTCCGGGCGCCGCCTCTACGGAGTTTGCGCAGCGTTGATTCTCGCAACGTTTTTCGGGACGTACCTTTTTACGCATTTAGTAATGCCGGAACCGTTCTCGGCACTGCTTTTCGTCTGCACGTTTTACGCATTGGTTTGTGCCTTGCAAAGTGTATCCGGTTCAGTCCGAGATCGGTGGTTGTTATGCGCTTGGATTTTGATTGCTCTGGGGACGCTCACCAAAGGGCTCCACGCTTTACTCATTCCAATGGTCATCGGTTGCGCGAGCTACGCTTTGAAGAGATCGACGAGAGAAACGTGGCGCCGTTTTTTCCTTCGACCGCATGGTTGGATCCTATTCTTTGCGATGGTTACTCCCTGGTATGTCGCGACGGAGCTGCGGTATCCCGGCTTTCTGGCGGACCAGTTAGGAAACGAGCAGGTGGGAAACATCCTGAATCACCGTTGGCCGGTCGACGGCGATCGTGTCCCATTGACCCAATTTTTGATGGAGCATGTCGCGTTCTTTTTCCCTTGGAGTTTCTTTTTGCCTGGAGCGGTACTGACGCTTTGGCGCTCGCGGAGGGCCTGGCTTCTGGGAGAATGGCATTTGTTGCTCCTTTTTTTGCTAATTAATTTCGCGGGAATCGTATTCGCTAAGATTCAGGATTACTATTTGCTAATTTCATGGCCGGTAGTGGCCATCGGGGTGGCCTTGTTCTTTGTTTCGGGCCGCAATTTTTCGCGGCGCCTCTTTTCGATTCCTGGCTGGCTTTTTGTCGTCGCCGGCCTCGCCGGACTGGCTGCGGCGATGTGCTCAATTTGGCATCCAATCGCAAACAGTCCGCTGGTGGACACGGTCACACGAGGACGTACGGTGTGGGAAGGAATTGTCGGCATTTCATCCGATCGCTTAGGCGGATTCGTCCCTTTAGTCCTGATTGCGAGCTGCGCCTTAGTACTGGCCGGGGTGGCTATTATCTATTTTGCGCGGCAAGGCAGATCTCTTGCGATCCTCGGTACCTGTGTGGTTCTGATGATTGTTCTTTTTCTTGCCAGCAACCGTGGCCTTTTTCTAGTTGAAGATCAATTTTCTTCGGCACGGGTAGCGTCTGCGATACAGCAATTGGGCGGTCCAAATTATCAGGTTGTCTGCGAATTCGAGGCGAACGATCTGACCAGTCTATTTTTCTACCTTCCTCATTCGATTCAATGGTTGAATGCCAACCCGGAGATGGAATTCGCAACTCGAAGTCTTGGCATCGGCCGCGATCTCTATTTGGATGAGGAGCGGCTCGAGTCGCTCTGGCGCAGCAATCAACGGGTTTTTGTAATTGCCAGCCAAGATCGGCTTGATCATTGGCGTAGTTTGTTGCAGCTCGATGACCAGCGCGAAATACCAGTTGCGACGATTGGGACGAAGATGATTTTAATGAACCGCTAATTCTGATGCTGCCGCGCCATTTTTGTAACCACAAACGGATCCTCCTGCTCACGTCTACTTCGGCGTGGCTTGACCGAAAAAACCGCGAATCGACACGAAGTGACGCGAATTATAACAATCTATTCGTGTGCATTCGCGTCGATTCGCGGTTTTTTCTCATCGCTCTATGTTCGTTGGTTAGGCCTAAAGAAATCTGTGAAATCTGCGGATAATTCCTCTACGAAATCCGCGGTTTCCTCTGGCAATCGGCCTTTCAGCCTTTTTAGCCGCTTTGTGGTCCGAGCGATTTTTTTCTTGTCCTGCCGAGTACATCGGTCTTGGGCGGCGCCTCCGTCGGAAGGTGGTTACATCCTTGTCGCGAATCATATCAGCCATTTTGACCCTCCGATGATCGGTTGCTGGTTTCTGCGCTATGTCGACTGGATGGCGATGGAAGAATTGTATCAAGCGCGCTGGAGCGCTCGGTTAATGAATGCCTTAAGTGCTTTCCCGGTAAAGAGAGACAGCAAAGACGCCAGTCCGATGCGGACAGCCTTACAGCGGCTTAAGCTTGGGCGAGTGGTTGGAATCTTTCCGGAGGGCGGAATCCGGGCCGGCGCAACCTCCGTGTTAGAAGGAGCTACGATGTGGCCAGGATTTATCGCTGTGAGTCTTCTTTCCCGAAAACCGGTGGTACCGTGTATTATCCTGGGAACTGATCGGTTGTATCACGCGCGCAATTGGTGGCCGTTTCGACGGGTACCGGTTTGGATGATTTCGGGAGAACCGATTTGGCCGCGAATGAGTTTACCCCGTGAGCAAGCTCGCGAAACGCTGGCGAGGGAAGTATCAGCTGCCTTTTTGCGATTAAAACTGCAGGCGATAGAACAGTTTCGAATTGAGAGTGCCGATTTACCGGCAACTCCTCAATATCGAAAGCGAGAGGACTATCTCCCCGCTGTGCGGAGAAAAAAGGGCGAAGCGCGAGAGTAATGAGCGAGACTTACGCGCGTATACAGGCCGAGCTGATCGACGCAATGATGTGTCTAATGCTCAACCGATTACAACCGCTGGGCAGAAAAGAGGTGATCCATCCTCTGGATCTTGAACGCTACGTCGCGGCATGCAATGGACTGAGTCCGAGCCAATTTTATGCGCTGGAACCGATGCAAGAGGTCAGAGAGGCGCCTCACAGCCTGCGTTGGCGCAGTCCGATAAAAACCAGTTTTCCGGAGAACGCGACCGCCCAGGCCAGGCTCTTTCTCTCGGTTCCAGGCGGATGGTCCGCACCGACCGTGATTTTTTTGCATGCCTTGATGTCGGCAAGCGACTTCGGGTATCGACGAATCGCCCGCCGATTTAACCAAAACGGTTGGAACGCGATTTTTCCGCATTTGCCATTTCATTATTCTCGTGTTCCACGTGGTCACTTCAATGGGGTGCTTGCGCTCACGGCAAACTTGCCGCGGAATGCGGAAACGCTTCGACAGGCGGTAAAAGAGATGCGGCAACTGACGGATTATTGCCGCGCCCGCGGTTGCCGGCGCGTCGGTATAATCGGAACGAGCTATGGTGGGTGGATCGGTGCATTACTTAGCCTCGTTGAAGGCGATTTCGAATTTATCACGCTGCTTCAGCCGATTTCTGATCTAGAGCAGGCGATTTGGGATAGTCCCGCCGGCAGCGGTATCCGAGCGCAGCTTACTAAGGTCGGAGTAAAAAGAGGAATCTCGTTGCAACATGCGCATCTTTCCTCTCCGCTTCACGGAAAACCGCTGCTTGACCGCAGAAAAATTACGCTGATTGCGGGAGCCTACGATCGAGTCGTGCCGGTGCAAACGATTGAACGGTTGGCGAAAGCCTGGGGTGGGCCCGCAGTAACGGTCGTTCCTCAAGGTCACTTTGGATATCGCGCAATGGGCGTTGCGCTGCGAGGACTGCTGCCGCGGTGAAAACGCCGGGAACGCCGTTGGCGCCGGTGGCGCCGGTGGCGCCGGGGACGCCAAACGCGAATCGCCGTGAGACGTAATCAGTGATCGGTGATCGGTGATCGGTGATCGGTGATCGGTGA
>Ga0137401_10000293_pt1 | contig 18487 bp, 14 predicted proteins | sample CZOMad1_1_16fung_FD_108286 | JGI IMG/M metagenome (GOLD analysis project Ga0137401, IMG submission 108286) | Vadose zone soil fungal communities from Angelo Coast Range Reserve, California, USA - CZOMad1_1_16fungal (Illumina Assembly) | ecosystem: Environmental > Terrestrial > Soil > Vadose...
CCTACAAACCACCGGGTCTGGGTCACCGAGGGTACGGAATCCATTCGCGCGGAGGTTTTCGACGCGCCCGCGCAGCGCAAGGAGTTTGCGGCCCCGCTTCCTGAGCCTGTCCCAGACGCAATCGAGACTTGGCTCCTCGCACCCATCGTCGCGCCAGACATTCCACTTCCAGACTCTTCAGGTCAGGTCCACACAGTAAAGTCTCTGCGCGGCCGGTTTGTCCTCATTGCCTTTGAAGCTCCGAAATCCGGCTTGGCCGTAAGAGATCGGGCTCTTCTATATCGAGAACTGGCCGTAATCGTTGTCACCGTCCCAACTGACTCCGACGATTCGGTGCCGGCGGCAGGAGGGGAGCGAACTCTCGCTCAGGACGCGGCCGCCGTCTACAGTCTCCTCTTTCGCTACCTGTTCGACCGCCACCGCGACCTAGCGTTGCCCACGTCCTTCTTGATCGACCAAGGCGGATTCATCGTCAAGATCTATCAGGGCGCCATCAATAGTCTGAGCCACCTAGCCGAAGACCTCCGCAACATCCCAGCCACTCCAGCCCAGCGCCTGGCCAGAGCCCTTCCATTCTCAGTCGTCACAGATACCGCCGATTTCCGGCGCAACTACCTGTCGCTAGGCTCGGTCTTCTTTCAACGCGGCTTTTATGAGCAGTCGGAAGACTTCTTCCGCACCGCCCTCGAAGATGATCCCGAAAGCGCCGAAGCTCACTACGGTCTCGGCAGCGCTTGCCTGAAGCTGCAAAAGAACACCGAAGCTCGCGTCAATTTTCAGCGCACCACGCAGCTCCGCGCCGCCTATCCGGACACCCTAGCCAATGCTTGGAACAACCTCGGCCTCCTCGCCACCCAGGAAGGCAAGACCGGCGAAGCGATCCCGTCATTTCAGGAAGCCCTCCGCCAGAATCCGGACCATTTCATCGCCAGGGTCAACCTCGGTAACGCCTACCGCCAGGAAAAGCGCTGGCAAGATGCCCGCGATGCTCTCACGCAAGCGCTCGCCATCAAACCGGAAGACCCGGAAGCAAACTACGCCCTAGGCATGGTGTTTGCCCAAACCGATGACACCGAGAAGGCGTTCGACCACCTGCAAAAAGCTCTAAGGGCGCGTCCGGCTTACCCGGAGGCCCTCAATAATCTAGGCGTGCTCTACTTGCGTACGCGGCGACGGGACGAAGCAGTCGCAAGCTTCCAGGAGTGCATTCGGGTTGCGCCCACTTTCGATCAGTCCTACCTGAACCTGTCCCGCGTTTACGCGCTCGAGGGTGACACGGCGAAGGCTCGCCTTGTTCTTTTAGACTTGTTGAAGCAACGCCCCGAGGATGCTCAGGCTCAGACCGTCCTCGAACAGTTGCGCAATCCGTGAGGCGCTATATAGGGCAAGAAGCCTGAAAGAATAATATTGCACCCAAATAGCCCAGTAAACGATTACCAGCGCTGTTATGATCCACGAAGGCCGACGCGGTCAGGCCCGCCGCTTGGTAAATACCTGCCATGCGATTCCAGAATGATTCGTCATTGCCAGTCGCGTGCTCGCGTCCCAGTTTTTCACTTCTGCGATAATGCCATGGACCTTGATCCAAGTGGATCGAGATCCCGAGGAGAATAGAAATGCTGCAATCGAGGATAACGATTACCGCGATGTTGCTTCTCACCGTCGCGATTACGATCTCCAGCCCAAGCGCAGAGGCCAAATCCAACATGCAAAAGCAGTCGTTCGGCAAGACCCCTGACGGTCAGCCCGTCGATCTCTACACGCTCACCAACAAGAACGGCATGGAAGCGACCATTACTAACTATGGAGGGACTGTGGTCTCTCTCAAGGTGCCCGATCACCGGGGTAAATTCGACGACGTCGTCCTCGGTTACGACAAGGTCGAAGATTATGCGGCTGGCAAGAGCTATTTCGGCGCCATTATAGGCCGCTACGGCAACCGCATCGCCCACGGCAAGTTTTCGATTGGGAAATCGACCTACACGCTTGCCAAGAACAACGGGGAAAACACTCTGCATGGCGGCAACATCGGTTTCAACAAGGGGGTCTGGACCGCGAAGGACGTATCCGGCCCCGCCGGACCCGCGCTGGAGTTGACGTATCTCAGCAAAGACATGGAAGAGGGATTTCCCGGAAATCTCTCCGTCAAGGTGGTTTACACGCTCACCGAGCAGAATTCGTTGATGATTGACTACTCCGCGACCACGGACAAGGAAACCGTCGTCAATCTCACAAACCACGCCTACTTCAATCTGGCGGGGCAGGGAAATGGCGACATCCTCCAGCATCGCTTGTTGCTGCACGCCGACAAGTTCACCCCGGTCGACGCCGGACTGATCCCTACCGGCGAACTTCGCCCTGTGAAGGGAACTCCGTTTGATTTTTCTACGCCTACAGCAATCGGTGCTCGCATCGATCAGGATGAGGAGCAAATCAAGCTGGGGATGGGATACGACCACAATTTCGTTCTGACACGCGGGATCAAAAACGGCGCCCTGGCTCTGGCGGCTGTTGTCCACGAGCCTAAGACCGGCCGCGTCCTCGAAGTCTGGACCACCGAGCCTGGAGTTCAGTTCTATACCGGAAACTTTCTCGACGGAACCGGAACCGGCAAAGGTGGCAAGCCCTACGGTCGCCGGACAGCATTCTGCCTGGAGACGCAGCATTTTCCGGACTCACCGAACCATCCCGCGTTTCCGTCAACGCTTCTCAAACCCGGCGCTCACTACCACACCACCACTGTGTACAAGTTCTCCGCGGAGAAATAGCGTGCCTCTTGGGCGCCGCGCTATGGCTGCGGCGCCCATCACTATATGGACATTCGTGAGATCGCAAAGCGGGCGAGAGTCTCGACAGCCACCGTGTCGAGGACGATCAACCACGTCCCAACGGTCGATCCCCTATTGGCGAAGCGTGTTTGGAAGATAGTCGAGGAACTCGGCTACTTTCCGAACACGCAGGCGCGAGCTTTAGTGTCTGGAAAAAGCCGCATCTTCGGGCTGATTATTTCGGAAATTACCAATCCGTTCTTTCCAGAGATTGTTCAGGTCTTTGAGCGGATCGCCGTGGAGAACCACTACGAGATTCTGCTGACCTCTACCGGAAACGATCCAAAGCGCGTTCAGGACGCTGTGCGACGGATGATTGAACGTCGCGTCGAAGGTGTTGCTGTGATGACATTCGGGATGGAAGAGGGTCTTCTCGAAGACCTGAAATTGCGAAAAGTGCCCTTGGTATTTGCGGACGTAGGCATAGGGCGGCCGCATGTAAGCAATATCCGCATCGATTACTTGCACGGGATTCGCCAGGCGGTGCAGCATCTAGCAGCATTGCGGCACCAACGAATCGCTTTCATTTCCGGGCCGTTGCGTATTAAGTCTGCCGAGGCGCGGCAGCAGGCGTTTGTTCATTCGATGATGGAGATCGGGCTGGAAGTAGATCCAGAGTTGATCGTGGAAGGGAACCACACCATTGAGGGCGGAATTGCCGCATTCGGAAAATTGCTCCACGCGGCGACGCGGCCAACGGCCGTTTTGTGTTCGAACGACATGACGGCTCTGGGAGTCATGCGCAAGAGTTTTGAGGACGGCATTTCAATCCCTCGAGATCTGTCAGTGGTTGGCTACGACGACATTCACCTCGCGCAATTCGTTCTTCCGGCTCTGACCACCGTGCGCATGTCTCAGGCGAAATTGGCGCGGCTTGCCTTTGAGGCGCTTCGAGTGGAAACCCAGCGCCAGGTTCCGTCGCCCACCGGCACGGAATACTTGCTGACCACAGAGCTAGTGCTGCGAGAGTCGACCGCCTTAGCGGCGCGATCCGCTGCTTCGGAAGGAATCAAGATACGTAAATCAACGCAAGGTTGAGGGGACTCTGTGGTTGACGGGACCAATGAATACGTTTACAGTGGGCAATCTTGCCCGTTAGGCTGACTGAGAGCAATCGACTTATGCTGCTGCCAACCTTACGACAAGCTGTGCTGGAGGCAAATCTTGAACTGGTCCGCCGCGGACTCGTGCTTTATACGTTTGGCAACGTCAGCGGTATTTCCCGGCAAGAAGGTCTGGTCGCCATCAAGCCCAGTGGCGTGTCTTACGAAACCATGTCCGCGGCTGAAATTGTGGTGACTGATTTGAGCGGACGAGTCATAGAAGGGAATCTTCGCCCATCTTCCGATCTCGCAACTCACCTGGAAATCTACAACCACTTTCCCGACGCCGGCGGCGTAGCCCACACGCATTCTGAGTTTGCTACTGCCTGGGCGCAGGCGCGGCGGCCAATTCCATGTTTTGGAACAACTCACGCCGACTACTTTCAGGGTCCGGTACCTGTCACCGCCGACTTGACGCCCGCCGAGATCGCCTCGGAGTATGAGAAGAACACCGGTATAGCGATTTGCCACCTATTTGACCGGTCTGCCAGAAACTACGTCCCCGCTGCGCTCGTGGCCGGACACGCTCCCTTCTGCTGGGGATCCACGCCCGCCGACGCCGCACACAACGCCGTGATTCTGGAATCGGTTGCGCGTATGGCCTGCTATACAATCAGCATCGCGCCGCAAGCCGAACCACTCGCTCGCGAACTGCGCGACAAACACTTTCTTCGCAAACACGGTAGAACCGCATATTACGGACAACCCAAGATCCCCAAATGAAGAACGCGCAATGAAGGACCCTAAATGATGGCAGCCATGATGCTGTTGTTCACCGATCGACTCGTGCACCTCGCCCCAGTCGATTTCGTAATCATCGTCTTCTATTTTGCCTTGGTTTTGGCGATTGGTTTCTATCTCCGTGGACGAGCCAATACCGGTGAAGACTTCTTCATGGCCGGCCGCGAAATGACGGCCTGGGTAGCGGGCCTAAGTTTCCTGTCCGCGAACCTGGGCGCGCTGGAACTGATGGGCTGGGCAGGTTCGGCCTATCAGTACGGCATCCTGGCCACGCACTGGTATTGGATCGGTGCAATCCCAGCCATGCTCTTTCTCGCCCTGGTCATGATGCCGTTCTACTACATCTCAAAAACACACTCAGTCCCAGGCTATCTGAAGCTGCGCTTCGGAGAATCCAGCCGCGCGCTATCAGCCGTGTCGTTCGCCTTCATGACCGTGCTCATGAGCGGCGTTAACATGTTTGCCATGGCCAAGGTCATGCAGATCGTTCTCGGCTGGGACATCAATTTCAGTATCTGGGTTTCATCCCTTACCGTCGCGGTTTACGTCGCCCTCGGCGGACTGCGATCCGCAATTTTCAACGAGGTGCTGCAGTTTTTCCTCATTTGGGCAGGTGCCTTACTCATTCCAATCCTGGGTCTTTACGAGACAGGTGGCTGGAGTAACCTCAAGGTTCTTATTGCACAGCGTGCCTCGACGGAATACGTCCACATGTGGTCGGGCTTGGGATCGTTTACCACCAACCCCATGGGAATCCACTGGACGGGCATCGTATTCGGTTTGGGATCGATCCTCTCCATGGGCTATTGGACCACCGACTTCCTGGTTGTGCAGCGGATCTTGACCGCCAAAGACATACGCAGCGCGGAAATGGCCCCGATCATCGGCGCAGGCTTTAAGATGTTCGTTCCCCTCATCGTCATCCTCCCCGGCTTGCTGGGACTGGCTGTTCTCCCCATGAAACTCACAGCCGAATCGGCGGTGGCCGCCGGAGGTCATAGCTATAACGACGTCCTACCCCTCATGCTGGCTCGCTACTGTGGCCCAGGTTTGCTTGGGCTAGGCATCACCGCCTTGATTGCGGGTTTCATGTCCGGCATGGCAGGCAACGTCAGCGCGTTCACTACGGTCTGGACTTACGACATCTATCGTGCGCTGATCAAGAAGGACGCCACTGACCAGCATTACGTCAACATGGGCCGCTGGACCACAGTCGTTGGCGTGCTCATCAGCGTCGGCACCGCCTATCTGGTCATGCAGTTTGCCAGCATCATGGACTACGTGCAGGCATTGTTTAGCTTCTTCATTGCTCCTTTGTTCGGTACGGTGATCCTAGGCATGCTGTGGAAACGAGCCAGCGGGGCCGGGGGCTTCTGGGGATTGCTCTGTGGCACAGCATCCTCCATCGGCATGTGGACCTGGGTCAAACTCGATCCCACAGCATTGCGGTACGTGGCTCTTTCGCCGAACGCCAAGGCCCTGGCACAGGATATGTATCAGGCGCTATGGTCCTTCGTTGTTTGCGTAATCGTAACCGTGGTGGTGAGCCTAATGACCAAACCCAAAGCCGATGCCGAACTTACTGGTCTGGTCTACGGATTGACCGAGGTTCCGTCGGTCGGCAACCTACCCCTCTACCAAAAGCCCGTTTTCTGGGCGGTCGTGGTCGCCGTGGCGCTGGTAATTCTAAACATCATAATGTGGTAACTCCGAACTTCCTGAGAAGGCGGTGACATGATGCATGATAGCGGAATTTCGATTTGGTTCTTCATCGGGCTGTCCCTGCTGGTGAATGGTGTATTGATTACGGGAGCGGGTATCTGGGAAGTCATGAACCCGCCCGCGAATCCATCAGTGGTGTTATTTCACTTGCACGCCAATGTCTGGTGGGGAGCGATTCTCGCCGCGTTTGGCGCGCTCTATTGCTACAAGTTCGCTCCAAAACGTCAATCCTGACATCTCAATTTCTTAGAACGAGGAGCAGCATGCCGCCAAAAAAAATGACCATGGGGCTCATTGTGGGCAATCGTGGTTTCTTTCCTGATCATCTGGCCAAAAGCGGCCGCGAGGAAGTACTGCGAGTCCTGGGAGCAGCGGGCATTGATGTAGTCGCCCTTACACCGGAAGAAAGCAAGTACGGCGCTGTGGAGACGCGTGAGGAGTCGCGGCGTTGCGCCGACCTCTTTCGCCGCAATCGCGATCGCATCGATGGCGTCATCGTAACCCTGCCGAATTTTGGCGAAGAGCGCGCCATTGCCGATACTCTGCGTTGGGCGGATCTTCACGTCCCCGTCCTGGTTCAAGCTACGCCCGACGATCCCACCAAAATGACCATCGCCGCCCGCCGCGACAGCTTTTGCGGGAAAATGTCTGCTTGCAACAACCTGCGTCAGTACGGCATCCCGTATTCCCTGACCACCCTGCATACCGAAGCGCTCGATTCACCCGAGTTCGCCAAAGATCTGCTGTGGTTCTCCGGCGTCTGCCGCGTCGTGAACGGATTCCGAAATCTTCGCGTCGGTGCCATCGGCGCACGTCCAACCGCCTTCAACACCGTTCGCTATAGCGAGAAGATTCTGGAAGCTCAAGGAATTTCCATTGAGACTTTGGATCTCTCCGAGGTATTAGGCCGTATCGAGCGTATGAAAGACAATGACGACCTCGCCCAGTCGAAACTCGCCTCGATCAAGAAATACGTCGACGCCAGCAGCGTCCCAGAAGTCGCCCTGATGAAGATGGCTAAACTTGGCGCGGTCGTCGACCAGTGGATGGCAGCGACGGAAGTAGCAATCAGTGCCGTGCAGTGCTGGACCTCCATCGAAGAGAACCTCGGCGTGGTCCCGTGCACAATCATGAGCATGATGAGCGACAGCCTTCTCTCCAGTGCCTGTGAAGTGGATATCTGCGGCGTTCTGGGCATGCATGCCCTGCGCCTGGCCTCGGAAACTCCTTCTGCTCTCCTCGATTGGAACAACAACTACGGAGCCGACCCCAACAAGGCCGTTTGCTTCCATTGCTCCAACCTGCCGAAGCATTTCTTCCGCTCGGTCAAGATGGATTTCCAGGAAATCATTGCCGGCACTGTGGGCAAGGAGAACACCTTCGGCACCTGCGTGGGCCTCATCAAGCCGGAGAAGATGAGCTTTGCCCGATTCTCGACCGATGACACCGCAGGCAAGATGCGAGGCTACGTCGGCGAGGGGCGGTTTACCGACGACGCGCTCAACACTTTCGGCGGTGCGGGAGTTGTCGAAATCCCTGACTTGCAGAAGTTACTGCACTTCATCTGCGAAAAGGGTTTCGAACACCATGTGGCCGCTAACCTCTCGTCGGTCGCGGCATCTGTTCACGAGGCATCGACGCGTTACCTGGGCTGGGATATGTACTGGCACGGGGTCAACTAATCCGGATTCAAATGCCGGATTCAGTGCTGGAATCGATGCCGGAACCAATCAACGCCGGAACCAATAAAATGAGCTGCGGCTTGCTTTTGTGGAGCGGAGCGGTTAAGTTCTTGGATGCGGATCGTAAATCGATTTAGTAGGGAGTAGTCGCGTGTGCTGTGTGGGGTGCCGATGCCCGCGGATTGTGGTGGAAGGTAACAGGCCTTTCGGAAGGCGCCCAGTCTCCCGGAGCTCCCATTGAATAAAAACGTTACCCTCCAGGACCTCGCCCACGCTCTTGACCTCTCAACCGCAACCGTCCATCGCGCCCTCTACGATCACGATTCCGTTCGCCCGGCCACCAAGGCTCGGGTCCGCCAGGTAGCCAAGGAACTCGGATACCGTCCTAACCTCGCCGCCCGTTTCCTGAAGTCGAATCGTGGCTTTCGTATCTCCGTAAACACTTTGCAGGGCACAACTTCCTTCTGGGACGAAGTGAGGGCTGGGATTGCCGACGAAGCCCATTCCCCCTCCGTACAAAATGTGGAACTGGAATTCCGCACCTATCCGCGATTGGGTGAGGGCGAGGAAGAAGCGTTTGGAGAAGCGTTGGCGGCGCGCGTCGACGGAATCATTACCTTTCCCACCAGACCGCAGGCGCTGATGCAGTGGATGCGCCGCGCCCCAAATTCGAATGTGCCGGTCATTTGTGTGGCGACGGACGCTCCGGGCAGCGGAAGGCAGGCCATCGTTTCTGTAGATACCATGGTGAGCGGTTCGCTGGCCGCCGACCTGCTCGGAAAGTTTGTCCAGGGGTCGGGCAAAGTCGCCGTAACTCTAAGCGCCATGGGCATTCAGGAGCATGCCGAGAAATGCCACGTCTTCGAAAGCACCTTGCGCGCCCTGTACCCGCAGATGCGCCTCGTGGAAACGATCGAGGAACACGACATAGAGTCAGAAGCCTACGACAAGTGCCGGAAGCTCTTTAAGGCCCATCCCGACTTGGCGGGAATGTACGTCACCACGGAGGCCTCCATTCCAGTGCTGGACGCCGCCCGCGACACCAAAATGCTCGAACAGCTTACCGTGATCACAACCGATCTCTTTCCCGCTCTAGTGCCGGAAATACGTTCGGGTGCCGTGGAAGCCACCATCTATCAGCGTCCACGGACTCAAGGCCGCATGGCCTTCCGTTTGCTACAGGAGTTCCTGGTGGAAGGGGCGTGCTCCACCAAGCACCTCATGCTTTCACCGCACCTGGTCATGCGTGGCAACCTGGACTTCTTCCTGCAGCGCAAAGCGACAGATGCCGACACAAACGGCCATTCTCGCAAGACGGACAGCGAAGTCTAGCGATTGACATCCACCAGAACTTCCACGCCATAAGATCCTAAATTTGCTTCGCTAGCTTCTTTACCACCCAGCAACAGCCTCATGCGATGGGGCAGCGTGACGTTCCGCGCCTCCTGCGTAGTATTGATGAGGATAAAGACATCCTTCCCATTGCCTCGGCGTCGACTCACCTCAACTCCATCCGGTACCGGACCAAAGATGGGCTTGATGCCACTGTCCTGCACCATCCATTCGGCCGCTGCGGCCATTAGCTTCTCATCAAGCACCGCGGCAATGTAAGTGATTCTGCCCTTCCCATATTCGCGCGTGACCACGGCCGGCTCATTGTCCAGCCAACCGTTGCTCTTGCCGTAGCTGAGCAGCGTTTTCGCGTTGGAAGCCAACGATCCCAACTGCTCAGCCCAAATGCTGGCTTCTCCGCTTCCCCATGTTCCTGAGACCGGCACGTTCTTTTCCAGCGCATAGAACTGCTCCACTCGTCCACCCAGCGCCTCGGCAAGATATCCCGGCTGCCTCTCCGTGAGCAATCCGTTGAACTCGTCCTTCATCCCCGAACGGGGCCCCAGCACGAGATGCCCGCCATTGCGCACGTACTCCAAGAGGTGTGTGGCGATGTTTTTCGGCAGGACGTTCAGACTGGGCGCTACGATGAGCTTGTAACCCTCCAGAGGGGCGTTCGCACTGACCACATCCACCGACTGCGAAAGCTTTCGCAGGGCGCCATAGTAGCTCTTCAGCAGCCCGATGTCGTCATACTTCTCCGTGTGTTTCTGCCATTGAATGGCCCAATGGCTGTCGTAGGAATACAGCAGCGCAACATCCGAAAGCGGCGACGTCCCCTGCAGAGCCTCTTGCGTTGTAGCGAACTCTCGTCCAACCTGACTCACCTCTGAGTACAGTGGCACCGGTGTCCCATCGGCCCCAACCAGGGTTCCGTGGTATTCCTCTTGCCCGTTCAGCGCGCTCCTCCACTGCCAATATCCCACTTCATCCGCACCGTGGGCAACGGCCTGCCACGCCATTGCTCGCACTTCGCCCTTGTTCAGAGCGTTATTCAGCTTCGACCAGTTCACCATGCCCGGCTGTGTTTCCATCACCCAGAAATTCTCGCGCTTGAATCCGCGTGTCAAGTCGTGCGACAAACCGTTGTAAACCGTATCCAGGTGTCCCGTCCCAACGTAGTCGTCCCACGAAGCGAACGTCAGCGGCTCCGTGATGGTGTAGTGATCGAAGCCGTCGAAAAATCCCATGAAATTGCCCGTGATGAATTGCCGCGGCGCAATGTGCTGTCGCAGCACAGCGATCTGATTCTGTTGGTAGTCCGTCCAGGTCGTGGTGATGAAGCGTTTCCATTCCAGCATCAGGGCGGGGTTGTGCGCGCCAACGGGAATGGGAATCTCGTTCCAATCATCGTACGTCTCGCTCCAATAGGCCGTGGTCCAGCGGTTGTTGAGATTCTCGAGCGTGCCGTACTTCGCTTTGAGCCATTGACGAAACTGACCGCGAGTCTCGTCGTCGTAAGACATCAACGCGTACCCATACTCGTTATCGATCTGCCATCCCAGAACGTCTGGATTCTTGCCATATCGCTTAGCCATCTGCTCAGTGATCTTGCGGCAATACTCGCGGTAGATCACCGAAGCTGCCGATCCGTGAGCCCGGTTGCCATGCGTAACCCGTTGCCCGTCCGGCTCCACGCGCAGAATCTCCGGATGCTTCAACGTCAACCACGCCGGAGGCGTCGCCGTCGGCGTTCCCAGCACGCTAGCGATGTGATGCTTCGCCGCCAATGCGATCGCCCGGTCCAGCCACTCAAAGTCGTAGTGACCCTCCGCAGGCTCCATCCGGCTCCACGCAAATTCCGTAATCCGCACTACCTTAATGTTCGCCCCTTCCATCAGCCGCAGGTCTTCTTCCCACCGTGACTCCGGCCATTGCTCGGGATACCACGCCGTGCCGAGAAGAACAGCGCCATGTCCAGGAACCTGCGAAGCCGGACCACCCGACCGCGCCTGAGCAAAAACAACTTGTGAGCCGATCAATACGGCAAGATATGGAACGAATCGGAGCAAACGCATGGATATCCTCAGGAAGAAGCGATTAAGACGATCTCACGAAACAATCACGGTTTCGAGCGGGCGGGTGCCTCGCAGCGTGTGCCACAGCGCTATCTAAACATCTCCGCTGTATCATGAAGCCCACAAAGGAACGGCCCAAATGACAATACAGAGATTATTGGGGAATTGCATCCTGAGATCCAGCGCTTTATGTGCACTTATCCTAACGGTACCAGAGTTGGCTAGAGCCGAAGGCTGTTTCGCCCGCATCTACGGCAACAATCCGGACTACCTTGAAGTGACCGTGGATACGCATAGCATGGGACCAATCGTAGTTCTCGCGAATGTGTCGTTTGATGTCACTTTTCTCTTACGCAGGACGGCAACCAAGACCAGCTATGAGTTCACGGATGACGGCGATCGTTTCCTAGAAGCTGGACAGGTTTATCGGCGATATGTCGCTCTTCCATTCCCATCAGGTATCGGACTACAAGTGGAGATCGTCGCGGGAAATTGTGCATACAGCAAAGTGTTGTTGTGGGAGAAGTCAGATACGGCCAAGACGAACAATCGTGAAAGGAAGCCGATGCGGAAAAGCCATCCACCACCCGACCCTGCAAGAGTTCTCGGAAAAGTGCCGCCTCGATTTTGGCCTTGAATCTAACAAGTTGTTGATGCCTCAAGCCCGGTCGAGCCTTTACAGCGTCACCGCGACTTGTTTACCTGCATACTGAACTACTTGATCTGCTTTACATTCCGCCGCTATCCCCACCCCATGCCGCTCCCGCACCAACACTACTCGAAACTTGCGGCTCTGCAACATCCCCGGAAACCCCCCCTTCCGCTCGCCGAGGGTCAACGTATGTTTCGCGTCATCCCAATGCATCGGGATCGTGGCATAAACACCCTTCTCGTAGTTGTACCCATCGTTCTCGTCTTCATAAAGAGCGAAATCGCCATCCGCTCCCGGATACACGCGCAGTTCAATCGGATCTTCCGGTTTTTCAGTCGACCACTCCATCTCCGGCCCCAGCGGCAGAATCGACCCCGCGCGGACGTACAGAGGCAACCGGTCAATCGGTGCTGCCGCTTCAATCGCATATCCACCCTGCTGAGAAGTTCCATTCCAAAAATCAAACCACTTCGCATTCGGAAGATAAACGCGACGGCTCTCCGCCGAGGGCTCCGTTACCGGATTCACCAAAAATGCCGGACCAAACATAAACTGATCGCCCACATTCTGCGCGCGTACATCGGTCCGGAAATCCATCACCAATGGTCGCATCAAGGTGTATCCCGAACTGGTCGTCTTCCACGCCAACGAATAGATATACGGCAGCATCCGATAACGCAGCCGATCAAAGCTCACCAAAGTCTTCTGCGCCTCGGGCCCGTACGACCAGAGCTCATTCTCATCCGGATTCCGCGTTCCATGAACGCGCAACACAGGATTGAACGTGCCGAACTGAAACCAACGGATAAACAACTCGCGGAACGCCGGATCAGTCGGACTGCCAAATACAAACCCGCCAATGTCGGTCGTCCAGTAGGGAATTCCCGACAACGCAAAATTCAACCCTGCAGGAATTTGTCGGCGGTAGCTGAGCCAGTCCGAGTTGATATCGCCCGACCAAGCCGTAACGCTGTTCCGCTGCGAACCGGCAAACGCGGATCGCGAAAGAATAAAGACCCGCTTCTGGTCGGAAGCGCTGCGCTGACCCTGATACACAGCACCAGTCGTCATCAATGGATAGACATTCACGTACCGGTCGCCGCTTCCCGCCGCCAGCTTGTGACCGAGCTGAATATTTTCTTCCAGACCCTCCGTTTCAGGTTCCGTCGTGTCCATCCACCAGGCGTCAAGACCAAGCTTGAACAGTCCTTTATCTATCAAATCCCAATAGTATTTGCGGGCCTCCGGGTTCGTAGCGTCGTACGCGGCCATTCCGTCGGTATGGTAGGGCGGCTTAGCAAACTTAAACTTCTCAATGAACCAACCCTGCTTGTCCATATAGTCGTACTCCTTCGACCCAGGCTCGAAGAAGGGCCACACAGAGATCATCAGGTGAAAATGGTCCTTATGCAGGCCATCGACCATTGCCTTCGGATCGGGATAATTCTTGTTGAAGATGAACTCGCCCTTCCGATTCCACCAAAACCAATCCTGCACAATGTCGTCGGCCGGAATGTGCAGCTCGCGATATTTATGCGCGATCCCCAGAATCTCCGCTTGCGATTTATACCGGTTCTTGCACTGCCAGAATCCATACGCCCACTTGCCAAACATCGGTGCGGCACCCGTCAGCTCGCGATAGTCGGCAACAACCTTGTCAAGGTCGGGACCGTAGAAGAAGTAATAGTCGACCGCGTCCGCCACTTCCGAGCTGATATACATATAGTTCGCAAACCGGTTGTTGAAGCGACTTCGCGAGTCGTTGTTCCAATAAATCCCGTAGCCATTGCTCGAAACCAGAAACGGCACGGCGATGTTCGTATTGTCCTGGGAAATATCCACCGACTCGCCCCGATAATTCCAAACACCCGCTTGATGCTGACCCAGCCCATACAAACCTTCACGCGTGCCGTAAATATTGAAGAACGACTCAGCGTGGTACGTGTCCTCGCCGTTGACCTTCACCGGCATCAGCTTCCGCGTGCCTTCCTGGATGAGCTTGTGGCCTTCCAGATCGTTGTAAGTAATCGCACTGTCCTTGCGTGCGACAACGACCTTCAACGCAGCAGTCGCAATCGTGGTCTCATCGTCCGTCGACAGAACCGTAAACGGAGCTCCCGCCCACGACTTCTTCGTGATGACGTAGTCCTCGCGTTCCGGGAAGTTAGCCGTCGCAGAGTAAAGGATGTGCAGCACGGAATCCGAGCACACCTGGACCTTCAACGTGCCCGTTTGCAGCGTGAATACCACGGCGTCCTTTTCCTGATGGACGGACGTGACGGGATTCATCGGCTCCCACTGAGCGTTGGCAGCAGAGAAGAGAGCGAACACAAAAAGAGGTAGTGCGGCGCGGCGGAGGATCTGCATTTTGAGTTGAGTTCCTGAAATCCAACTTGGGATTGACGAACGTGCACCAGCCTGCGATGAAAAACGGTGCTGGGAGCGGAACCATCTTACCTACAATAGAAAACGTTTACAATGCCCTCGGCCCCTGAACTTAACGTTAACTGATCACACGAGGACTGACTCCCTTGAAAATCTTGATCCCAAAGCAAATAAGCTTCTTGCTCGCCACATTCCTTCTATTGCTCTCATCGTCCATTGCGTGGGCCCAGCAGTATCAGTACGCATTTCAAAATCCCAACCTGCCGGTAGAGGTCCGCATCAACAACATTCTGTCCCTGATGACGCTGGAGGAAAAGATCGCCGCGCTCAGCACTGACCCAACCATCCCGCGCCTGGGCATCCACGGATCGAGCCACATAGAAGGTTTGCACGGCGTCGCCCTTGGAGGCCCGGGCGGCTGGGGCGGCAAAGGTCTTGAGCCAATTCCCACGACGCAGTTCCCACAGTCCGTAGGCCTTGGCGAAACCTGGGATCCGGAATTGCTGCGTCAGGTAGCCGCCACCGAAGGCTACGAAGCCCGCTATATCTTTCAAAGCGATAACAAAGTCACCGAGTGGGATGGCCAGAAGTTCCGCCGCACCGGGATCGTAATCCGTTCCCCCAACTCCGACTTAGCCCGCGATCCACGCTGGGGCCGCAGTGAAGAGTCCTACGGCGAAGACCCATTCCTTACCGGAACCATGGCTGCTGCTTTCGTCCATGGTCTGCAGGGAGACGATCCCAAGTACTGGCTCACGGCATCGCTGCTCAAGCACTTCCTGGCCAACAGCAACGAAAATGGCCGCGGCGGTTCCTCCTCCAACTTCGACCACCGCCTACTGCGTGAGTACTACTCCGTCCCGTTCCGCATGGGCATCGTCGATGGTGGCGCTCGTGCCTACATGACCGCCTACAACGCCTACAACGGCATCCCCATGGCCGCCCAGCCTATGCTCAAGGACCTAACCGTGGCGGAGTGGGGTTTCAACGGCATCATCTGCACCGACGCTGGCGCGCTCACCAACATGGTGACCGAGCACAAATACTTCACCGACCCGGACATCGCCGCCGCGGGCGCCCTGCACGCAGGCATCAATCAATTCCTCGATCGCTATCGCGAGTCCGTAACTTCGGCAATTTCAAAAAAGCTGGTCAACGAGTCAGAACTCGACGACGACCTCCGCGGCGTCTATCGCGTCATGATCCATCTCGGCCTCCTGGATCCGCCGGAAATGGTGCCTTACAGCTCCATTAAGGGAACGGCGCCTGTTTGGGAAAACGTAAAGCACAAACAAATGGCTCGACGCGTGACCCAAGAGTCAATCGTTCTGCTCAAGAATTCAAGCAATTTCCTGCCACTGACGAAGGCAGCCCTGAAGAGAGTAGTGGTAATCGGCCCTTATGCGGATCAGGTAGCACTCGATTGGTACAGCGGAACGCCACCTTACGCGATTACCCCGCTCGAAGGCATCAAGGCGGCATTGGGGAAGAACGTGCGGGTAAATTTCGTGCCCAACAACGACGATGACGCTGCCGTGAAAGCCGCGCGCGGAGCCGACGTAGCCATTCTTGTCGTAGGCAACCATCCCACCTGCAACGCCGGCTGGGCCAAGTGCCCGCTACCCAGCGACGGCAAAGAAGCAATCGACCGCACTTCGATCACGTTAGAACAGGAAGAGCTGGTCAAGCAGGTAAATGCCGTCAACCCGAAGACAGTGGTAGTGCTGATCACCAGTTTTCCTTTCGCCATCGAGTGGACGCAAGACCACATCCCCGCGATTCTCCACATGGCGCACAACAGCCAGGAGGAGGGGAACGCCCTAGCCGACGCGCTATTCGGCGACTACAATCCCGCCGGAAGGCTCGTCACAACTTGGCCCCAAAGCCTCGACCAGCTACCGCCGATGATGGACTACGACTTGCGCAACGGCCGAACCTATATGTATTTCAAAGGCAAGCCACTCTACCCGTTCGGCTATGGTCTGAGCTACACAACATTTGAATATTCCAATCTGAGCATAAGCTCCCAACAGATTGGAAAAGACGGCGAGGTTACCGTCAACGTCGATGTTCGCAATACGGGCTCGCGCGACGGCGACGAGGTGGTCCAACTGTACGTCAGGCATATCGGATCGAGAGTTCCCAGACCGCTCCTGGAACTGAAGGGCTTCCAGCGCGTACCGTTTCACGCCGGCGAGAAGAAGACCGTTCACTTACCCCTAAAGGCAGCCGTCCTCAACTATTGGGACGACGCGGCCGGTAGCTTTGAGCTAGAGAGAGATGACGTCGAGGTCCTGATCGGCAGCTCATCAGCAGACATAAAACTCAGGAAGACTCTCCAGGTGTCGCCCTAGCGCGGCCCATTCACGCCGCTCAGAAATCCGCCAAGATGCCCCGTCAACCCCACGAGCACGACGACGGCCCCTTCGATGATCAGCCGATAGTTCGGCAGGGAAGCCTCTGCTCGTCGCCCTCGCCGATGAATGCCCCACACAACCCAAATCAACCCACTGGAAATAAGTCCAAACACCAAATGCAGCAACAAAATCCCCTTGAGTTTCTGCCCCTCCAGCGCCCACTGCCAAGCCGCCAGCCCAGACGCCACCACAGGCACGGTAGAAAATGCAGCCAGTACCAGATTGAAATAAGCAGCGTCCAAGAGGGCCCTACTCTTCTTCCACAGTGCTAGATAGTCAAACGCCACAGCCGCCAAGAACAACGCAATGGGAAAGTGAATCAACACGACATGCTGCGCATGCTTGGCCAACACAACGGTCTTGATATCGAAAGGATTCACGCTCATAACAGCCTCACTGTCCGCTCACTGGACCACAATCTTGCCGGTCATCTTTGGATGAATCGAACAAAAGTACGCAAATGTCCCCGCCTTGGCGAACGTGTAGGAGAATTGTTCGTCTGTATCCAGCACCTTGGACTTGAAAACTCCGTCCGTGCTCACCACCGTATGAGGAATATCGTCGCGGTTCGTCCACGTAACAGTCGTTCCCACCGGGACGGCCTGTGCCTGTGGCCCGAAGCTGAAGTTGTCAATCTTGACCTCAACGGCAGCAGGCTGCTGAGCCCTTGCCGTCATCATGGGTGACACCGTAAAGAACAGCACAGTCATCACCGCTAAACTTGCTATAGACACACTCTTCCTGATCATCTAAATCTCCTCGTTGAATTCCTAATGGATTTGTATTTCGAAACTGCTTTACGCGCCAGGCGGCACGTGTTCATCGCCATGCATCGCGGTCTTGAACCCGCGAATGCCTTCGCCAATCCCTTTGCCCAGTTCGGGCAACTTCTTTGGCCCAAACACCAAAAGCGCGATCCCGAAAATCACCAACAAATGCAGCGGTTGAAACAACCCTTCAAACATAGGTTCCTTTCAAGTCTCGTGTAGTCCAACGCTTGTGTAGTCGCGGGCGCCCCCGCCCGCGCGGTCTTGCTCGAAGTCCTAAAGCTGGGGCCTTCTCGGTAGCTGACAGCGGCTATCCCGCTGCTGTCAGCACAGCCGCCCGTCGCCTACACCAGCGTCGAATCAACAATCGCCAGCGAGTGCGGCCGTTCCACATAGTTCACATCCGTAATTCCCAACAGTGCCCGCAATTGCTCGGCCGGCACCTTCATCGGCCCGGGAGCCTCCGCTTTCCCAGGCTGCGGCTGTGGAAACGCGGTAGAAGTAGCAGTGTGGAAAGTCACATTCCCCTCAATCTTCTGCATCGTCTGATGAATATGTCCATTCAGCACCGTCACGGAACCGAACTTCTTCACATACGATAGCGCCTGCGCGCCATCGTCCGTACCCCAGCCCCATTCTGGGTACACCGTCCACAAGGGCACATGCGCAAACAGAACAATCGGCGTGCTGTGCTTCAGGTGCTGAACGTCCTTTTCCAGCCACTCGAGCTGCTCACCGCCCAACGAACCAAGCCCGCCAGCCTTCAGGTTCATGACGTTC
>Ga0137401_10000294_pt1 | contig 18468 bp, 16 predicted proteins | sample CZOMad1_1_16fung_FD_108286 | JGI IMG/M metagenome (GOLD analysis project Ga0137401, IMG submission 108286) | Vadose zone soil fungal communities from Angelo Coast Range Reserve, California, USA - CZOMad1_1_16fungal (Illumina Assembly) | ecosystem: Environmental > Terrestrial > Soil > Vadose...
CTCGATCTGCTTCAGATAGAGGTCGAGGTCTTCCTGCTTCGCAAACGCCGTGCCGTAGATGCGCGTCAGCATTGGATTGTTGGAGTCACCGCGCCAATAGGCGCCCGCGACCTTCATCAGCTTGAACGCATTGCCGATCTTGCCCGTCGAGGTCATATGCGGCCCGCGGCAGAGGTCGAACCAGTCGCCCTGGAAATAGATCTTGATCGGCTCGTTGCCCGGAATGGTGTCGACCAGCTCGACCTTGAAGGCCTCGCCCTTGTCGCGGAACACCTGCTTGGTCTTCTCGCGGTCCCATACTTCCTTGGTGAAGGGTTTGTCGCGCGCGATGATCTCGCGCATCTTCTTCTCGATCGCGGCGAAATCTTCCGGCGTGAACGGCTCGTTGCGGAAGAAGTCGTAATAGAAGCCGTTCTCGATCACGGGCCCGATCGTGACCTGGGTGCCCGGCCACAGCGACTGCACGGCTTCGGCCAGCACATGGGCGCAGTCATGCCGGATCAGTTCCAGCGCCTGCGGTTCGTCGCGGCTGATGAACTGGATCTTGGCGTCCTGGGCAATGGGGTCGTTGAGGTCGGCGAGCGTCCCATCCAGCGCCATCGCCACGGTGCGCTTGGCCAGCGAAGGCGAGATGCCCTTGGCGATTTCGAGCCCGGTGGTGTCCTTGGGATATTCGCGCCTGTCGCCGTTCGGAAAGGTGAGGGCGATCTTGTGCGGCACTTCGGCGGGCTTCAAATTGGTGATGCTGTACTGGAATCCGGACTCGGATTTCGGCGCTTCCGTCATGGCGGTCTCCTGATGCTCACTCCTGCGAACGAGCGCAGGTAAGCGGAACAAGCGATATAGCAGGCGATTCGGGTTCTGCAACCGGGCAATCCAGCGGAAATCAGCGCCTTGCCAGGACCTTGACAGGACCTTGGCGGTCCTTTGGCGACGGTGTGGGCGCTCATGTGACCTCAAGCCTTCGAGCTTCCCGCTCCACAGGGGCGAATTATTTTCGCAACGCATCTGAACGGAACGCGCTGCCGGCGCAACAGATGCGGAGATATCCTGGAGTCCGACCATGACACTGACGCCTGATGATGGCGTAAGGTTGGAACGGCGCGCCGTTGACGCCGTTCTTCGGCAGTGTCGGACCGCGATGATGGTCGTCGTTTTCGTGCTAAAAAATTTCACCCACTGGTTGCCCTCACATGGACTTGGCCGCGATGCCTTGTTAAGCTTTTTTCACGGTCGTTCGACTTCGCTTCACGTTGATCCCGCAGCCCTCATGCCGTTCGTCCCCTGACCTTGCGCGCAATCCTGGTCGCCATCCTTGTCCTGATCGGTGCACCGGCGCAGGCGGCCTCAGACGCACGACCCAAGAACGAACAATCCTTCCGCGAACGATCCTTCCTTGAACGATCCTCCTCCGAACGATCCTCGCCCGGCAAGGCGTTGGCGCCGCCGATGGCTTTCTATGTCGTCAAGGGGGCGGCGGACTCCTGTGGCCAGGGCTGCGACAGCTGGATTGCGGCCGAGGGACAGATCGATGCGGGCGCTGCGTCCCGTTTTCGGAAATTGTTGCGCCAGCTCGGCGACCGCCATCTGCCGATCTATTTCTATTCGCCGGGCGGTAATCTCGAACAGGCCCTGGCGATGGGCGCCATGCTGCGCGAGAAACCTGTCATCGCGCGGGTCGGGCGGACGGTGGTCACCGAATGCGGCTTCGAGGCGCAGGACAGCGAGGTCTGCGTCCGCCTGAAGCAATCGGGCCGCGAGCTTCACGGCGACCTCTGGACGCGCGGGGCGATGTGCAACTCCGCGTGCCCCTATCTCATTCTAGGTGCAGCCAGCCGCGAAATCGCCCCGGACGCCGTGCTCGCGGTTCACTCGCCGCGGGTGGTGGTGAATTTCAGGGGTGGGGAGCCGACGCAGGAGATGCGTGAGAAGGCGGTCGAGCGCGGCCTCGAACGCGCCGACCGGCTGATATCGAGCTACATCCAGAAAATGGGCGTGGAGCCCGGACTGCTGGTGCTTGCCCGCAGCATCAAGTTCGAGGACATGCATATCCTGACCCGCGAGGAGATCGCGCGCTTCGGCATCGATCGGCGCGAAGTGGCGGAAACGCCGTGGAAGTTTGAAAACAGCGCGCGCGGCGTCATCGGCAAGGTCGTGGCCCAGATGGACGGCGACAAATCCTACCGCATGTCGATCTGGCGGCTGATGTGTTTCAACAGCGATCAGTTCGAACTGGCCTTCCAGCGCAAGACAATGGCCAACGGGATTTTGCCCACGGTGTCGATGTCGAATGGCGGCGCAAGGCCGCTGTTCTTCAGCTTGGGCCGCTCGATATCGCCGGGCTCTGAGATCTGGGGCGTTCGATTGGACCGCGCTTCAGCGCGATCGCTGGCCGGCCTTGCGCAACTCGAATTCACCGAGACGTCGCAAATCCCGGCTGGACAGCGTGTGGCGCATTCGGTGAAGTTCTCCAGCGAGGGACTGGTGGGCGCGCTCGACCGTCTCGTTGCGACATGCCCACCGCCGAAGTCGCTCGCCACGCCATTCCCCGCCACGCCGTTGGTTGCCACGCCGTCCGTGACGACACCGCTGGCGTCGCGCGACAGCGCCGCGAAATAATCGTCGCCTGCGGCGCTTCGCAGAAATTGCGGCTCCCGTTGCCTGCGCGAGTCTTGAAAGGGGGGCCTCACGATCGATCGGCCTCCGGCACGTCATGCCTCGCATGAAAAGGTTTCATGCAAATGCATTGAATGATCTGCTATAGAGCGCGGCGTGACTCGCCGCTTCGCTCCCACCTCCCTGATGCTTGGTAATTTCGTCACCGGCTGCTCGGTTCTGGCGCCGGCCGGAATGCTGAGCGAATTGTCCACCGCGCTCGACGTCTCGATTCGCACCGCCGGGCTTTTGATCAGCTTCGGCGCGCTCGTGCTGTGCATCGGTTCGCCGTTGACAGCATGGCTCACCAGCCGGATCGAACGCCGCAAACTGCTCACCGCGACGCTCGCGGTGATGGCGTTATCCAATATCGCCTCGGCCTTCGCGCCCGATTATGCCAGCCTGATGATCATCCGCCTGATCATGCTGGCGATCGGCGTGCTCTATACGCCGCAGGCGGCCGGCACCGTGGCCCTGATCGTGCCGGCGGAGAAACGCGGCAGCGCGATCGCCTATGTCTTTCTCGGCTGGTCGCTTGCTACCGCCGTCGGCCTGCCGCTGATCTCGTTTGTCGCCAGCCGCTATGGCTGGCAGGCGGCTTACGCGACGATCGGCGCCATCGGCTGCCTGAGTGTCCCGCTGCTGGCCTGGCGGTTGCCCGCCGGCCTGGTCGGCGCGCCGGTCGATCTCAGGACCTGGGTCGAACTCGGCCGCAATCCGGCGATTCTCGTATTGCTGCTGATCACCACGCTGCAGATGTCCGGCCAGTTCGTGGTGTTCACGTTCCTGGACCCGCTGTTGCGAAGGCTGACCGGTGCCGGCCCGGACGCGATCGGGCTGGTGTTCGCGCTCTACGGCGTGTTCGGCTTCATCGGTGTCGTCATCGCCACCCGCATTGTCGATAGCTGGGGCGCCTTCAAGGCATCGCTGCTGTTCACGGTGCTGGTTCTGGCCGGCGTCACCGGCTGGTCGCTGAGCGCCGGCATCTATCCGCTGATGGCCCTCTCGGTGGCGGTGTGGGGGCTTGGCTTCGCGTCGACCAATTCGATGCAGCAGGTGCGGCTGGTTGCGGCCGCGCCGCCGCTGGCGCCAGCGTCGGTGTCGCTCAACACCTCCGTGCTCTATATCGGGCATGGAGTGGGCTCGGCGATCGGCGGACTGCTCTATTCCCGCGATCTCCTCTATGGCGCGGGCTATGTGTCGATGGCCTTCCTTGGCTTGGCGCTGACCATGGTGCTGCTGTCCGGGCCGCGGCCAAAGTCTGCCGTCGTGCCGGCGGAGTAGGGGCCAGCGAGGGCTTCGGCCGGGCTGCCCGGCCATTGCGCGCCCCCGGAATATAATACCATTGGATCGTTGGCCGACCCCGGAGACTTTTGCCTCCCGACGGGATAAGAGGCCGTTCGCGAGTGGGCCTGTTCAAGGATAGTCCTGCAGCGAAAGGCTGGGCCGGGCGCGGCCCTAAGACAGACGAGAGTGAATGAGATGAGAATGACGTTGGCGTGCGTCGCGGTGTTGGCTTCAACCACGGCTTTCGCTCAAAGCGGTCCCCCGCCGATGGTCGGCGACAAGCCGCTGGTCCAGGTCAAGCCGCGCGCGGGCGCGGCGAAGTCGCAACCGATGGCCGTCAGGCTGCAGGAGTGCCTCGATATCGATGACGGCACCAAGGAGCGGTTGAACTGCTATGACGCGGTGTTGCCGCCGCCGGCCAAACCCAAGGCAGGCGCGAAGGCGGCGGCCGCGAAATCCGTCACCGAGTGCAAGTTCACCAAGGAAGAAGACGAGCGGCTGACCTGCTACAATGGTTTCGTCGAGAGCATGCCGAAACTGCCCAAGAGCTGAAAGCCTCTAAGAGCCGAGGAGTTATCGGCTCGACGATGACGATATGCCGGCCGCGACCCGCATCGAGGGCGCGGCCATCCTCACCAGCACTTCCTCGATCGGATTCCTGGTCCAGGCGCGGGTGACATAGTCGCGATGCGTGATGCCCTCGGGCGTCTGCACGAACACCACACTGCCTGGCCGGAGCGGCCCGTCCATGTCTTCGGAAACCTCGATGCCCTTGTCGCGCAGCATCTGCATCAGCTCGCGGTCGCGCCGCGCGGTGTAGTGGGTGTAGGAACTGACGAAGAAGCCGGAGCGGTGATTTTCGATCCAGCCGGCGAACTTGTCGAGTTCGCCATAGACCGCGTCGAGCAGGATGACGCCGCGCACGCGGTCGCTGATGCCGCCGACCTCGAGGCTCCAGGCGGTGGGCAGGAAGCCGCCGCTATAGCCGACGATGACGATCGGCATGTTGGCGAACGCCTTGGCCGCGTTCGGGTCGCCATAAAGCTTGGCAAGGTTGGCCGCCGACTCGTCCAAGAAGCGCTTGAAGCCGCCGGGCTGCCAGAACTTGCCGGCACTGGAATCGGCGGCGTCGACCGCCAATTGCGGCGCCAGCAGCACCGCGTTGACGCCGGAGTCCGAAATCTGTTGCGGCACCATCTGCCGGTCGCGCACGTCGCGCTCCAATGTCGCGCCATTGCCGTGGAAGAACACGACGATGACGCCCGGCTTTTGCAGCTCGAAATTCTCGGGGATGTGTACCAGCACGCGGCTGTCGTTGTAGGTCTCGTCCTGCCAATAGACCCGCCCCGAATAGCTGCGGTGGCCGCGGCGATCGCCCTTGGCGATGTTCAGGAACGGCGTCTCCGACGCCGGATTGGCGCCGTAATAGGGGAAGGCCGATGATTTCATGCTGACCAGCGTGGTCAGTTCGTCCCGCTCCGCCGGGCGCTGGTAGGGCACTTGCGGGCCGAGCGCGGCGACGCGGTAGGGGGCGGGCGATCCCTGCGGCGGCGGCGGCGAAGCTGCCTGGGCGAAGTCCTTTGCCAGCTTCTGCTCAAAGCTCTCTGTCGCGGTCGGGAAGCGGTCTCTGAACGATGGCGCGGGGAAGCGATCCTCAAACGTGTCGCTCGGTGAGACCTGCACGTTGGCGGCCAGCGCGCCGGGGTTCGGCGCCTTGCCGCATTGTGCCAGGATCAGTGAGAGCGGCGCAAAAAGGGATGCGAGAACGACGCGCCGCCAGCGGGATAGGCCGAGGCAATAGCTTCCCGCCCTTCCATGGAGCGATCTCTGGATCGTTCCACAGCACGGCATGCCCGCTCGATCGTGCGCGGGGAATTTCGGATCAGCTCCGATCATCCACCCCGGTTCCCCAAGTCGATTTCCCCAAGTGGGTTTCCCCAAGTTGGTTCATGCAAAATCGGTTCACGCAAAGTCAGGTCACGCGAGTCGCTTTGCAGAATGCACTCGCCCTAGTTGAGCGCGTTAGCGTCAAGGTAAGGTTAAAGGTCCGGAAAACTCCCCACTCCGGAAGCCTCAAGAACACCACGAAATCGTGTCGTGATTGTGGGACGAACCGCCCGTTTCCGCAACTGCGAGGGCGGTGTGATACCGAGGAAAGTAGCCAAATTAGGTATTTAAATACCTAAAATCGACAACAAGCGTTAGCCTTCGTTTACCTTGCTTGAACTGAGGGGCAGCAGCCTGCACCAATGCAGACGTCGGATCCGAGCACCGGGGGTGGCACCGAAATGGCTGCATCAGACACGGGACCCGCGGCCTGGGCCGGCCGGATCGGTGACGGGGCCACGGTTTCGGTCCTGGTGGCGACCGCGATCGTGGTGGCCGACATGGTTGGCGTCGGCGTCTTCACGAGCCTCGGCTTTCAGGTCAAGGACATCCCGTCCGGTTTCTCGATCCTGGCGTTATGGACCGTGGGCGGCCTGGTGGCGCTGTGCGGGGTGTTTTCGTACAGCGAACTCGGCGCGATGTTTCCGCGTTCCAGCGGCGAGTACAATTTCCTCAGCCGGGCCTATCACCCCGCTTTCGGCTTTCTGGCCGGCTGGGTGTCGGCCACCGTCGGCTTCGCCGCGCCGGTGGCGCTGGCTGCGATGGCCTTCGGGGAATACGGCAAGTCGATCGATCCCGACGCGCCGTCGCTCGCGCTGGCCATCGGCGTCGTCTGGCTGGTGTCGATCGTGCAGCTTTGCGGGGTCCGCCACTCCTCGACCTTTCAACTGGCGGCGACCGCGCTGAAGGTCCTGCTGATCGCGGCCTTCCTGGTCGCGGGGCTGGTGATGGGGACGCCGCAGCCGATCTCCTTTGCACCCGATCCGTCCGACTTCGCCCACATCACCAGCGCGCCGTTCGCGATCGGCCTGGTGTTCGTGATGTATTCGTTCTCGGGCTGGAACGCCGCGACCTATATCATCGGCGAGATGCGGATGCCGCAGCGGAACCTGCCGCGGGCGATGCTGTCGGGAACGCTGATCGTGCTGGTGTTGTATGTGGCGCTGAACGCGGTGTTCCTGCGCACCGCGCCGATCGACAAACTGGCCGGGCAGATCGACGTCGCCAGCATCGCCGGCCGCTACATCTTCGGCGATCTCGGCGGGCGCATCGTGGCCGCGATGATCTGCATCGGGCTGGTATCGTCGATCTCCGCGATGATGTGGATCGGGCCGCGCGTGATGATGACCATGGGCGAGGACATGCCGGCGATCCGGCTGTTTGCCCGCAAATCGGGCAATGGTGCGCCGGCCTATGCGATCCTGTTCCAGCTCGCGGTCGCAACCTTGATGCTGTTCACCCGCAGTTTCGAGGCGGTGCTGGATTTCATTCAGTTCGCGCTGCTGTTCTGCTCGTTCTTCGCGGTGCTCGGTGTCGTCAAGCTGCGGATCACTCATCCCGAATTGCCGCGGCCTTATCGCGCATGGGGCTACCCGGTGACACCAGCGGTTTTCCTCGTCGTGACCGGCTTCATGATGTATTATCTGCTGACGGAGCGGCCGTTGCAGGCGGCTCTCGGCATGTCGATCATGATGTCAGGCCTCGTCATCTACGCCATCTTCCACAAGCGGGCCGATCCCGGCGCCGCGAGCGCATCCCCGGGCCGCGAGTAAGATGTTTCGTTGGACGAAAATGGCGGCCATCGCCGCGAGCCTGATCTTGATGGCGTCGGATGTCCCGGTGCGGGCCGCCGATACGGTGACCGCCGACGACACCGCAAAGTTCCTGGCCGGCATGCAGCCCTCATTCGGCTCGCCGCTGGCGGCTTTGACCAGCGATCCCTCATGGCAACGCCACGCGCGCTTCTTCGACAGCGCCTTCGCCCAGCTCGACCAGCGTCAGCTCTCCAGGATACGCGCCTGGGCGGACGCCAATCTGGCGGCGCCGAAATCGACCATGTTCTACATGTTCAGCGGGCCGGACTTCCTCTACGCCAACGCGTTCTATTCCAAAGCGACCACATACGTTCTGAGTGCGCTCGAGCCGCCGGGAACGGTGCCCGATCTCTCAAAGGTGCAGCGCGGCGCCGTCGTAGCCGCGCTCAACAATGTCGAGCGCTCGCTCAGTTCGATCCTGAGCTTCAGCTTCTTCATCACCAAGCAGATGAAGACCGATCTCAACGCCGGTCAGATCAGCGGCACGCTGCCGATCCTCTATGTGTTCCTGGCGCGGTCGGGCAAGACCATCCGCAGCGTCACGCCGGCCACGCTGGATGAGACCGGCGCGCTGCATCTGGCCAATGAAGACGCCGGCAAGAGCCCGACGCGCGGCATCCGCATCACCTTTGTCGGCGACGACGGTGTCGAAAAGACGCTGTATTATTTCAGCACCGACCTTTCCAATTCCGGCGTCAAATCGAGCGGCTTTCTGCAATTCTGCGCGACATTGGCGCCCGGCAACAGCCTGCTCAAGAGCGCGTCCTATCTGCTGCACTCCGGCAATTTCACCACGGTGCGCAATTTCATCCTCGCCAACAGCGCCACGATCATTCAGGACGATTCCGGCATCCCGCTGGCCTATTACAGTCAAAAGCAGTGGCGGCTGTTTCCGTTCGGCCGCTATGCCGGCCCGATCTCGAAATTTCCGTCGGCCTATCAGCCGCGCTACGCCGAACTGTTCCGCCGGGCGCAGCCGATTGATTTCGGCATCGGCTATCGCTGGCGGACCTTTGAAACCAATTTGTTGCTGTCGGTTAGAACCAATCCCGATGAGCCTTTGACGGCCGACACGACCTCGGTGGCCGAGCCGCCATCGGAGCGGCCGCCGTCGCCGCATCCGAAGAAACCGCCGCGTCCGCCGATGCCCATCGAGCCGCAGCGCGGCGGCGGCGGATTGTTCTGGTTCGGATGGGGGCGTTGATGATGCGTCGCGCACGGAGACAGCCGGATTGCTCCGGCGGGCCGCAACGTTTGAGGTTTACCAATGCGTGCTTTGGCTCGGGACGATGAAGGCGGTCGAACTCGGCGGCTCGGGGCTTTCGCCGAAATATAGCCAGGCGGCGACGATGATGATCACGAGCGCAATCACGGCGAGGAGGTCGACCTGCCTTGAGTCATGACCGTGACGGCTGATTTTCCAGCGCATGGTTGTTTCCTCCCAGCGGAGTACGCAAACAATACAACTTTGGCGGTCAATGTTCCACGCCCAGTCTGCTGCGCCTGCAATGCGTATTTGACTTGAAAGCACTGCAACAGGAATTTGCCGCGGCTAGATTTTAGGGTGCATTGACCCCGCGCCATCGGGCGTAGCGCCACGGCAGATACCATCGCGCGCCCGGCGGGGCGGTGTCGGGCACGTTGTCGATGCCGGACGTGCCAAAGGGCTGGCAGCGCAACAGCCGCGCCAGTGTCATCCAGCCGCCGGCCCACAGTCCGAACCGCTCGATCGCCTCGTCGCCATAGACCGAGCAGGTCGGCAGGTGACGACAATTATATCCGACCAGCGGCGACAGCGTGTGGCGGTAGATCCAGATCAGGATACGCCCGGCATTGCGGGGCAACCGCAACGCCTCGCGTAGCCAGGCCGATCCCTGGGAGGATGATGATGAATGCTTCATGGGCAATTTGCCCTGATATGATCGTTGTTGTGCGTGGTTCCAGAGCGGGGAACTGCAACTACGGAACAATTTCGCCACAGTCCCTCAATTTCGCGTGCTTTGCTAGGCGCAGCGCAGCAAGTGGCTCTGGACGATGCGTAATCGCCCGGATACCATTTTTATGACGTCCGTGTGTAGAATCGAAGGGCGTCGATGGGGCTTACCGCGCTACTCTGTTTGAGGGGTTGGGGAAGGAACCAGTTTGAGGCTTTTGAGGTGGCTTGATTTTCGCGGCTTGGCGCTACTCGGCGCGGCCGCCCTGTGTTTGGCTTTGCCCGCGACCGTCATGACGTCGGGCAATTCGGCGCACGCCGGTGGCACCCTCGAAGAGCGCAAGATGCCGATGCGCTTCAACTGGGTCGGCTGCGGGCCTGACTGCCATGGCTGGGTCAGCGCGGTCGGCATCGTCACCGCCGACAGCCCGCAGGATTTCGAGGACTTTGCCCGCGGACGCGAACTCAACGGCGCCACCCTGGTGTTGGATTCCAGCGGCGGATCGGTCAACGACTCGATCACGCTCGGTCGCCGGTTCCGCGATCTCGGCATGTTGACCACGGTCGGCACCACCATTCTGAACCGCAACCCGAACGGCAACCGCGCCAGCGTGGCGCCGGAGGCCTATTGCGAGTCGATGTGCGTGTTCCTGCTGCTGTCGGGCAAGACACGCTACGTGCCCGACATGGCGCATGTCCGGGTGCACCAGATCTGGATGGGCGATCGCGCCGACGACGCCAAGGCCGCAAGCTACACCGCGCAGGACATGATGATCGTCGAGCGCGACATCGGGCGGCTGGCCAAATTCACCTTCGACATGGGCGGCGCCGGTGAGCTGCTGTCGCTGGCGCTCAGCGTGCCGCCCTGGGAAGACCTGCATGAACTGTCGCGCAGCGAATTACGGCTGACCCATCTGGCGACCACCGATGCGGTCGTCGACGTACTGCCGCGCACCGAAATGCCGGTGCCGGTAGCCGAAGCCGCGCCCAAGGAAGCCGCATCCAAGGAAGCCGCATCCAAGGCGTTGCAGGAGCGTTTCGCGAGCAAGCCCGAAGGCGAAAGCGTTCCGCTCGCCGCGAAATCCACCAAGACGGCGGAAGCCATCGTTCCGACCAACGCCACCGCGGCGCCCGCGAAATAATACGATCGGTTGACGCCCCAGGCGCTGGCGGGTTCGCGCAATCACATGCGCGCCCGCAAGCAAAGCAATTATCCTTGTGCTGCCGCCGGCTGCCTGGCCTTTGCCTCGATCTGGCCGATCGCATCGACCACGGCATCGAAGGTCAGCATGGTCGAGGCATGGCGCGCCTTGTAGTCGCGCACCGGTTCGAGCAGCGCGATGTCGGCCCATTTGTCGTCCGATGGCGGCGGGGCGCCATTTTCCTTCAGCATCTTGCGCACGGTCTCGCGCAAGTCGCGCAGTTCGCTTGCCGTGGAGCCGATGACGTGGCTGGCCATGATCGAGGAGGAAGCCTGGCCCAACGCGCAGGCCTTCACGTCATGGGCAAAGTCGGTGACGACGTCGCCATCCATCTTGAGGTCGATCTTCACCGTCGATCCGCACAATTTGGAATGCGCGGTTGCGCTGGCGTCGGGGTCCGCGAGCCGGCCGAGCCGCGGTATGTTCCCGGCCAGTTGGATGATGCGCTTGTTGTAGATATCGTTCAGCATGGGGGCAGGGTCTCGGCTTTACGGAACCTTCGGCCTTGGCGGCCTTGGCCGGCGTCTCTATATATGGTCGGCAACGGCCCGAATGATAGTGGCCCTTCCCTCAGGCGTCCGGTGGCCAAGCCACCCGTCTGCCGGTGACACTCCGATCCCCAAGGGATCGGTCGAACGGAGGATACATGGACGCTTTGATCAAATCGATCCGCCCGAACAAGCCGGCGGACGCGAAATCTCCGGATATGAAATCTCCAGATATGCGTCCCGCCGAGCTCGACCCTTCAGAGTTTCTGGCCGCAGCAGTCCGCGCCGACCAGCCGCGGCCGTCGCGCGCCGAGGCGGAAGCCGCGGTACAGACGCTGCTCGGCTATATCGGCGAGGACACCAGTCGCGAGGGACTGCTGGACACGCCGCGACGCGTGGTGGAGGCCTTCGACGAACTTTATCAGGGCTATCATCTGTGCCCGGCCGAGGTGCTCGACCGCACCTTCGGCGAGACCGCCGGCTACGACGATTTCGTGCTGATCCGCGACATCGAGTTCACGTCGCAATGCGAGCACCACATGATGCCGTTCTATGGCAAGGCGCATATCGCCTATACGCCGGTCGAACGGGTGGTCGGGCTCTCCAAGCTGGCGCGCCTCACCGACATCTTTGCCCGCCGCCTGCAGACCCAGGAGCATCTGACCGCGCAGATCGCGGCCGCGATCGACGAGATCCTCAAGCCGCGTGGCGTTGCGGTCATGATCGAGGCGGAGCATACCTGCATGTCGGTACGCGGCGTTGCCAAGCACGGTGCGACGACCTTCACCAGCCGCTTCACCGGCATGTTCCGCGACAATCCGGCGGAGCAGGCGCGTTTCCTGTCCATGGTGCGAGGGCAGCGGTAGCCTCGCGAAGATGATGCGAGAGACTGCCCGACTGCCCATGTCTATTTCCAAACATGTCCACATCCAACGATGACATCGACCGCGAGGAGGGGCTGGCTTTCCAGCCCCGCTTCGACGAGTCCGGCCTCGTGACCTGCGTGGCGACGGATGCCGTGACCGGCGAAGTCCTGATGGTCGCGCATATGAACGACGAGGCGCTGCGCAAGACCATCGCCAGCGGCGAGGCCTGGTATTTCAGCCGCTCGCGCAACGCGCTGTGGCGCAAAGGCGAGACCTCGGGCCAGACCCAGCGCGTCATCGAGATGCGGACCGATTGCGATCAGGACGCGGTCTGGATCAGGGTCGAGCAGATCGGCGCTGCCTGCCACACCGGGCGGCGGTCCTGTTTCTATCGCAAGGTCGAGTCAGAAGACGGCGGCGCGAAGCTGTCCTTCGTGAACGCCGAGCGCCTGTTCGATCCGAAGGCCGTCTACCGGACCTGACCGCTCCTCATCATTCCCTGATAACTACGGCGCTTACTCCCTTACCCGGTTTACCCGGCATTAACCATAATTGTCGCAGTGTGGGCCGCGATCTCTGGCGCCGCACGGGCCGCCGCGTCGTTCGCGAGGAGCTGGCAGGAAAATCATGTCGGTCGACACTTCAAACGCCACGGCAGCGGCAGGTGTCGATTCAGCGCGCGTGCGGGTCGCCGGCGCGATCAAGCAGGCCGCCAATTCCACCGGCACCAGTTTTCAATATCTGCTCGCCACCGCGAAAATGGAATCGGATTTCAATCCGACTGCAGGTGCTTCGACATCGTCGGCGCGCGGGCTCTATCAATTCATCGATCAGACCTGGCTTGCCACGGTCAAGGACGCGGGCGGTCAGACCGGCTACGGCCAGTATGCCGACGCCATCACCAAGACCAGCGCAGGCGACTACACGGTCAGCGATCCCTCGGCGCGGCGCGCGGTCATGAAGCTGCGCGACGATCCCGCGGCGAGCTCGGCGATGGCGGGAGCCCTGACGCAGAACAACAGCTTCCAGCTGACCGGCAAGATCGGCCGCCGTCCGACCGACGGCGAACTCTATATGGCGCATTTCATGGGGGTCGGCGGCGCGGCCAAGCTGATCTCGAGCGCCGAAGACAATCCGCAGGCGTCCGCCGCGCGGTTGTTTCCGAACGCAGCGTCCGCGAACCGTTCGATCTTCTATGATCGCGGAGGCCGGGCGCGCAGCGTCTCCGAAGTCTATGCGGAATTGAATTCGCGCTATGCCGGCGCTGCCAATTCGCACGCGACTCAGTCCGCGCTCGCATTGTACGGGAATACCTCTCCTGCCGTTTCGGTGGCGAGCAACACGCCGTCAGTCGACACCGCAGCGTACCTTTCCACATTCCCGAACGCCCACAACGCCGCGCCCGCGGCACCCGTCACCTTGGCGTCCGCATCGAACGCCAGCCAGAACGCAGCGTCGAGCGATCCAATCTTCCGTTCGTTGTTTCAGGTCGACGAAGGCTCGCAGCCGGTGTCGCCAAAGCTGCATGAATTATGGGGCAACTCGTCATCCCTGACGTCGGTTGCGAGTGCCGACGGGCAGGCTTCCAACGCCGGTGGGCCGCGGCGGCTCGATCTCTTCAGCGACCGCAGCGGCACCTTCAGTGGTTAACGAACAAGACACTCGCACCACCACTCCTTACCTCTTGGAGAGTCGGTGATTCGCTGCAGCGTTGGATGGCTGTGCGTTCGATCTTGTGCGACTTATAGTAGAGGGATAGCCTGCGTCGTGGGGTGGTTTCAATGCCACTGGAGGTTATCCTATGACCCTTGACGTGAAGGTCTATAACAACGGCGATCATGCTTGTCTGGTTTGGCTGCCTTCCGATGGCAAGCGGATTCCACAATGTCGCGGCTTTACGATTCGCCGCGTCATCCAGGGCAGTCCCGACGTCTATCTGCACGGCTTTGTCGGCTTCTCCGACGACGACAAGCTTGATCCGAGCGCGCCGTGGAAGCATCCGGTGCAACGCTTCATGTGGTGGGACTATGGCGTGAAGCCGGGCCAGTCGGTGCAGTATTCGGTTGTGCCTGTCATGGGCGACAAGAACAGCCTGCAGCTTGCGAACGCCGACGCCAGTCCGTTGACCGCGCCGATCACGATCACCGGCCAGATGTCGCAGAACATCTCGGCCTATTTCAACAAGGGCATCGTGGCCGCGCAGTGGGTCACGCGCGTGCTCAACAGCCTCGGCTCGCCGCCGCCCAAGATGGCCGATCTGATCGCCGCGACGCAGCCGCCCTTGAACGCGCTGCGGAACGCGTTGAGCGGCCTGTTACGGCCGCAGATCTTGAGCATGCTGGCGGATGCAAAGAAGAACAATGGCGAGATCTATGCCGCGCTGTACGAGCTCAACGATCCGGAGCTGTTGGCCGCGCTCAAGTCGTTCGGCAAGAAGTGCCATCTGATCCTGGCCAACGGCGCCTTCAGCAAGAAGAACGACAATGATGAGAACAAGGCGGTGCGCGCCGAATTGCGTAGCGTCGTGGACCTCACCAACCGCATCGTCAAATCAGGACACTTCGCGCACAACAAGTTCGTGGTGGTCTGCGATTCCGCGAGCCGGCCGCAACGCGTCCTGTCCGGCAGCACCAACTGGACGAAGACCGGGCTGTGCACGCAGGCCAATAACGGCATCATCGTCAACGACGCGAAGCTCGCGCAGGATTTCCTCAACGAGTGGAATCTGCTGAAGAAGGCAAAGAACGACTATCCGCCGAAATTGGCCCAGACCAATTCGACGGCCGAGACCTACAACATCGATGGTGGCACGGTCACCCAATGGTTCGCGCCGACCGACAAGGGCCAGGACCTCGCGTTCGCGCGCAACCTGATCAACGCCGCCAAGCAGGGCATCCTGTTCCTGTTCTTCAATCCGGGGGCGTTCGCCGCCGACGACAAGCCGGCCAACAAATGGACGCTGCTGCAGAACATCCTGTTCCGGCATCACCGCGGCACGCCGAACTTCAATCCGAACCTCTATATCCGCGGCGTGGTGAACCAGGAGATCGACGGCCTCACCAGGGAGTCCACCGGCAAGACGCCGGCCAAGCCTTCGACGCGTGCGGCGCTCGATCCCTCGGCCGCGACCCCCGTCACGCTATTCGAAGGCGGCAAGCAGCCGCCACAGCACCTCGGCTATGAATCGATGGTGCCCAAGAATATCAAGGATACCTTCCACGACTGGGCGAGCGAAATTCTCGGGCAGGGCGTTCACATTCACAGCAAAGTCATCGTGCTCGATCCGTTCGGCGAAAATCCCGTTGTCATGACCGGGTCGCATAATCTCGGCCTCAAGGCGTCCAGCAAGAACGACGACAACCTGATGATTATTCAAGGCAACAAGCCGCTGGCCGCGGCCTATGCCGCCAACATCATCGCGATCTATCAGTCCTATCGCTGGAATGCCTATGTCGAGGCGCATCGGCAGGATCCGAAAGTCTGGCACGGCCTGGTCAACCGGGACGACTGGCAGGATGGCTATCTCACCGGCGACGAATTGGCCGAGCTGACGTTCTGGATGGGCGCCTATCAGCCGGTATCGGCCACGGTGACGCCGTTGCAGCAGATCAAGCATGTGCCCGAGCACACGCCGCCCGCAGGTGGTGCGCCCGCGCCGACGAAGAAGACGAAGACCAGGCGATATGGCGCGAAGAAGCCGCGCTCGGCCAAGATCGCCGCGGCGAGACAAAAGAGCGTTGTGAAGACAAAGGCTTTCAAGCCGGCCGCACGCAAGCGGCGCTGAACTGATCGCCGCCCGCGACTATCCGCGGGAGGCCCATCGCAACCACGCGACGACGCCGTTTCGGCGTCGTCGTTCGTTCTGTGCCGTACCGCCGCTTGCGCCACTGGCGCCATGATACCTTTGGTGGTAATCCGCACCCTTAATAAAACGTCAATAAAACCAGTCAGTTATGCTGAACGCTTTATTAAGCGTCGTGGTTTATTTTCAGTTGCAGTGTGGCGCTGCGCCACGGACGTCCAGGTTGCGTAAGCCGGCAGGAACATGATCGTTCGGCAGTTCATCAGTTGGGTTAGGACCGCTTCCGCCGGTGTGCGAGCGGATGCCACGCGGGCGCTGGCGCGGGCGTGGCTCGTTTCCGATCTTTCCGGGGAGGATCGCGCGGCCGCCGAAGGCGCGCTGCTGATGCTTCTCGACGATCCATCGCCGCTGGTGCGCCAGGCGATGGCCGAGGTGTTCGCGCGCAGCGCGCAGGCGCCCGCCGCGATCGTGCAGGCGCTGTCGCTCGATCAGCCGACCGTCGCGCTGCCGATCCTCGAACATTCACCGCTTCTGATCGATGCCGACCTGGTCGACATCGTCGCGACCGGCAATTGCGAGACGCAATGCGCCATCGCCCGGCGCATCCGCTTGCCTGCGTCCGTCTGCGCCGCGATTGCCGAAGTCGGCTCCGCGGCGGCGGCGCTGGAGCTGATCGAGAACGCCTATGCGGAGCTGCCGCCGTTCTCATGGGATCGCATCGTCGAACGCCATGGCCATCTGGCGGCGATCCGGGAATCGATGCTGGTGCTGCAGGATCTGCCCGCGGCGACGCGTGCTGCGCTGGTCGCCAAGCTGTCCGAGACGCTCGCGCAATTCGTGGTCGCCCGAAACTGGCTGAGCGCCGACCGGGCAGGGCGGATCGCCAATGAAGCGCGCGACCGCTCGACCATGAATATCGCCGCCCGATCGCGCGGCGAGGACATGCGCGGCTTGGTGCAGCATCTGCGCGCCACCGGTCAGCTTACGGCGGGGCTGATCCTGCGCGCGCTGCTGTCGGGAAATCTGGAATTGTTCAACGCGGCCTTGGCTGAGCTCGCCGACCTGCCGCAGGCCAGGGTTTCGGCCCTGTTGCATGATCGCGGCGGTGCCGGCCTGCAAGCCCTGCTGCGGCGCGCCGGGCTGCCGGAGACCACCTTCGCGGCGTTCGTCATGGCGCTCGAAGTCTGCCACGAAAACGGTTTTGCCAACACGCTCGGCGACGCCGCGCGGCTGCGGCGCAAGATGGTGGAGCGCGTGCTGACGCATTGCGGGACCGACCTGCGCGCCGCCGAACCGCTGATGATCCTGCTGCGGCGCTTTGCAACGGAATCGGCGCGGGAAGAAGCCCGCTTGTTCTGCGACGAGTTGCTCTCGGAAGAATCGATCACCCACGATCTGATCGCGGCGTAAAACCGTCAATGACCGAACGTCATCGCGTCGCCCCGGCCAACGCAGGGGCGCATTACCCGCGTGGTCTATCGATGGTGTGGTCCGGTCGACGCGTTCGGCAATGCCAGCACCGGTGGCGATCGGCCCAGGCCTGCGCCAGGGTGACAAGCAAGATGGCCGAGACTTGAAGCTCTCAATCCCCCGGGACGATGCTGGGCGCCAGGATCGCTTCGAGATGCTCCGGCCGGTCGCGGTTGACGTGCACGAGATATTCGTCGGCGACGCCGCGCAATTTGCGGCTCAATTCGCCGGCCACCGTTGCGGTGTCGAGCTTGGTGTGGTCGTTGACGATCGCCTGGATCGCCTTGATGTGGTAGGTGATCAGTTCGGGCGGCACCTTTTCGAGATCGGGCGCGTGCTCGATGATCCGGCACAGGCTGTCGGCGGCGGCGGCGGCGGAAGGATATCCGAAGGTCGCGGCGTCGCCCTTGATATCATGGGCGGCGCGAAACAGTTCGTCGCTGGCGCGTTCGGAGAAGCCTTCCTTGAGGATCGCCGCGTGTGCGGTCGAAAGCCTTGTGGCTTCGATCAGCATCCAATTCTTGAACTCGCCGGACAGGCCGGCCAGCGCCTGCTCGGCGCGGGCGACCGGATCGTCGGAATCCTTGTCGCCGACGCGGCGCAGTACCTTGCGCAGCGGATTGGGCTGGGTGATGACGTGATGGTCAGGGAAGGTCCTGACCTGCACGCTCGGGGGCTTGTCTTTCGCCATGGCAGCTTCCTTGCTCGCGCGAGAGCCTGTGTCATTCCGATTTGATCGGAACCCAGGCTCCAGCTTGTTGTTTGACGCGTGTTCGTGACGCGAACCGGGACGACGCGGGAAAACGCGCTAGATTGCGGTACGGGCTTTGTCGAGCAGGGACGGCTGCTGCAGCACCTCGACTTCGCCGCCCACGCGGCGCTCGGGGCCGATATAGGCGTTGGTGGTGTTGCGCCGGCGATCCGGCCCGAAATAGGTCTTGGTCTTGATGAACGGGCGCGGATTGGCGACCACGTTCAGGATGCGCTGATAGAGGCCCTTGGCCGAGATCGGCTTGGCGAGAAATTCGGTGACGCCGGCATCGCGCGCGTAGGTCACGCGGCGC
>Ga0137401_10000297_pt1 | contig 18450 bp, 16 predicted proteins | sample CZOMad1_1_16fung_FD_108286 | JGI IMG/M metagenome (GOLD analysis project Ga0137401, IMG submission 108286) | Vadose zone soil fungal communities from Angelo Coast Range Reserve, California, USA - CZOMad1_1_16fungal (Illumina Assembly) | ecosystem: Environmental > Terrestrial > Soil > Vadose...
AGCGGCTGGGTCATTGCGGCAACTGCTTTTTTTACCTGGGCCTTTCCGGCCGGGGCTTCCCCTCTCTCCCGAGCGCTGCCTTTGCAAGATTCGGCGTCATCGCTGGCTTCACCGCAATCACCAGGACAGGAATCGCAAGCCGCCGCTCCATCACCGCCTGAGCCCAGGAAAGCCAAGAAGGTCTGGACCAACGAAAATCTGGGAGAGGTAAACAGAAGCCCGGTTTCGCAGGTTGGCGATGCCAAAGACAATGCATCCGGCAAAAGCCCGGTCGCCAAGCCGGCGAGTTTGACGGAGATGGCCAGCTTCCGAAAACAAATCGCCGTCCTGCAGGCCCAACTGGCCGGCGTCGAAAAACAGATTGCGGACTTGAAGAGCTTCAGCAAGGGCGAATCGCCCGGAGCAAACGGCATGCAGCTGCACAAGAGGTACAGCACGGAGCCGATCGACGACCAGGTGCGTAAGTTGGGAGAACAGAAGAAGTTGCTTGCGGCACAGATGGAAGCGCTCTTTGACGCCGCTCGCAAGCGCGGGATTGAGCCCGGGCAACTGCGCTAGCCAAATGCTCTTTGAATCGAACCGCTTTTGGCAACGAATGGACGTCGATCCGCCACAGTAACATTTCCAAACTACAACCGCTCGATCAAGAGGGCATGAATAGGAAGGTGCGATGGCCGCGCCGCCGTGGTTTTATCAAAGCACCGCGCAAAATGCGGTTTTGCTGAACCGGGGCTCAGCGGTTGGACGCCCTGCCACTTCTGCCGATTACTTTTGTGCGGAGATGGTGGTCCAGGGATACGCGCGCATATCTCGAATCACTGGTTTTTCCCAGGATTGCTCGGGATGCTGTTCGAGGTGCTTGGCGGCCACGAAATCCATGCCGCAGGCGTGGCCGGCGGCGGCTGTGAATTCCATTTTGGCGGCGAGCTGCGTATCCGTGGCTTTGTTCTGTACCGCGCCTGCCGTGCCGAACGGGGACTGCCACGAGCCCATGCCACGCGGCGAGAGATCGACGTGACCGCAGAGGGTACGCTCACTGGGGTCGATCTTTCCGGTGAGGCTGTCGACGTGGTCGGCGAGGAACTGTTCGGCAAGCTTCACGTCAATTTTGCCTTTGTTTTCCGCCATTAACTTTTCCCAGCGGCGGCGGCGGGCGTTGGCGCTGACGCCCGGATCATCGGCCGGAAAATTCGTTTCTTCTGCCGTAAGTTTGGGATTGATGGGGAAATTGGAGCCCACGAAATAGCCGTCACTCTTGCGGTCGAGCGTGACATTTTTAAGACCCAGTTCGAGGCTGGCGATTTCACCTTTGCGAGTATCGGCGATTAGCCAATCATTGGCATAGCCGCCGTTATTCCCTTCCTTGAAGATGCGCGCGACATCGTCGATCGAACTGGAATACTGCATGGCCTTGCGGGCACGGACGAATTCGGGAACGCCATTCGTGTCGAATCCGTGGAAGCCGGTAATGGTGGTTTCGGTAATGACGATACCGGCCGAATTGATGCCGAAGTCGTCGCCGCTGTGAATGAGCCCGGGTAAGCCATCCATCACGAAGTGATAACCGCGTGCGGGCGCAATGTCGAAGGCCATCGTCCAGCGCGCGCCGTCAAGATAGCTGGTCCAGTTATTGTGGGCGATCACCACGCGGCCGTCTTTCGTGTAGCTGCCGACGGCGACAAACGCGCTGCAATGATCGCCGGCGGTGACCGTGGGCAGGGACGCGATTTTGTGGGCCTTATCGAATTCGGCCACGTAATAGCTCCACTCCATGGCGGCATTGAGCGCCACGACATCCCAAATATCGAGTTTGCCGTGCGCGGCGTTCAGGCCCTCCACAATGCCTTGCATTTCCTCGCGATATTCCTGCTCGACGCGCAGCCAGAGAACGTTTTTGGCGGCTTCCCGGAAGAAATTCCAGTCCTTGCCGTTGTCGTGGGTCAGTTCCAGGACGTAAACCTTGTAGAGATCCTGAATCTCGGACGCCAGTAGATAGCCGTGCTGGTAGCCAATCTCGGACGGGGTGCCTTCCAAGCGCACGAAAGTCCAGCCATTCACCGCCGGCCGGCGAAAAGCACCTTTGAGACGCGCGTCGGGTTTTGGAGTCATGGACGCGGCGACGGCGGCCAGGAGAATAGTGCTGACGACAACGGCGAAGGCGATGGTTCGTCTCATTTGTCCTCCCACAGGATGAATTGCGGCGCTAGTCGCCGTCGGTTTAACGATGAAATTATCCCGAAGCGGGGTGGGTGTCAATGAAGCGCCAGTCGGTTTTGTGCGCCCGCGGATAATTTTGTAGCATGCTTGACAACCGGCCGAGGAGCGCATGCCATCATGAAGATTTTAGTCAACATGATTTTTTGCAGCACCGTTTTGTTTTTCGGCGCCAAAGCGGGGGATTTTTTCGGGGGAAATAGGACTTGGCGGCGAGAGGGAAATTCTCTCAATCGGTCGGATGGAGCTTGCCGTCCTTCGCGCGCGTCTCCCACTCGATGCGCACGAGCCAGTCAAAGTGCATGCCTTCCGTTTTGAGCCAGGCTTCTAGAACTTCGCGAGAGTCGGCGCGAAATTCGACAAACATTTTTCCTTCAAGCATGTTGACGAGCACGCGCTCGGCGCAGGCCGGGCCGCCACCCTGCATGCGCTGTGCGAGATTCTCAGCGCCTTGACGCGTGAGGCAAGCAAGCGTGTGCTGCGTGAGATAACGTGGCATGGACACTCCCGGGCGCGACTTACGTCTTCAGTATTCCACAGACGCGCGGTTGTCGAAAATCACAGGAGATTCTTGCGGTTGTAGAGGGCGAAGCCGCGATTTGTAAGCTTGGCCAGCTCGCGGAAAAGCGCGGGGTCCGGCGAAGTGAAGTTAAAACAGGATTTTCCTTGCATGTGTTTCTGCAGCTCCGCCGATGCGCCTTTAAGCAGAGATGGATCCCAATACAGCGGCATCAAGTGGAAGCTGACGTAGGAACGCCCGAGAATGGCGGCGCCAAAGAAAAGCGGCCGGCCATTGTAGCTGCGCGATTTGGTCTCCAGATAATACTTTTCGCGGCTGTCCGCGATGACGTGCAACCGGTTTTCATACGGTGCGAAGATCTGCTTTAGCGCGTAAAATGCCTTGCCAAAATCGTCGGCCCGGTCAGGCGCGGATGTTGTCCCGACCCGCGCGGTCTTCCTGGCTACCATAGACGCCCCTTGGGGAAGGATTTGTTGCCGCGAGTATACTGTCCGCCGATAACCGTGAAAAGCCCCGTAACTTCGCAATCAAGTAGCGCTGGGCCGCATCCATACCACGGTTTTCAGTAAAAGCTTCGTGCGAACCTGTCCCTCTAGGCAGGTAGAGAGTGGACACAACGCTGTCTTAGGGGGCTGCGGGCCCACAAAGCAGGTCTAAACTGGCGGAAGACGAGGTCGAGAGTATGAAACGCGCTTTATTTTCAATCGCCGCGCTGCTGGTGGTGCTGATGGCCGCGCAAAGTCTAGCTGCCCAGAGGAAAAGCGGCGGGGTGCTGAGCGGTTTGGTGCTGGGGCCGGATGACAAACCCGTGGCGCATGCTAGTGTGACCTATCAATCGTCAGCGGGAATGGCGCCCCACGTCGTGCGCACGGACTCCGGGGGACACTTCACGATCACGAAATTGCGCTCGGACATTTATGATTTGCGCGCTTCGGGCAAGGGCGTTTTCAGCGAGTGGGAGAAGAATGTGGCGGTGCGTTCGGGGCACACGAAGTCGATAACCCTGCGACTGATTTACGCGAAAGAAATTCCGAAGGCCTATACGAAGAGCAACACCAAGGAGTAGCGGACCGATTCGCGCCGGCATTGGCGTACCGGCTAAGGTGCGGGGAGTCGTCCGTATCGAGCGCTATTCCATTAGAAGGCGCTGAAGTTCTGCGAGGTCGTCCGGCGTCACATCTGAGACGGCGCACATCTCCATGCCGGCTTTGCGCCAATCGGTCCAGTGATAGCCGAGCTGGGAACCGGCGAGCGGCTCGGAGTCGGGCTCGGTGGTGGGCCAGACGAAGACGTTGATGAGGTGCTTGCGTCGGGCGTACACCAGTACCGCGACGGTGCGGCCGTGGACGACGTCGAGGCGGCCACCCTGCAGCGGAAATCCTTCCTTCACAAAATCGTGGACCGGCGGAGCGAAGTCCAGCTTGCCGTCGAACCACGGCTTTACGGTGTGCTGATCGGTTGACTGCACATCCTCGAGATGCCCGGGCTGCAGCGACCGGAGATGCGCATCCACGATGGCGGACGCCAATGCGCTTTCTCCGTGACTGCCACGCAACAGCGGGAGCACGCGCCAGCCAACGAACACGGCGAGGAGGAACGTAGCGGCCATTGCGAGCCAGCGCCACGGGGCGGGATTTCGAATGGGCATGGCCGAAACGCGAGTTGCCGCACCAAGCTGCCCTTGCAGTTTTTGACGCAACGCTTGAGGCGCGCGCTCATACAGGGCCGCACGCCGAAGCGCAGAACGCAGATTTTCATTGGCCTCGAGAGCGGCAACGCAATCGCTGCAGGAAATCAGGTGACGCTCAAAATCGGCAGCGCGTGCGGCGTCGAGCTCGCCATCGAGATAACCATGGAGCACGGTTTGGGTGAGTTCACAACTCACGGCCAGCCTCCTGTTTGTGCTGCGCGGCGGACTGGGTAAGAACCCGCTGCAAGCGCTGGCGTGCGCGAGCAAGCGCGGACATTACCGTGCCGATGGGAGCGGAAGTGATGGTGGCAATCTCTTTGTAGGAGCAGCCTTCGAGTTCGCGCAAAATCAGCACCTCGCGAAAACGCGCGGGAAGTTCTTCGAGTGCACGAGTGAGGCGCTCGCGGTTATCGCCCGCAATGGCCAGCGCTTCAGGCGTCACGCTAGGCTGCGGGTGCAGCTCTTCATCGAATTCGGTCGTCAAGTCCACGGAACGATGTTTCTCCAACCAGGTATAGCAAGTGTTGCGCACGATCTGCAGAAGCCAGGCGCGGGCATCACCGCCGTGAAAGCCGCGGAAGAAGCGAAACGCGCGCAGCATAGCTTCCTGCGCGACGTCCTCCGCGTCGGCACGGCCACGCATGAGCCAGCGCGAGAGATTAAAGGCGGCGTCGAGGTGCGGCAACACGAGCTGCTCGAAGCGCGCCCGGTCCTGCGATTCCAACACGTCCAAACTTTCCCCTTCAACGCCGGCACTCATAGAGGGAACCACCCGGCCTTGGATTTTATTCCCAGTTTATGGGAATGATGTAGCGAATTTAAAAATTCAGAGACTTGGAATAAGCGCGCCATGCGACGGGTCTGCACTAACGAAACACGTCCCAGAGCGGCGCGGGCATTTTAGATGCTTCTCGACTCGCGCCGCTCTGTAAATGCAAGCGGGCGCGTTTCCAACACTTGGACGTGTTCGGGAGAGCGGGATGATTAAGAAAGTGACGGATGAGATTTTGCACGATCACAACGCCGATGGCATTGATCGACGCGGATTTCTGAAGTGCATGGCGTGGGCGGGAACGGGTGCGCTGTGCGTGATGCAGGGCGGCGTGCTGAAGTCGTATAGCTTGAGTCGGCTTTCGGACTTGGGACCGAGCGCGGCCGCGGCTGGCGAGCTGAGCTTTGTGCAAGTCAGCGATAGCCATATGGGATTCAACAAGCCGGCGAATCCGGACGTGGCGGGAACGCTGAAGGCCGCGGTGGACAAGATCAATGGGCTGTCGAATGCGCCAGAGTTCTTGCTGCATACCGGAGACATCAGCCATTTGTCGAAGCCCGAAGAGTTCGACACGGTGGACCAGATTTTGAAAGGGACTGGCAAAGAAGTTTTCTTCGTGCCCGGCGAGCACGACGTGTTGAACGACGACGGCGCGCAATTCCGCGAGCGCTACGGGAAAGCCGCGAAAGGCTCGGGCTGGTACAGCTTCGAGAAGAAGGGCGTGCACTTCATCGGACTGGTAAACGTGATGAACTTGAAGGCCGGCGGACTCGGAACGCTCGGTCACGAGCAGCTTGAATGGCTGGAAGATGACGTGAAGCATTTGAAGCACAGCACGCCGATCGTGGTATTTGCGCATATTCCCCTGTGGTCGGTTTATCCGGAATGGGGTTGGGGCACCGACGACAGCGCACAGGCGTTGGCGTATCTCAAGAAGTTCGGGTCGGTCACGGTATTGAACGGGCACATTCACCAGACCATGCAAAAGGTGGAGGGAAGCATCACCTTTCATACCGCGGCATCTACTGCGTTCCCGCAGCCGCAGCCGGGCAAGGCGGATTCGCCGGGTCCGATGAAAGTGCCGGCGGAGCAGTTGCGCAGCATATTGGGAATTACCGATGTGAATTACCTTCGCGGGCAGCAGGCCCTCGCAGTCGTGGACTCTTCACTGGCTTGAGCGCCCGGAGCCGCGCAGCGGGAGATCGGAAAAAATCAGAGAGAAAGGGGAATCATGAGCAGAAGTGTGTGGCTTCTAGTCTGGATGGCATTAGGGATTGCCGCGGCAGTGGTGCTGGTCAGCGGTCCAAGAACTGTCGCGGCCGGCGCGCAGACGCAGTCGTCGATGGCGGAAGTGAAGATCGACAACTTCAGCTTTGGACCGGCGACGCTGACGGTAGCGGCGGGAACGACGGTGACGTGGACCAACCGCGACGACATCCCGCATACGGTGGTTAGTGACGACAAGGCATTCAAATCGAAGGTGCTGGACACCGACGAGAAGTTTTCCTTTACGTTCACAAAGCCGGGAACCTACGGCTACTTCTGCTCCATACACCCGAAGATGACCGGCAAGGTCCTCGTGCAGTGACCAGCGTCGCGAAAGTTTTCGATCCCGGCACCGTGCTGCTGGCCAAGCATGCGCAGCACGTTGTCTTGGTGCACTTTCCGATCGCGCTATTCCTCACCGGAGTGGCTTTTGACTGGGCCGGCCGATGGACCAGGATAAAGGGGCTGGTGGAAGGCGCTTATTACAATCTGCTGATCGCCGCCGTTTCCACCCTCCCGGTGACGGCCACCGGACTCCTCGCCTGGCATTTTCAACTCGAGGGGCAAAAGCTAAAAGGCATTCTGTTATTGCATGTGGTGCTGGCCTCGACGTCAACCGCATTCATCTGGCTGGTGTGGTGGCTGCATTTTCGGGCGCGGCGGCAGGGAGTGGCCGTTTTGAGCTACCTTTGGTTGCTCGAAAGCGTGGCGGTGATAATTGTAGGTTTGACCGGGCACGCGGGCGGGTTTCTGAGCGGTGTAAGCGGTGGATAGTACCAAAGCACATTCCCGTAACAACCTTATTTTCATATATATACGATAGCCTCCGGGCGCTGCTGCTGGGGCGCTAGTACCACGACCCGCGTACCCTGTCCACTGGCTCGGGTGGCCCATTGAGGCGCGCAGACCCAACCCGTAACGTGCTAAGAACGGGTTGGGGGCCGCGCGGGGACAACGGCTCCGCAAGGGGTCGTGTGCGAGCTACCCAACCCGCCATACCTAAGTGACTCAATCCACATCCAACTAAAACTTGGTAAATTCAGGAAGTACCGTTAGCTACCACTTGGCAACAGAAGTACCGATTCAATCTTGTCCATCGCTTCTGTATGGTCGTCTCCGAGGACGTGCCCGTAAACCTCCACAGTGAACGCAGCGTCAGAATGGCGGAGTTGCCGCTGGGCCACTTTCACCGCGGTTGTCTGGAGAAGCATGGATGGGAGGGTATGGCGGAAAGCGTGGAATCCAACCCGGCGTCCCTTGTGAGAAATACCGAGCTTGTCCAGAATTGGATGGAAAATCTTCTTCACCACTCTTCCCCGGTTAAATGGGCGGCCCAGCTTGTTCGGAAAAAGCAGCTGGTGCGTGTGCCCGATGAGGTGCGCATGGAGTTTCGCTTTCACGATAGGCGTCATCGGAATCGAGTTCTCCGATTCTGGCGTCTTCACAGTTTGAATTTTCCCGTTCCATGCGCCGCGTCGAATCCAGATGAGATTGTTTTCAAAATCCAGGTCCTCCACGTAGAGGCCGAGAATCTCGGTGGAGCGTAGGCCGCTGAGGGAGAGCAGCCAGAAAAATGCGTCCCAGGGTTTGCGTCCTTGAACTGCTTTGAGGATCGCCTTCACTTGCGGCACGGTGAAGAAAGCCTTGCGGCCTTCCCCAGCCTTCTTGATGCCGAAATAGAGATCACCCCGTTTCACAACAGGAATGTTGGTGTGCCACTTACGAGCGGCGTTAAGGATTGTATGCAAGTCGCCGAAGACGTTCTCCCGCGTACCCTTGGCCGTGTTCTCCACCATTGAAGTGATGAGTTCTTGAACCTTGCGCGTATCCAATGTCGTCAGGGGCACATCTCCGAGAGCCGGAATAAGATGGGTGCGAAGAACTGACTCCATTCCTTTTAGCGTGCTCGGTTTGAGTGACGGTGCGGCGAGCCGCCGCCACTCGGGAATGAACTCGGCGAACGTGATGCTCCGGCGGGAATCTCGGATAGGAATTTCCGTCTGACTGTTTACGGCGTCCAGAATAGGCTGTGCGAGCTTGCGGGCCGCACGGTCGCTCAGGGAGATGGGGCCGAGTCGCTTGCTGACCTTTACGCGCTCGCGCTCGCCGTTTCTGATTTCGTCCTGCCAGTAATAGAGAACCCACTGGCCGCCGACGATGCGAATACACCCCTGCTGGAACCTTCGCCTTGGCACAATTCGCCTCGGCTTAGTTCTACTGTGTCCCGGTTGAAATGGGTTCACGTCATTCCGCAGCCCGCAGGCGCGGCCTGTTGCCCTTCGCAGGAATGACGTGAGGTGATTATCGCAGAACGGGTCGGAAGCGTCTATTCAGCGGAGCGAGGCCGGAATATATAGATGTTCGCCCTCGGCCTCATCCCTATCCCGTGCCTGTCTTCCTGATGCCAAGCGGACTGAACGGCTGCACGGCCGAACGTGCGGCTTCCTATTCGTCGCGCAGCGCCACGATAGGATCCACGCGGGTAGCGCGAAGCGCCGGAATCACCGTCGCAGCCAAAGCCACCACCGCCAGCAGCGCGGGCACCGCGGCAAACGTCGCCACGTCTCTCGCGCTCACTCCAAATAACAGGCTGGCCATCACTCGCGTCAGCGCCAAAGCGCCAATCAGCCCCGCGACAATCCCGATCACTAGCAACTCCATCCCCTGCCGCACCACCATGCCCACGATGTCACCCGGCCGCGCGCCCAGCGCCACACGCACACCAATATCGCGCGTGCTTTGCGTCACCAGATAGGACATCACGCCATAAACTCCCACCGCCGCCAACAGCAGTGCAAAAGCCGCAAACGCGCCCAGCATGGTCGTCGAAAAACGTTGCCGAGCCAGCGAGTCATACAGCCGCTCCTGCATACTGCGGATTCCGTAGACCACCACGGTAGGATCGACGGCATGGATTTCCCGTATGATTGATGTCAACAGTGGAGTCGTATTCGATGACGTGCGAGTTACCAAAAACATTCCCCGGCCGGGATTTTGCTGCTGCGGAAAATAGGTCGCGATCTTTCCGTCCGTCTCCAGCCCGTACTGCTTCACCACTCCCACCACGCCAACGATCACGATCGGTTTCTTCACGTCAAACCACACGTGTTTGCCGATAGGATCGTCATGCGGCCAAAATCGGTCGGCAAATTTTTGGTCGATGATCACCGCTTGCGGCTTGTCTGCAGTGTCATCCTCCGTAAAAAATCGGCCTTTGATCAGCGGAATTTGCATGGCGCGGAAATAATCTGTGCTCGCCAGACGCTGATCCACCTGTAACTCTTGTCCCGGCGGCGGAGTGTAGCCTTCCACTCTGATCCCTCCCCAGCCTACCGCGCCGGTCAGCGGCAGGGCGGAAATCACTCCTTCCGCTTTCACTCCCGGCAGTTGCGCGATGCGCCTCTCAATCTCCCGGTAGAAATTCACCGCCGCCTTATCATCCTTATATTTCGGGTCGTTAGCCGCCACTTGCATCATTAGAATGCCGGTCGTGCTGAACCCGGGATGCACCCCTTGCAAGCGCACAAAGCTGCGCACCAGCAACCCCGCTCCGATCAATAACATCAAGGAAAGAGTTAGTTCGGAGATCACCAGCAGGCCACGTAAACGATGCCGCGTAACTCTCAGCCCTCCATCGCTTTGCCCGCTGCGCCCGCCAGCTTTCAGCGAAGTATTCAGATCGACCTTGATTGCCCGCAACACCGGCGCTACCCCAAACAAAATCCCAGTCGCCAGCGAAATCCCGAAGGTGAACGCCAGAACCGCTCCGCTGATCGCAATGTCGTCCAGCCGCGGAATATTCCCTGGATTCATCGCCCGCACTACGTACAAGCTCCCTTGCGCTACCAGCAAGCCCACGCCTCCGCCCAGCAACGCCAGCAAAATGCTTTCGGTCAGCAATTGCCGCGCAATCCGTTGCCAGCCAGCGCCTAGAGCCGTGCGGATAGCCACTTCCTTCTCTCGTCCTGCCGCCCGCGTCAGCAGCAGGTTGGCCACATTGGCGCACGCGATCAGCAATACCAGCGTCACCGATCCCAGCAGCACCAGTAGCGCCCGCCGCACGTCTCCCACCACCTGCTCTTGCAGCCCGACGACGTACATCCCATAGCTGGCATCGCGCTTGTCCTTCTCGCGAATCCGGCTGGCAATCACATCAATATCCGTTTGCGCCTGCTGCACGGAGACTCCCGGCTTCAGCCGCACCAGGATGTTGTAATTTTCGTCCGTCCGGCGCTGCCAGACATCCGCCGCCAAAGGCAAGGGAAGAAACGCATCGATCTTCTCCATCGGCTCTTCCGAGGGCATCACTTCTGTGCTCAGCATGAATCCGCGCTGCAACACACCGGCTACCACGTAGGGCTTGCCATCCAGCGTGATGCTTTGCCCAACGATGCTCGCATCGGAGTTGAACAGCTTTCTCCACACTCGCTCGGTCAGAATGGCAGCCGCCGGTTTGCCGGGCCGATCCTCTTCCGGCAGGAACAATCGCCCCAGCAAAGGTTTCGCGCCCAGCATCTGCAACAGTGTGGACTGCGCTTGAAGCGCGTCGATGCGCTCGGGCTGCTCGCGGCCGGCTAGCGTAATCGTTCGGCTTTGCGCCAGCGCCATCTGCTCGAAGGAATGATTCTCGTTCTGAATGTCCACGAACTGCCCCGGAGACGGCCAATCGCGGAAAATCCCCAGCGCCGGCGAACGCAGCCAGACATTAGCCAGTCGCTCGGGTTGCGGATAAGGCAGCGGCCTCAACAGCAGAGCCTCCACCACGCTGAAAATGGCGGAATTCGCCCCAATTCCGATGGCCAGCGATGCCACAATCACCAGGCTCAGCACGGCATTCTTCCGCAGCATGCGCACCGCGTAGCGAACATCCTGCGTCCAGATCCGCATAATCCCTCCGGCAAATTCCAGCCGCCCAATACTATGCCTTTTCGACATTTTTTCGCGCGTATGGTCCAGCAATTTTTTACGGGAAAGAGTTATTCGCCGCAGGAAATCGCTGAGTTCTTCAGTGCCTATGTAGGGGCCGGTCTTCAGACCGGCCAGCGAGCCGCAGGCAGGCGCTCTTCTGCTTTCGCTGTTCTCGGTCATCCCGAGGATCCCGTAAATGATTATGTCTATGAGAGCGAACAGAGGAGGATCCGTAAGCCCGAGTTCCCTGTGGGACAACATTTCGCTAGCCAACCCTACGATTCCCACGATGATACAGGTGAGAATGCTGGCACTGCCGACAATCAAGTAGAATGGAATTCGTCTTGCTTCCCACCAACCGATCATGTCACGGGCACTATTACCGGCACGTCGCGGCGGCAAAGAACTGACGTCTTGAGGGCCGCGAACGGGCGTACGGGCGGCTGGATTCACCAGCCCGATTCCGACGCCGAATGGGTGGGCTGGCAGCGACTCTTAACACCGTAGAGCCATTCTCGAGATTCCCTCAGAGGAGCGGTTCGGAGCGTACCTCCCCGGTAGCCCGGTAGAATGGAATCGCCCCTCTAATAGCCTCCTCTTCCCAAGTACCGATTGATTCGGTACCGCTGTGAGAGGCTCGGGGGTCTTAGGTACCGTTTGGCTGAAAATAACGGTACTTCTCCAGCCACTAAAATCAGTTAAGGTGAATAATTCCAACCGGATAGAGCAAAGGGGTCGTGTGCGAGCTACCCAACCTGCCAAGTTCTTCCCCTCGAAACGCCGGCGCCAGCCGATCGCTTCGGCCAGGCCGGAAAAAAAACCGCATCCATGAAAAGATAGGACTGTGGCGTGCCTCCTTAGGATCAGGGTTCGCCCCAGCGCTGACACTATGCGTAACGCTTTCAATGACTTGCGTGAAAAGAGCGCCCGGCCTTTTGGGCGATTTCGGGGACACCTGGCGCCTCCGGCCGACATCGCCCGGGCCGCAGCAGCGTTTCTGTTCGGATTGGTGTTTCTATTCTCTCCCCGGGTACGGGCATCCGAGGCCGCTGGCCGGGCGCCAAAATTGAAGGCTGCCATGAGCGCCGCTTTCGACGAGTACGTGAAAGGGACGCAGGCCCGCAACGATGCGGAGCTTGAACGCGGGACGAATCTGCTATGGATCGACGGCTTGCCGGAGAACGAGCGAGCACAAGCGTATCAGGAACTGAAGCGCGGTGCAGTGAAAATGCAAAGGCGGAAGAGGCTCGAGAGCGGAGAGAACTGTCGCTGTCCCGGCGGAATGATCCATCACTGGGTGGGCGTGGTCTTTGTCCCGGGGGCGAACTTGCCGGATGTGATGCGGGTGCTGCAGGACTATGACCATCACGCGCAGTATTACCGGCCCGACGTGGAGCGCTCGAAAATCGAATCGCGCGACGCCGATCATTTCCTGGTGTTTCTGCGCTTTCGGCGGCACAAGGTGATTACCGTGGTGCTGAACACCGCGCACGACATCCGTTATTTTCGTGATTCGGAAACCCGGGAGCATAGTCGCAGCTCTGCGGTGCGCATCATGGAAGTAGAAAACGCCGGCAAGAGCAATGAGCGCGAGAAACCTCCCGGTGAGGACGGCGGCTTTCTGTGGCGCATGGATGAACGCGACGGCGGAGTCTACGTGCAGAGCGAGGTGGTTTCGCTGACGCGAGACATTCCGACAGGTCTCGGATGGCTGGTCGGCCCGTTTGTAACCAGTATCCCGAAAGACACGCTGACGTTTACACTAGACGCAACCAGAAAAGCTGTCGGGTCAAACGCGAAGAGATAAAATCCTAACCGATGTTCTTGCTGCGGCTCAAAGCGCAAACTCCCAACGCGTAGGCTTCAGGGCGTGTTCTCTTTCCCCGCCGGCGCAAGACCCTTCTTCGCCAATGCGGACATCAGCACATCCCAAGTTTCACGCGCGTTGCGATCCCAAGTGTATGATTGCGCCGTCCGAGCTGCATTCTCGCCGACCTGCGCGCGGAGTTCAGGGTGTCCATATAGCCGCCGCACCAGCGCGCTCAGCGCGTGGCTATCGAGGGGGTCCGCGAGCACGAAGCCGTCCAAGCCGTCGGTAATACTTTGTGATCCGCCATTATTGACGCTAGAAATGACCGGAAGTCCGCAAGCCATTGCCTCCAAAGGGGGCAGTGCAAAAGAATCCTCAAGCGACGGACTCGCATATAGATCGGCCGCGGCGTAGAACCGTACCACTTCATCCGTCGGCGGATGAAATTGCACGCGATCCTGCACGGCAAGGCGCTCGAGCAATGGTAGAAAGATACTAGGATCATCACGCCCAATGACGAGTAAGGCGATGGGCAAGTCGCGGCACTCCGAAAGGCAATGGAGGAGGGTCTCCAACCCTTTTTTCGCCCAGTCATTGCCGATCATCAGTACAGCGAAAATATCCGAGGAAAGCTGCAACGCCGCACGGGCGGTGTCGCGGTGCTGCGAGCGAATTTGCGGAGTGAGACGGTCCGTGTCCACCGCGTTCGGTACGACCCTGGCGTCCGAGCGGCTGAAAAATTCCTGCAGGTGGCGGGAAACCAATTGTGATACGGCCACGAGGTGGGTTTCCCGCCGCGGATATAACAAGCGCTCGAGCGCCATGATCAGCCGGTAGTAAAGGCGCCGATGAATAAGCAGCGGCCAGTTCGTGGCTGAAGAAAGAGCAAACCTGACATGCGGTCGTATGCGCCGATAAAACTCGTGAAAAACAATGTGAACAGCGATAACATCGGCGTCGAGAGCATTTATGCCCGGTGAGTAGATCACGTCATACGTCAGAGCGCGGAAGCGCGCGTCCCACCAGCGGTAAAAATGGTTCGCGAAAAACCACCAAATGTAGGCGAACAAATGAGGGCCCGGCAGCGCGGGGATCTTGTGCCATAGGATACGCCCGGATTGTTCCACGCGAGAGTGAAAGCGGGAAACTCCGTCGAGGTCTTCGAGGCGCTGAGCATAGATGTGAATTTCCGTGTCCGCATGCTCAGAAAATCTTGCCAACTGCTCAACAACGACGCGCTCAGTGCCATGACGGCGATCGAGAAACGGAGATATTACCGCGATACGCAAGCTAGCGAACCCCGTGGCGAGGGGGCTGTAGTGCCGCAGAGCTGGCGGACGGTTGTGCGGCCAAGGCCAGTTTTGGCAGTCGGAACAAAATGCCCAACAAGAGCCACAGGTAGGCGTTCGAAACAAAATCCTGATATGCGTCGATAGACAAGAACGTCATGGGAAGAAGCAGAACGACGGCGTAGAAGAAAATCATGAAGGCAAGAGGAAACCAGGGAGAACCCTTCAGCTTGCGCAATACTCTCCACGCAGAAAATGCGATGGCGGAAGTCATGGTAATCCACAAGATCAGGCCCAGAATGCCCATCTCGATGACGATGGCCCCAAAACCGCTTTCGACGTTGCCCACCGGCATGGGGGCATGGAAAAACCGCGAGACGTACTGACCTCCGAGAGACATGGTGCCAATGCCATAGCCGTATGGCCATCGAGGGTAATCGAACGCCACCAGAAAATTCCGGAGTGGATAATCCCGGCCGCGGTGCAGCAATTCGCTGTCCGGGCTGTTTGGATTCAGTGTCTCGGAATAGACGGCCAGCCGGCCAAGGAATGCATCCGGATAGGCGAAAAGCAATACGACAACGGCGAGGCCAACCCCCAGCGCGGCGCGTTGTAACGCCCGAACGGTACGCAACGCTTCCCTATGACGCCACGGCGCGCCCCAGATGAACGCCACAGCGCCGGTACAACCGCCAATAATGGACCACATGAAAACTGAGCGGGACATGCACATAACGCATGCGGCGGCGGTCACCGCCAGCGCTAAGAAAGCGAAGGCCCGCCCTCGCCGCTCGCGTAACAGGAGATAGCCACTGAAGCCAAATACCACGAGCCAGGCTACGATGAGAAAGTCCGCAAATCGCCCGGTGCTCACGAAAACCGACGTCGGTCGATAAACGCGTACGCCCGCGGCGGACACTCGGTAAGTTTCGCTCAACAACCGAATGTCGTCCGCCATAACTTCCGGATTCAAGAACCGAGGACCGACTATGGACTGCGCAATGCCCAGCAGCGCAATGATGAGCATTAGTCCGAGGTTAATATTAAAAAACTTCCGAAGGTCGGCCTCCGAATTAATCAGGGCATAGCCCACAAAGACCAGCGGCACATAGTAAAAATACAACTTCATTCCCAGGAGGCCATAAAAAATGCTGCTTGAGGCGGGATTAAACATCTGTATTGCACCAAACCAGATGAAAACGTACAGGACAGGTAGGAAAGGCGGGCGGAATGCTTGCACGTTCTGGTCCTTGCGCCGATATGCGGCTAGAAAGGAGAGGTAGACGATCAGGAGCAGAGCGTCCTTTGCGAAATAAATCGCCATATTGTTGCCAAGGAACTTGCGCGCCAGGTCTTCGAACAAAAGCCAACCGAGAAAGAAGTAGAGCCCGCTGCGCCAGCTATTGATCACTACGATCACGATAGCGCTGCCAGCTAGCACTAATCCGGTAAATCCTAAACCTTCAAAATCATCGCTGGTAATATATCCGGCAATTTTAAACGCAACCAGCAAAGCAAAGATCAGGAACACAAATGAAACAATCCTCCTGCGCGGGAATTGAGCGTTTGCGACCTGCGAAGGAAATTTCATGGTCGGTCGTTTAAATGCGAGACCAGGGTTAAGTAAGCTGCGCTTGTCATGATGGTAGGTAGCGGTCGGCCTTGAAAGCAGGATCGACAGCGTCGCCCTTGCCTTGCCGCGAAACCCGAGCGGACCCGGCTGCTGCCCGGACAATGGCAGCCGTCATCGCGGCGGCGCTGGCGTGCGGCGACCATTCTCTAATGCGGTTGCCCGCCGCACCGCGAATCTCCGCCAACTTGGCGGGGTCGGCAAACGCGTCGCGGAGCGTCAGAGCCAAAGCTCCTGTGTCTCCGCAGGGGTAGACGTATCCCGTGCGCCCCGGAAAAAGCAGATCGCGCACCGCTCCGACCTTGTCGCTAGCAATCACCACGCAACCGCACAACATCGCCTCATTTACCACCAGGCCGAAGGGCTCGTATTCGGAGGGGATTACCATTACGTCGGCCGCGCGATACACAGCCGGAAGCTGCGATTGGTTTACAAAGCCCAGCACGCGCACGCGCTTGCCAAGTCCGAGCGCCGATGCCTCCGCTTCAACAATCGCTCGCAAAGCTCCGTCCCCGGCAAATAACAGCGTGGAGCGCGGAATTCCCGCCAGGCCAAACGCGCGCAGCAGATCCAAAGGCCGCTTCCAGGGCTGTAGTTTGGCGCAAAAAAGGACAATCCTCTCTTCACCGTCTAGTCCCCACGAAGCGCGTACCGCGGCGCGATTCACGCGCGCAGCTTCCGCGCCCCACCAATCGTTGTCGACCGTAAACAGGGTCATGGAAATTCGCTGTTCCGGTATGTTCAGCGAACGCATCAGCTCCGAACCCGCGCTCGACGCGGTGAGCACCTGGCTGAACATGCGAAACAATACCGGCCAAGCCAGTTTTTTAAGCCCCATTTTCCATGTTCTTCCGTCGCGCGGTTTGATCGTGGACGCGTCCGTCAGAAACAGGAATGGCGTGCCGTGGACGCGCGCGCTCAAATAAGAGATCCAAAAACTGCATCTCCGATAGCCGAGCTGGCAGAGCACCGCGTCGAAATGGCCTTCGCGGATCAGCTTCCACAAGCCGGGGTTCGACCAGCCGAAGAAAGACTCGCCGCCCGATCCGTGGTTCGGCATTTGCGTCCACTGGTAGCCATCAAGTAGCGGCACATCCCACTGCACGCTGCGGCCGAACTCCGGGTCGTTGGCCGCCTCGGCCCCGCGCAAGGAGCAATAGGCCACGTGAAAATCGAGCTGCGGTTCCTGGGCCAGCAGCCGAAAAATTGGCACGGCGTATTGGATCGGATGCGAAACGACAAACAGGACGCGGAGGCGGCGCTCAGACATAGCAACGCCTGTAGCAAATCGATTCGCCGGTAGCGGAACTGGCCTGCAATCTAACCTTTGCGGTGCGACGGGGACGGCCCAAGCGAAAGTATACCCGTTTCGCGGGGCAACCGGCTGTGCTAAACTGCTGGGGTTCCGCAGGGTTTGCAGTTCACTGTAGGTCTCCGCATCGTGATCTATGTGTCGGCCGCGGGCTCGGGTACGGCGGCGCACCGGCGGACTTTCACCATCGCAAACGACGACCGATCGCGAACAAGCTGAAACATGCGCCATTGCGCGCGAAAACTCAAAACGAGGAATTGTCATGTCTGGGCATTCAAAGTGGGCCACCATCAAGCACAAGAAAGCGGCCACCGACGCGAAGCGCGGTCGCGTGTTCACTCGCGTCATACGCGAAATCACCATTGCCGCGCGCATCGGCGGCGGCGACCCCAACTCTAATCCGCGCCTGCGCACCGCGATTTTGGCCGGCAAGAATGAAAATATGCCCAATGAAAACATCGAGCGCGCCATCCTGCGCGGTACCGGCCAGCTCGAAGGCGAACAGTACGAGGAAGCCACCTTCGAGGGCTATGGACCGGGCGGCGTGGGCATGCTGATCCAGGTGGTGACCACGAATCGCAACCGCATCGTCGGCGAATTTCGCCACTTGATGACCAAAAACGGCGGCAACCTCGCCGAAGCCGGCGCGGTCGGCTGGATGTTTCACCGCAAGGGCGAAATCGTAGTTCCCAAGGAGCAAGCCAGCGAAGACAAGATGCTCGACATTGTTCTCGAGGCTGGCGCGGAAGATCTGAAGGACGATGGCTCCGGCTGGTACGTAGTAACTCCGCCGGAGGCCATGGAACGGGTAAAAGAGGCGCTGACCAAAGCGGGAATCACCCCAGCATCCGCGGAAATCGGCATGGTCCCGCAAAATTACATCAAGCTCACCGGCCCGCAGGCTACGCAGATGGTTCGGCTGGTGGAAGCCCTCGAAGAGCACGACGACGTACAACACGTCTACGCCAATTTCGACATCGATGAGTCGGAGATTCAAGCCGCTGTTGGCGCCAACTGACGGCCATAACCGCGTCCTGCG